>TARA_R110000772_G_scaffold49123_2_pt1 | contig 49138 bp, 46 predicted proteins | sample TARA_R110000772 | Tara Oceans TARA_R110000772 (sample SAMEA4397948) | marine metagenome | biome: Polar Biome; feature: [SRF] surface water layer (ENVO:00010504); material: water (ENVO:00002006), including particulate matter (ENVO:01000060) such as... | depth 5 m | reverse complement strand
GGCGGCGTCGGGGATCGGGCCCGCCGTTTTTTCCGTCTCGGCGACGGCGCGGTCGAGCGCCCGGTCAATGGCCTGATCCAGGGGCGGGTCAACCTTGGGCCGGCGGTAGGCCAGCAGGTAATGGGCGATGACGTGATGACCCAGGCGCACGGCGGCCTGGGGGGCGGACAGGCCGTTGGCGTCGCGCGCGCGCGGATCGGCACCCGAGGCGACGATCTGCTTCACCGCGTCCAGGTCGTTGGCGCGGATCGCGGCGAACAGGGCACCGGCGCCGCTGTCCTGGGCATGGGCGGGCGCGGCGGTCAGCAGGGCAGCCCCCAGGCACAAGGCCAGGGCCGCCGCGCGGATCACGACATATCTATTAACAGGTTGATTTAAATGGCGTTTCGCCATCATCCCTTGCCCAATTTTCCGGCCACGACGGAACCCCATCCGCGCATGCCGGCCCCGACAGTTTAACACGGGCTGTGCCCCCGGCGGGAGCCCGCAGCCACTACCCCGAATCCACCACGGAAATATGGCGATTTAGGGTAAAAATCCAGTTAAGCGCTTGATCGGCAAGGGAATGCGCCGTTACGCGGCGGCCCGTGCCTTGGCGTCCGCCAGGATCATGTCGGACGCCTTTTCCGCGATCATGATGGCCGGCGCGTTGGTATTGCCCGAGGTGATCGTCGGCATGATCGAGGCATCGACCACGCGCAATCCGTTCAGGCCGTGCACGCGCAGCCGGTCGTCGACCACGGCGTCGGGGTCCGAACCCATCTTGCAGGTCCCGACGGGGTGGAAGATGGTCGTGCCGATCTGCCCCGCCGCGTCGGCCAGTTCGTCGTCCGTGGTCAGATGGGCGCCGGGCTTGTATTCCACGGGCTTGAAGCGGGCGAGGGCGGGATGGGACACGATATGGCGGGTCAGGCGCAGCGCGTCGGCCGCGACCTTGCGGTCGCCCGGCGTGGACAGGTAATTGGGCTGGATCGCCGGCGGCGTGAACGGGTCCGGCGAGGTGATGTGTACGGTGCCCCGGCTTTCCGGGCGCACGTTGCACACGCTGGCCGTGAAGGCCGGGAAGGGATGCAGGGGCTTGTCCCAGGAATCCAGGCTGAGGGCCTGAATGTGATATTGCAGGTTGGGCGTCTCGCGCGACGGGTCCGACTTGGCGAAGGCGCCCAGGGTCGACGGCGCCATGGACATGGGGCCGGAGCGGAACAGCGCGTATTCCAGGGCGATGCCCATCTTGCCGATCAGCGAGCCCGCCCGCTGGTTGAGCGTCTTGGTGCCTTCGACCCGGTAGACCGGGCGGATTTGCAGATGATCTTGTAGGTTGCCGCCGACGCCCCTTAGGTCGTGGCGGACCTCGATGCCCAACCCCTGCAGCAACGCCCCCGGGCCGATGCCCGAGACCTGCAGAATTTGCGGCGAGCCGATGGACCCGGCCGAGAGGATCACCTCGCCCCGGCAGGTGACGCCCGCGTCCTCGCCCGCGACGCGCAGGTCCAGGCCCGTAACGGTCTTGCCCGAAAGGCGCAGCCCCTTCACATGGGCATGGGTGACGATGTCCAGGTTCGGGCGGTCCTTGGCCGGGCCCAGGAAGGCCTTGGACGTGTTCCAGCGCACGCCGGAACGTTGGTTGACATGGAAATAACCACAACCCTCGTTATTGCCCTTGTTGAAATCGTCGACCTTGGGGATGCCGGCCTCAGCCGCCGCGTCGCGGAAGGCGTCCATGATTTCCCAGGTCGTGCGCACGTTCTCGACCCGCCATTCGCCGCCCGATTCGTGGAATTCGTCGAGCGGGATGGCCGCCTGGTCTTCGGATTTCTTAAAGTAGGGCAGCACGTCGTCCCAGTTCCAGCCGCGGTTGCCCATCTGCGCCCATTGGTCGTAGTCGCGAGCCTGGCCGCGCATGTAGATCATGCCGTTGATGGACGAGCAGCCGCCCAGGACCTTGCCGCGTGGATAGTTCAGCGCGCGCCCGCCGAGCCCGGCCACGGCCTCGGTCTTGAAGCACCAGTCGGTTCTGGGGTTTCCCATGCAGAACAGATAGCCGACGGGAATATGGATCCAGTGGTAATTGTCCTTGCCGCCCGCTTCCAGCAGCAGGATACGGTTGGCCGGATCGCGGGATAACCGGTTGGCCAGGACGCAGCCGGCGGTGCCCGCGCCGACGATGACGTAATCGTATTCTCCCAGATCGCGCATGGGCTGTTCTCTCACCTTTCCTGGATTGTCTTCCTCGGGTCGGTTTTCCGCCGCGCCACGAACGACGCGGCGTTTGTCGGGGTCAACCGCCGAACAGGCCGAAAAAGCCCTTGCGCTTGGCCGTGGTGCTCAGGGTACTCAACGGCCGGCGCATGGCAATAGCCTCGATGATGCGGAACTGCCCGCCGGTCAGCTTGCTGAATCGGCAGCCCAGGCTGGTTTCCGCGTAATCGATGCGCATGACCTCGCCGTCGGCGCCCAACGCCACGCGGCCGTCGTCCTCGGTCACGACATGAGTGACGGTGAAGCTCTGGCCCGGGCGCATCTTGCCGATGGCGGATTTCAGCCGAAATCCGCCGACGCTCATGTCGCCGACGGGGAATTCCTGACCATTGATGACGAATTTGACACCACGGACGTCCAGACGCACGTCACGGCGTCTGTTGTCATCCTTGAATCCGACGATCTTGCGCCCGCTCATCCACCGTGTCCCGTTTTATTGGTTCCGGAATAATACTCCTGAACATGGGCGGGGGAGAACCAGGCTTTTGATCTTTTTCAAAGGCCGGAAATGTCCGGGGGCCGGGCCGCGCACCGAAATTGTGGCCGCTCCCCGCCGTCGTTGTTAGAGTGACCGCCCAAGATTGCTTCCGAAAGAACCGCCATGCCGAAAACCCTGATCCTGACCTTCATCGCCGACGACCGGCCGGGCCTGGTGGAACGCATTTCGCAAACCGTGGCGGACGCCGGCGGTAACTGGCTGGACAGCCGCATGGCGCACCTGGCGGCCAAGTTCGCCGGCATCGCCGAGATCGAGATCGCCGAACCCGCCATCGCCCAGTTGGACGCTGCCCTGCGCGCCCTGGACGCCGAGGGCTTCCAACTGGTGATCGAGGAAGCATCCGACATCGCCGCATCCCAGGGTGCCGTGTTCGAGATCGACCTGCTGGGACCGGACCATCCGGGCATCCTGCGCGACATTTCCCATTGCCTGGCGGAACGCGGCGTCAGCGTCGAGGACATGGAAACGGACATCCGCGAAGCGCCCCATTCCGGCGGCACGCTGTTTCACGCTCACGCCCGGGTGCGCGCCCCGCAAGGCCTCGGCGACGAGGACCTTCGGGAAAGCCTGGAAATCCTGGCCGGCACCTTGATGGTCGATATTACGGTCGGCAAAATTCTCTGACACCAAACCACAAGACACCCCTCGGGAGGACATCCATGGAAATGAAAATGACCGGGCGCAAGGCCCTGGTGACCGGCGGCAGCATGGGGCTAGGCCGGGCCATCGCCCAAGCGTTCTGCGGCGCCGGGGCGGAGGTCGCCATCGTCGCCCGCCGCGCCGACGTGCTGAACGAAACCAAGGCCGCGATCGAGGCCGCCACGGGCGGACGCGTGATCGCCGTGGCCGGTGACGTATCGACCGCCGAGGGCTGCCAGGCGGCCTGGGACGCCGCCATCGCCGGACTGGGCCAGATCGACGTTCTGGTCAACAACGCGGGCTCGTCCCACCGCGCGCCCTTTGTCGAGGTGACCGACGAAGAATGGCAGGCCGATATCGATCTCAAATTGTTCGCCGCCATTCGCCTATGCCGTCTGGCCTTTCCCGGCATGACCGAGCGCAAATGGGGCCGCATCATCAACGTGCTGAATTCGGGCGCCAAGGCGCCGCCGCCGTCGGGCGCGCCGACCGCCGTGACCCGCGCGGCGGGCATGGCGCTGACCAAGGTGCTGGCCGGTGAGGGCGCGCCCCATAACGTGCTGGTGAATTCCCTGCATGTCGGAAAGATCGAAAGCGACCAATGGGTGCGCCGCGCGGCCCAGCAGGGCAACGACATCGAAGCGTTCTACGCCGAACAGGGAAAGGCCCTGCCGATGGGCCGCCTGGGCAAGGCGGAAGAATTCGCCGCCGCCGCCTGTTTCCTGGCGTCGGACGCCGGATCCTACATCTGTGGTGCCGCGATCAACGTCGATGGGGGCCTGTCGCCGGTCGTCTAGGCGGCGCTCCCGCTCGCCACGGATCATCCATGACGGGACGTGTTGCTTTCAGACTCAACGGTCTGTAGGCAGCGCGCCCGTGATGGCCTAAACTCATACGGACCGGGGTTGGGAAGATCAGAGGAGGCAGCGGTACATGCCCGCAGACGCCGAACACATGCTCGTCCGCTACACTATCGACAGCGACGACGGATCGCGTGAGGTGTTTAATCTGGATATCTCCCTGCCCGAAGTCGCCCTGAGGCAACCCCAAGGCGTGGACCTGCCCGACTGGACGCGTCTGGATTATCACAAGTGCCAGCATTGCCCGCTGACCAAGCAAACCCATCCCCATTGCCCGGTCGCGGCGCTGTTGGTCGATTACGGCCATCGGGTCGGGCGCATGGTGTCCTACGCCCAGGTCGATCTGACCATCGAACAGGGGACGACGACGACCACGGCCAAGGTCCCAGCCCAAGAGGCGCTGCGCTCCGTGCTCGGCCTGGTCATGGCGACCAGCGGCTGTCCGCACATGTCGTTCTTCCGGCCGCTCGCGCGCTACCACGTGCCGTTGGCGGACATGGAATTGACGATCCTGCGCGCCATGTCGTTCTACCTGGTCGGCCAGTACTTCGGCGGCAAGGAAAAACCCGATTGGGACACCAGCTTCGACGGCCTGATCAAGATTTACGAGAACGCGCAGGAGGTCAACAAAGGCATGGCGGAACGCCTGCGCAATGCCCAAGTGTTCACGGAACTCAATTGGCTGGCGGCGTTGGACACCTTCGCCGGGATGATGCCGCTGACCGTGCAACGCTCGCTTTTGAAGGCCAAGGCCTATTTTCTGAACTAACCCCTCCACGGACCTAAAGCAGACGAGACCACCATGAGCCCAGACAGCACCCATACCGAACAAACCCTACCCGCCGGCGCCCAATCGGACGGCCGCGTGGCGGCTGAAGACCTGCCTGCGCCCTATGACGGCCCGCGGCCGCAGGACGCCCTGCCCGAACTGTTCATTCAGGACGGCTATGCCAACGACGATCCCCGCCTATGGGTGCCGCTGGCGCCGGGGCGCTGGTCGCGGCCCTTGTGCCTGAACGTGTCGAACGGCTACTGGGTGCACCTGACCAAGGTGGTCGGCGGCGGCCTGCTGTCGCGCCACCGCCATCCGGCCCCCGTGCACGGCTTCGTCATCAAGGGCCGCTGGCGTTATCTGGAACGGGACTGGATCGCCGAGGCGGGATCGTACCTGTACGAGCCGCCGGGCGACATCCACACCCTGGTGGTCGAGCCGGACTGTGACGAGATGATCACTCTGTTCCACAACTCAGGTGCATTGATCTATTGCGACGCGGACGGCAACACGACCGGGACCACGGATGTGTTCGACCGCGTCGATGCCTGCCGCAGGCATTTCACCGAGGTCGGCCTGGGCGCCGACTATGTGGAACGGTTCATCCGCTAATCGGTTTTCAGCACGACTAGCGCATCCACGGCGACCGGGCGGTCGCCCGCGATGATCACCGGGTTGACGTCGATCTCGGCGATTTCGGGATGGGCCAGCGCGGCGGCACCCACGCCGATGATGGCGCGGGCCAGGGCTTTGCGGTCGACGGCCGCCATGCCCCGGTAGGGGCCCAGCAGCGCCTTGGCGCGGATGTCGTCCATCATCGCAAGCGCCTCGCGCGCGCTGACCGGGGCCAGGCGCAGGACCGTGTCGCCCAACGCCTCGGCGAAGATACCGCCGAGCCCGAAGGTGACGCAGGGGCCGTACTGGTCGTCCCGCGCCATGCCGATCAGGAATTCCCGTTTGCCGGACGCCATTTCCTGGACCAGCAGATTGCCGCCCGGGGGCAGCTTGGCCATCAGCCGCGCCGCCGCCGCCCGGACCGCGTCCGCGTCGGTCAGGCCGATTTCGACCAATCCCGCCTCCGTCTTGTGGGCAAGGTCCGGCGCATTGCCCTTGAGCGCCACGGGAAAGCCGATTTCGGCGGCGGCTTGTGCCGCCGTGTCCGCATCGACGGCAAGCCGTTCCGCCGTCACCGGCACGCCGTAAGCGGCCAGAACCTGCTTGGACTGATGCTCCGACAGGGTGCGGGCCCCATGAGCGCGGGCCTGTTTGATGATCTCGGCCGGGGTCATCGGCTGTCCTCTCCACGGGCATCCAGAAAGCGCCGGTAATCGAGCAGCGCCCGCATGGCGCGCACCGCCCCCCGGGCCGAGAAATAGATCGGCACCTGGTTGCGCTTGATCTGGGGGATCGCCTGGGCGGCCAGGGACTGCGCCCCGGTCCAGGCGACGATCACGGGTTTGTCGGTTGCCCGGGCGGCCTCGGTGAAGATGTCGCAATAGAAGCTGGCGCGGGGTTCAGCCACCATGGTGACGAGCAGGAACAGGCCGTCGATCGTGTCCTGTTCCAATACCGTGCGGATGGTGTCCTGATATCCCGTGGGGGAGCTTCGGATTTGCTGCGTCACGTCGATGGGATTGCGCAGCGCCCCGAACGGCGGGATGAACTGTTTCAGGGTCTCCTGCGCCGCTTGCGGCAGCTCCGGGACGTCGAGGCCGAAGCGGTGGCATTCGTCGGCGCAGATGCCGCAGATGCCGCCCGACGGCCCGATCAGGCCCATGCGGGGACCCTTGGGCAGCTTGTCCAGCAGGCGGGAAAAGGTAATCGCCGTCGGCAGCAGATCGGCGGCGTCATCCACCCGCACCACGCCGTACTTCTTGCATACGGCGTCGAACACGGCGTCGGAGCCGACCATGGCCCCCGTGTGCGACGCGGCGGCGGCGGCGGAAACCTCGGACAGGCCGATCTTGTAGACTACCACGGGCTTGCCGGCCCGGGCCGCCTTGGCGCAGGCGAGGGTGAATTTATTCGGATCGCGGATGCCTTCGATGAACAGGGCGACGACCTTGGTGTCCGCGTCGTCGGCGAGATAATCCAGATAGTCGGCGACCTGCAGATCGGCCTCGTTGCCGACGGAAATCCAATGACTGAACCCGCCCTGTTCCTCGGTCCCGGTGCCGAGCATGGAGCCGCCGACGGCCCCCGACTGCGTCAGAAAGGCGATTGATCCCTTGTTGAAGCGGGGCATGGCACAAACCATCGAGGTGCAGCAGACCATGTCGTTCGCGATCGAGATCATGCCGTTGGTGTTGGGCCCGCAGAACCGCACGCCGCCTTCCTTGGCGGCGGCGATCAGGTCGGCCTCCAGTTCCGGCTCCCCCGCCTCGGAAAACCCGGACGCCAGCACGATGGCCGTCTTCACGCCCTTGACCCCGCAGTCCTTCATGACCGCGATGCTGGCCTTGGCCGGCACGGCGATCAAGGCCAGGTCGATGTCGTCCGGGATGTCCGTGACGCTGGCATAGCAGGCGAGGTCCCGGATTTCCGTTTCCTTCGGATTGACGGGATAGACCTTGCCGGGATAGCCGTGGGCGAGCAGGTAATTGAGCGCGACCGTGCCCAGCTTGTCGCCGCCGGTTTCGGTCTTCTGCTGGGACGCGCCGACGATGGCGACGGAGCGCGCCCGGATCATGGCGTCGAGCATGCGGGCTATTCCTTGTCGTCGCCCTTGGCCTTGGACTTGGCTTCCAGCATCTCGGCCATGGCGTTGACGGCTTCCTCGTGCTCCGGCGTGTTGTGGGCCAGCGCCTGGAACGCCGCCGACATTTCCAACAGGGTATCGAGGCGGGCATGATGGCTTTCGCGCAACAGGCGCTTGGTCAGGCGCAGCGCATGGCCCGGGTTGCAGGCGATGCGGTCGGCCAGTTCGTTGGCGGCGGTCATCAGGTCGTCGGCCGCGACGACCTTGGACACCAGCCCGCAGCCGAGCGCTTCCTGCGCGTCGATGGTGTCGCCGGTGAAGGCCATCTCATAGGCCTTGGAAAAGCCGACCGCGCGGGGCAGGAAATAGGCCCCGCCGTCGCCGGGAATGATGCCCAGCTTGACGAAGCTTTCCGCGAACTTGGCGTGCTCCGACGCGATGCGGATGTCGCACATGGTCGCCAGGTCGCAGCCGGCGCCGATGGCGGCGCCGTTGACGGCGGCGATGGTCGGCACCTCGATGTTGTAGAACGCCTTGGGAATGCGCTGAATCCCCTTCAGATAGTTGTTCCTGATCTCGGCGGGGATGCCCTGGGACAGGCCGGTCCTGTTTCGCATGGCGAAAATATTCCCACCAGCGCTGAAGGCCTTTCCCGCACCCGTCAGGATCACGACCTTGACGCTGGGGTCGTTGTTGACCCGCTCGCAGGCGTCGACGAAATCCTGGGATTGGATTTTTCCCGACAGGGAATTGCGCTTTTCCGGGTCGTTCATGGTCAAAGTGACCACGTTATCCCGCTGTTCGTAGAGAAGGAAGTGTTCCATTTTTTCAACCCGGCTGTTTCCTTATGGTCTTGTTGTAGACCATCCTGTGGCGTTATAAAACGATTGTATACAATCTGAATCAAGAAAATTAGGATTTAAGTCTTGGAAGACATCCGTTTCACGCCGGGCTTGCTGCCGCCCGAGGCCGAGGCCCTTCGCGCCGAGGTCCGCGCCTTCATCGCCGATCATCTTAAAGGCTATCCCGGCGTCAAGCGCGCCAAATCCTGGTCCGGCGCCGATCCCGAGTTTTCCAAGGCCATGGGGGCCCGTGGATGGATCGGCATGACCTGGCCCCAGGAATATGGTGGCGGCGGGCGCAGCTTTCTTGAGCGCTATGTGGTGCTGGAGGAAATGCTGGCCGCGGGCGCGCCCGTCTCGGCCCATTGGGTGGCCGACCGGCAGAGCGGCCCGTTGTTGCTGAAGTTCGGGACCGAGGACCAGCGCCAGAAGTACATCCCGGCCATCACGCGCGGCGAAAGCTATTTCTGCATCGGCATGAGCGAGCCCAATTCGGGCTCGGACCTGGCGTCGATCCGCACGCGGGCCGAGAAGACCGCCGACGGCTGGCGCATCAACGGACAGAAGATCTGGACGTCCAAGGCCCATACGGCCCATCACATGATCGCCCTGGTGCGCACCCGGCCCCAGGACCCCAAGGACCGCCATGCGGGCCTGTCGCAATTCCTCATCGACATGAAGGCGACCCAGGGTGTGACGATCCGCCCGATTCGCAACATGGCGGGCGAACAGATGTTCAACGAGGTGTTCTTCGAGGACGCCGAGGTGCCCGCCGACGCCCTGGTCGGCACCGAAGGCGGCGGCTGGGGCCAGGTGACGACGGAACTGGCGTTCGAGCGCAGCGGGCCGGAACGCTATCTCTCCAGCTATCAGTTGCTGTTCGAACTGGTGCGCGAGGTGGGGGCGGATGCGGGCCCGGCGAAAGCCGCCGGGATCGGGCGGCTGGCGGCGCATCTCTCGACCCTGCGCCAGATGTCGATTTCCATCGCCACCATGCTGGAAAGCGGCGAGACGCCCAACCTGGCGGCGGCCATCGTCAAGGAACTGGGCGTCGCCTACGAGCAGGACATGCCGGGCAACGCCCACGACATCGCGGGCGTTTCGCCGCGTATGGGGGCGGGTGACTTCGACCAGGTCATGGCCTACATGACCATGGCCGCGCGGTCGTTCTCGCTGCGCGGCGGCACGCGGGAAATCATGCGCGGCATCATCGCGCGCGGGCTGGGGTTGCGCTGATGACCGGAACAAGCGAAATGGCCAACATCCTGGCGGAAGCCGCCGGGCGCCTGTTGCAGGATCACGTCTCCCGCGAAGTATTGGGTGCGGCCGAAGACGGCACCTGGCCCGCCGAACTTTGGCGGGTGCTGGAAGACAACGGCCTGACCCAGCCGCTCGCTCCGGAAGACCGGGGCGGCATGGGGGCGTCCTTCGCCGACGCCTTCGTCATCGCCTTCGCCGCCGGGCGCAGGCGCCCCCCCGTGCCCCTGGTCGAGACCATGGCGGCGGGCTGGCTGCTGGGTCGGGCCGGGATCGACGTGCCGCCGGGGCCGCTGACGCTGATCGACGGCGGGGCGGACTTGGCGTTCAAGGACGGCGCGGTCTCCGGCACCGCCGAGGGCGTGCCCTGGGCGGCCCAGGCCGGGCATCTGGTCGCTGTGACCGGCGGCACGGTGCTGCTGATCCCCACCGACGCGGCGGCGATCGCCCCCGACCGCAACATGGCGGGGGAGCCGCGCGATACCGTCACCTTCGACAAGGCCAAGCCCTCGGCCATGGGTGCCCTGGACCTGACCACAACCCTTCCCGTCGCGCGAACCCTGGGGGCGCTCATGCGCGCGGCCCAGATGGCGGGCGCCATGGAAGGGGCGGTGACCCTTGCCGTGCAGCACGCGGGCGACCGCGAACAGTTCGGCAGGCCCATCGCCAAGTTCCAGGCGATCCAACAGATGCTGGCCCGCGCCGCCGCCCGCGCCGCCCAGGCGCGCAGCGCCGCCGAAACGGCCTTCCTCGCCTTCGGTCGGGCGGGCGATGACCTGACGGATGCGGAATGGGATGTCGCCGCGGCCAAGGTGGTGGCCGGGGAGGCCGCGGAAATCGTCTACGACGCGGCCCATCAGACTCACGGTGCCATCGGCTTCACCTATGAGCACGAACTGCACTTCACCACCCGCCGTCTCTGGGCCTGGCGGGGTGAGTTCGGGGCGGAAACCTTCTGGGCCCAGGACATCGGCCGCCGCGTGCTGGCGCGCGGCGCCGACAACCTGTGGCCGGACCTGACGGCGCGGCAGAAGGGCTGAGCCCTCAGACCGCCGCCGTCGCCGCCGTATCCAGGAACGCGTCGACGTCGTCTTCCGGCGTGTTGAAGGCGGTGACCAGCCGGGTCTTGCGCCGGCCCTGGTCGTCCGCACCCCGGTCGTAGAACAGGAAGCCCTTGGCTTTCAGGGCATCGGCCATGGGGGCGGGCAGGCGCGGGAACACCTGGTTGCCATCGACGGAGCCGATGATCTCAACCCCCAGGCCAGCCAGTCCGTCGGCCAGCTTCTTCGCCATGGCGTTGGAATGGCGGGCGTTGTTCAGCCATAGGCCGTCCGCCAGATAGGCCTCCATCTGCGCCGTCATCAGGCGCATCTTGGACAGCACATGACCGGCGCGTTTCTGACGGTAGAGGAACTCCTCGCCCAAGGCCGGGTTGAAGACCACCACGGCCTCCAGCGCCAGGGCGCCGTTCTTGGTGCCGCCGAAGCTGAGCACGTCGACCCCGGCCTTCCAGCTCATGTCGGCGGGCGAACAGTTGAGCCCGGCCAGGGCATTGGCGAACCGCGCCCCGTCCATGTGCAGGGCAAGGCCGTGTTTGCGACAGACGTTGCCGATGGCGGCGATCTCGTCGACCCGGTAGGCGGTGCCCTTTTCCGTCAGTTGGGTGACGGAAACGGCGCGGACCTGGGAATAATGCTCGTCGCCCCGGCCTTCCAGGGTCGCGGCCTCGACCGCTTCGGGCGTGATCCGGCCGCCCGCGCCCGGCAGGCCGATCAGCCGGGCACCACCCGAATACATGACCGGGCCGTTGCCTTCGTGGTCGAAGATATGCGCCGTCTCGTGACACACCAGCGCCCCCCAGGACGGCGTGATCGAGGCCACGGCGAGCCCGTTGGCCGCCGTGCCCGTGGGCACGAAGAACACCTTGGCATCGGTCTCGAACACCTCGCAGACCTTTTCCCGCACGCGCGCCGTTCCGTCGTCGTGGCCGTAGGGCATGGTGCGCCCGTCGTTGGCGGCGACGATGGCGGCCATGATGTCGGGATGGGCGCCCGCCGTGTTGTCGGATGCGAAGTTCATGGGCGGGGGCTCCTTGGGGCTGGACGTCAGTCGGCGACGAGGTTGAGGTCGATGGCGTGGAAGGCCGAGCGGTCCGCGGCCACGCCATGGGCGCGGGCATCGACGGCCCGGCCGTCCTTCACCGCGACGATGACCCAGATCAGGTCCGTCTCATAGGCCATTTTCAAATCCGTGGCGCTCGGCAGGGCCGGGCCGCCGGGGTGGGAATGGTAATGGCCGATGATTCTCTCCGCCGTGCCGTCCAACGCCCGCATCAGGTCGAACCGCACCTGGGGATCGACCTCGAAGGAATCCTCGGCCTGTGTTTCGGTGACGTTGGGCGAGGGCACCATGCGGGTGACCAGGGTTTCGCCCGGCGCAGCACCATCCCGGCCCGCCAGCAGGCCGCAGCATTCATGGGGAAAGGCGGCCTCGGCGGCCTCGGTGATGCGCTCCAGCAGGGTTTGGGGGATGGTCAGCACGGGCGCGCTCCCTCCGCTCAGGGCTTGATGCGGCCCGTGACGCGGCCCGTGGCCGGATCGACGATCAACACCTGGCCGCACACCCCGGCGGGCTGGGTCAGCACGTAGATCTGCCCGCCCAACTGCGTGACGCTTTTGATCTCGCAGCCCGTGGGCAGGTTCAGCTCGATATCACCGGACAGGGGTATGGGCGGGGCCAGATGGGCCGGCGGCGGCGTGCCGGCGGGTGCGGCGGCGGGTCTGGCGTCGCCGAACAGGCGCCAGGTCGGGTCCTGGCTGGTCTTGAAGAAGCCATAGACCAACAGGCCGAGGCCGAGCGCGATAAGAACGCCCAGGCCGATCACCAGTGTTTTCAATGCCGCATGCATGGAGGCTTAAGTGCAACGCGGGGCGGGGACTGTCAAGCATATGGCGGCCCGCGCTTGACACGCCCCGGTCCCCGGCGTTTGCTCGCCGGACCATGAGCGAGACCCATTCCCTGAAAATCCCCGTCGATCAGGCGGGCGAACGCCTGGACAAGGCGCTGACGGCATTGTTGCCGGACCTGTCGCGCGCGCGCATTCAGGCCTTGCTGGCCGAAGGCCAGGTGGCGGACGGCGCGGGTCTGCCCGTGACCGAAGCCAAGCGCAAGGTGCGGGCCGGGGAGGGTTATACGGTCACCATCCCGCCGCCCGTCCCGGCCACGCCCGAGGGACAGGCGATTCCCTTGGACGTCGTCTACGAAGACGGCGACCTGATCGTCATCGACAAGCCCCAGGGCCTGGTCGTTCATCCGGCGGCGGGCAATGCGGACGGTACCTTGGTTAATGCGCTGCTGGCCCATTGCAAGGGATCGCTGTCCGGCGTCGGCGGGGTCGAGCGGCCGGGCATCGTGCATCGCCTGGACAAGGACACTTCGGGCCTCATGGTCGCGGCCAAGCACGACATTGCCCATCGCGGGCTCGCCCGTCAGTTCGAGGATCATTCCATCGACCGGGCCTACCGCGCCCTGGTGTGGGGCGTGCCGCGCCCGACGGAGGGAGAGATCACCGGCGCCATCGGCCGCGATCCCAGGAACCGCAAGAAGATGGCCGTGCGCCCGGACGCGTCCGGCAAATGGGCCAAGACCTCCTACAAGGTCCTGGAACGGTTCGGCGACCGGGCGGCTTTGGTCGAATGCCGGCTCGCCACCGGGCGCACGCATCAGATCCGCGTGCATATGGCGTCGATCGGCCATCCGGTGATCGGCGATCCGCTGTATGGCGGCCGGCGGGCGCGCACGTCCGGCCTGCCGCCGGAGCTGAAAACCCCACTTTCTCAGTGTAAAAACCAAGCCCTTCACGCATGTATTCTGGGGTTCACCCATCCGGTAACCGGGCAGAGGTTGAGCTTTTCGTCAGAAAAACATAATTATATCAACGAAATATCCGACATATTGCGGTCGATCTAAAATTTTCTGTACCTGACTAAATCCCTCGGCTAATATCCGACCAAATTGGTATGAATTAACGTAGCTCATCACCACCCATCATTCTGGCCGTCAGGTAGACGGTGGGTCAGCTGCGTTCGGATATGAGGGAAACCGCACCATGGGATACATGGCCCCTGACAAGGACTTGAGTTTTGCCCCGGAAGACAACCTGTCGCGTTATCTCTACCGCATCCGGGATTTCCCCATGCTGGAGCCGGAGGAAGAGGTCGCCCTCGCCCGGCGCTGGCAGGAACATGGCGACGAAGCGGCGGCCCGCCGCCTGGTGACCAGCCACCTGCGTCTCGTTGCCAAGATCGCCATGGGTTATCGCGGTTACGGCCTGCCCGTGGGCGAGCTGATCTCCGAAGGCAACGTCGGCATGATGCAGGCGGTCAAGCGCTTCGATCCGGAGCGCGGATTCCGTCTCGCGACCTATGCAATGTGGTGGATCCGCGCGGCGATCCAGGAATACATCCTGCGCTCGTGGTCGCTGGTCAAGATGGGCACGACGGCGGCGCAGAAGAAGCTGTTCTTCAACCTGCGCCGGATGAAGGCCCAGATGTCGGCCATCGACGAGGGCGATCTGCACCCGGAACAGGTGGCGGAAATTTCCCGCAAGCTGGGTGTGTCCGATGTCGAGGTCGTCAACATGAACCGGCGTCTGTCCGGCGGCGACCAGTCCCTCAACGCGCCCTTGCGTCAGGATGCGGACGGTGAATGGCTGGACTGGCTGGTCGAGGATTCGGAAGATCAGGAATCCCGCCTGGGCGAGGACGAGGAACTTTCGGAACGGCGCGGCATGCTGAACGCGGCGTTGAAGTCGCTCAGCGAGCGGGAACGCCACATCATCGAGGAACGGCGCCTGAAGGACACGCCGGCAACCCTGCAGGACCTGTCGGCGGAATACGGGATTTCCCGTGAACGCATCCGCCAGATCGAGGTCCGGGCCTTCGAGAAGCTGCAGAAGTCGGTCAAGAACGCGGTCATCGAGCGCCACATCTCCCATTAAGGGGGCGGGCGGCGGCGCTATGTGCAACGGGGCTAGCGCGCCGTGCCCATGGAGGCGTCGCCGTCCGTCTCTTCCTTCGCCTCGATGGCTTCCATCGCCGCCATGGCCGCCTGCACGCCGCCGCCGGGGCCGTTGCTGGCGGCGGGACCGCCCGGTCGCGGTGCGGGCTTGGCGGGGCCGCTGCCGGGGGCGCGGACACCCAGGGTGACCTCGTCGCCCCATTCGTCGACGATGCGGCGCTGGTTGGCGCGTAAGGCCGACAGACGCCGTTCCGTCAGCACCGTCATGAACGACGTGATGACCGGCGGGATCACCGTATACACCATCCATCCGGCCATGGCCGAACCGTAAATGACGGCAAGGGCGAACACGTCCGTGACGATGTTCAGCGCACCGGTGATGTTGTGGTTCCCCGACCACAAATCCATCAGGTAGGGAAACATGCCGGCGAAGTTCAGGCCGCCGATGCAAAAAAATCCGTATTTCTGATCCGTGCGGTCGGTGATCCAGGACGCCATCGCCGGCAACATGGCGACCCCGACGACGATGATGGTCGGAAAGGCGACGGCGATCATCGTCACCGAGATCAGCAGGAAATACAGCCAGAATTTGCCGCGCCGGCGGGGCGGCGGCGGCGGGGCCATGGCGCGGCGCATCGGTGGCCGGCCCATGGTCAGAACACCTTGATCATGAACAGGATCATCACGATACACATGGTCACCAGGATGGAGCCCATGGCGGCGGCCTGTTGGCCCGTGCGCTCGGCCTTGGTCAGCTGTTCCTCGCCGCGGCCCTCGATATCCTGAATTTCCAGTTCGGCCGCGGCAAACTCCGCGACCGCGTCCTCGAAGCCTTCGATGTCTTCGCGTCGGCGGTCGGCGTTGTCCATCAGATCGAACAGTTCGGGCAGCGACCCGCGGCGGACCAGACGGGGAATTTCCCGTTCGATCTCCTTGCGGGTGGTGCGCGAATGATAGGCGTTGATGGCCGGGCCGAGATGCCCGCCGACCCAACTGGCTAGGCCGTAGACGGGTTCGATCCGCAGCTTCCACTGGATGAAGGCCAGCAGCGACAACATGCCGATGGTCTGGGTATCGGGGTTTTCCGACGCCAGGGCCTTCAGATGCGGGTTGATGTCTTCCTTGAAGCGCGCGGTGATGAAGGCCGCCACATGACGGTCGAGCGGTTTCGACTTCAGGTCCTGTGTGTTGGCGGCACGGTCGAGCGCCGGCAGCAGATGGTCGGTCTCCAGCACGTATTCCTGTAGCAAAAGCGGACTTTGGCAGGGCAGGGACGGATTACTTTCATACAAGCATCGCTCGATCCCGAAGCCCGGATCCTTGTTGTTGAGCACGATCTTGAGCTGCGAGAAGTTCTTTTGATGGATCGAGGCTTCCGGCGCATAGACCAGCTGCGATTGGAACCACAGGTCGGGAATGTCCTTGGCGATGATTTCCGCCGGGATCTGCGGATCGCCCGTGCGCAGCAGATCCATGGCGAAGGCGGCGCCGAAACCATCGACCATGAAGGAAAACCCCTTGAAGCGAATGGGGCCCAAGGGGTCCATGAGAATGGCGACGCGGGTCACGATCATCTCGTCCGAGCCCGCGAAGGATCCGGCCTGGGCGTTGGCCACGTCGAGCACGTTCTTGATGGCGTTGGCCAGATTGACGTCTTCGACCGAACGCCGGAGCCAGGTATCGAAGCTGTCGTGGCGGATCGCCTTGGCGGCGTCGGGCACGTGCTTGGTGAAGGCGTCGGCCAGTTGCCGCACGCTCTGGTACGGGCGGCCCATGAAGGTCAGGGGAGTCTGTCCGCGCTTGCCCGCGCGTTTCTGCTGTGGCGACATCTTGCGGCCCGACAGCCACAGGTCGATTTCCTCGGGCCCCCAGCGTTGCTGGGGGTCGTCGCCGAGCATGCCGCGCAGCGGCTCAAGCAGGGACAAGGGCAGGTTCTCGTTGCCGGTGATCGCCGCGTAGGACCCCAGTTCCAGCTTCTCCGCCAGGATTTTTTCCGCCCCTTCGGACGCCCCCGGTTCCTTGTCCAGAATAAGGCCGACGATGGCGACGGCGAAGGCATAGGCGTCGTCGCGGGAGTTGCCGACACCGCGCCCGGCCGGGGGCGCCATGGCGCGTTCCGCCGGCTCGTACACCGCCGGCTGGTCGTAACCCGGCGGCGACGAATAGCATTCGCCGAAGGCAATCTGCTGCCGTCCGGCATCCATGAAGAACAGATTGTCGCGGCGAATCGCCCGATGGGCGACGCCGATCGACGCCATTTCCTGCAACGCCCCGGCCAGCGGTTCGATCACCTTGCGCGGCAGGTCGTATTCGGAAATCCGGAACGTGCCCTTTTGCAGCACGCGCCCGCCAAGGGGCCGTTCCAGGATCAGGATCATGGTGCGCTGGCGGATCAGGGGCCAGAACTCGACCTCCCATTCCAGGATACCGACCAGGGGCTTGATGCCGGAACCGCGCAGGGACGTCATGGCGCCCAACCGCGTCGGCAGTCCCGGATTGCAGATCAGCGCGAATACGGGGCGGTCGATGTCGCGGCGGTCCTCGGCCATGAAGGCCTTGGCGGAGGGAGAATCCAGATCGGGCAGCGGCGTTTTGGGATCGATGGCGAAGCGGTCCTTGATCAGGACCGGGCGCAGACTGGCCGCGGACGGGATGCCGTCGCCGGGCTCGGTGCCGGCGTCCATGCCGTCCGGCGGCGCGCCCTCTTCGGGCGGCGGCCCCGCGGGGTCGGCCTGTGCTGTGGCGGTTTCAGCCATCGATTGTCGTCTTCAGCCCCAACAGTCGCGAACGGAAAAGGCGCGCAGGCACGGCTATTGCCGTCCGCGTGCCTGGAATTTCCCACACTTTCACGCCCTGATGGTACCCGCCATTCCCTTGACAGACAATTAATGCCGGGAACCGGACCGCGCCAGTCGGATCGGGCTAGTCGGATCGGGCTGGTCGGATCGGGCTGGCGCGATCAGTCGGCGAAAGGATCGTGGACGAGAATCGTGTCCTCGCGTTCGGGGCTGGTGGACAGCAGGGCCACGGGGGCTTCGATCAGTTCCTCAATGCGGCGGATGTACTTGATCGCCGTGGCCGGCAGCTCGGCCCAGGACCGCGCGCCCTGGGTGCTTTCGTTCCAGCCTTCCATTTCCTCGTAGATCGGCTCGACCCGGGCCTGTTCGATCTGCGACGCTGGCAGGTGGTCAAGCTCGCGCCCGTTCAGGCGGTATCCCCGGCATACCTTCAGGACCTTCTGGCCGTCGAGAACGTCCAGCTTGGTCAGCGCGATGCCGGTGATGCCGTTGACCTTGATCGCCTGGCGGACCATTACCGCGTCGAACCAGCCACAGCGCCGGGGCCGCCCGGTCACCGTGCCGAATTCGCGCCCGCGTTCACCCAGCGTGCGGCCGACCTCGTCTTCCAACTCCGTCGGGAACGGGCCCTGGCCGACACGGGTCGTATAGGCCTTGGTGATGCCGAGAACGTAATTGATCGCACTCGGCCCCTGGCCGGAGCCAACGGCGGCCTGGCCGGCCACCGTGTTCGACGAGGTGACGAAGGGATAGGTTCCGTGGTCCAGGTCCAGCATGGCGCCCTGGGCGCCTTCGAACAGAATGCGCTTGCCGCGGCGGCGGGCCTGGTCCAGTTCCTGCCACACGGTGGCGGCGAAGGGTAGAATCTTGGGCGCGACCTCAATCAGTTGCGCCAGCAATTCGCCGCCGTCGACCTCGGGCATGCCGAGTCCGCGCAGAAGCGCGTTGTGGTGGAACAACAGGCCTTCGACCTTGTCCTTCAACAGGCCGTGGTCGCTCAGGTCGCCGACGCGGATGGCGCGGCGCGCGGTCTTGTCCTCATAGGCGGGGCCGATGCCGCGGCCCGTGGTGCCGATCTTCGCCTTGCCGGCGGCCTGTTCGCGGGCGAGGTCGAGATTGCGGTGAAGCGGCAGGATCAGGGGGCATCCTTCGGACAGGCGCAGGCTGTCCGGCGTCACTTCGACGCCCTGGTCGCGGATCTTTGCGATCTCGGACAGCAGCGCCCAGGGATCGACCACGACGCCGTTGCCGATCACGGACAGTTTGCCCTTGCGCACGATGCCCGACGGCAGCAGCGACAGCTTGTAGGTGACGCCGTCGATGACCAGCGTATGGCCGGCGTTGTGTCCGCCCTGGAAGCGCACAACCACATCGGCGCGTTCCGACAGCCAGTCGACGATCTTACCCTTGCCTTCGTCGCCCCATTGCGAGCCGACGACAACCACGTTCGCCATTTTCAGTGTCCGTTCTTGTCCGTGAAAAAGGGGTGTTTGCCGGTCACGCCTCGCCGATGGGGGCGGGGCGGCCGTCGTGAAGCCAGTGGGTGCAGCCGAGACGCCGGGCCTCGGCCCTGGCGTCGGCGCCGTCGTCCAGGCCGGCGACGGTGATCCATCCTTCGGCGCGCAGGGCGGCCATGCGGTCCGCCGCCGTGCCCGCGGGCACGAACAGCCAGCGGCCCAGCGCCGGGCGCGGCAGGGCGCGCAGCAGGGTGTCGGTGAACAGGGTAAAGCCCGTGGCCGGTTCGCCCGCGCCGGCGGCCGTGCCGCCGTTGCCGGCCAGGTAGCGCCCGCCCGAGCCCAGTTCGCCGCGCACGCCGGCGGCGTACAGGGTGAAGGTCGCTCCGGCGTGGTATTCGAAGCCGCGGTGCTCCACCGGATCGATGGTCAGCGGCAGGGTCGGCGCCAGGGCGCGGGCCTTCGCGACGATGGCCTTCAGCGTGTTCCATTCCGCGGCCGCAGCGGCCGGCAGGTCGATCGCATCGACGGCGGCAAGGGTGTCGTCGGCGGGGCCAGCGGCGAGAACCAGGCGTTTCAGCATGTCGGTCAGGTCGGCGTCGATCTGCGGCGCCAGGGCGTCGAGGGCCCCCGTGTCCTTGTGGTTCAGGGCGTCGCGCAGGGCGCGTTCGGCGGCGGCGGGAACGGCGTCGCCTAGGATCGCGGTGACCAGGGTCGGCACGGCCAGGTCGATGGACACATCGGCGACCCCGATATAGCCGAGCGCGTCGGCGGCCATCACGATGACCTCGGCGTCGGCGGCGGGGGTGGCGCTGCCGATCAATTCCGCGCCGATCTGCGCGAACTGGCGTTCCGGGCGGATTTGGTCGCCGCGCACGCGCAGGACCTGGCCCGCATAACACAGGCGAAGCGGCCGGGGGGCGGATTTCAGGCGGCTTGCGGCGATGCGCGCGATCTGCGGCGTGATGTCGGCGCGCAGCCCCATCATGCGCTGCGAGACGGGATCCATCAGGCGGAACACTTGGCGGTCCATGGCGGCACCCGTGCCGGACAGCAGAGAATCCTCGAATTCCATCAAGGGCGGCTTCACGCGCTGATAGCCGTGCGCCTGACAAACGTCGATCAGACGTTCGGTCACCGACGCCTCGAACCCCGCGTCAGGGGGCAAAAGGTCGGACAGGCCGGCGGGCAGCAGCCCGGGATTGGAGGTGTCTTCCATCTGAGAGGCCGGGTTCAAGCGTTAAGACTGGCCGGCCGCCAATCAGCCGTCCACGGCCCCGTTTCCTAAACGGTTTGACCCGCCTGGGCAAGCACCGTCGCGGCTGCAAGGGGGCGGCGACGCCCGGACGGGGCCGCGCCGGTTGGGCGCAGGGGGCTTGGAATCGTTAGTTGGGCAGGGGGAAAACTTCGTTTTTCACGGTTTTGCCCAGGCTCTCGATCAGAGGCACGACCATGGCGCCGATCAGGGTTTCGTTGGTCGCGGCGCCCAGGTTGCCGGTCGCCCAGCCCTGCCAGTACCGTTCGATGCGGCCCGCTTCCGCCGGGCCGTCGATGGTCACCTTCAGGCGGTATTTGGTCGGCGTGACGATTTTGGTCCCGCCCTGGCCTTCGTTGAGAATGCCGCCGGTCTTGGAATCGAACACGTTGAACCGCGCTTCGGACCCTTCGGTGCCGGAACTGGTGCCCTTGGTTCCCTGGACGTCCAGGAAATAGCGTTTGTCGGTAAAGGTAAAGGCGCCCAGTTCGTCCAGCACCTCGAAGGTCAGGACGAGTTCCGCCTTGGGGTCGAGCCGGTAGCCGCGCGCCTTGAGTTCCCGCGCGAACTGATGGCTCAATTCCAGGGACTCGTCCGAATCGTCAAGCGCCCGCACCGCCAGAACCTTGCCGTCTGGCATGGGTTTCGACGAAATGGCGTTCAACTGGCCGTCGGCGGCATGAAGCGGGCCGGCAAAGGCGGCCGCCAGCACCAGGGCAAAAAAAGCGATCAAGGGTCTTTTCATCGTCGTTTCCGTTCGCGCGCGGGCATATCTGCCGCCCGGCTTTTCAGTCTCACCTTCGGTTGTCCGTGCAATTCCGCCGCATCGCAGGCCGTGCCGTGTTACGGACGGTGCTATTGTGCGCCCGCCCAGGCGGTTGACAGTCCGTTTATCGCTTGATTAGAGCATAAAAAAGTTAAAATCGATATAAGCGCGGCGGCGGCGGATGCCAAGCCGGGAAACGCGGATCTGTCCGCACGGAGAAAGATCGCCGGGCGGATGAACAGGGACTTGCCGCGGGAAACGGCGCAATTTCATTTCCTTTGGAGTTGTGCGTGGTTCTTGCATAAGATCGCATTAATAAATTTTGCTCTTGTTTTAGGCGAAGGGGGTTCGCGTGACGGATGGCAATGCGCGGTCGTTGGCGCAGATACATCTGCTGGAGGATTTGAGCGCGGCCGAGATCGGGCGGCTGGAGCAGGCCTGTTCGTGGAAGACCTACGCCGCGCAGGAACAGATCATCGACCGCCAAAGCGATACGCAGGACGTCTATTTCGTCGTCTCCGGCGCCGCCCGTGTTGTCATCTATTCCCTGTCGGGCCGCGAAATCACCCTGGACGACGTCAACGCGGGCGGCCATTTCGGCGACCTTGCGGCGATCGATGGGGAACCGCGCTCGGCCAGCGTCATGGCGCTCCGGGACACGGTCATCGCGTCCCTGTCGCAGGAACGCTTCCTGCAGCTTTTGTCGGAGCATTTCACCGTCACGCTGCGTCTCATGCGGGCGTTGACGCGCATCGTGCGCACCTCGACGGACCGCATCATGGATCTCAGCACCCTGGCCGCCAACAACCGGGTTCAGGCCGATCTGCTGCGTCTGGCGCGCAACAACATGGTCGGCGAAAACCGCGCCGAACTGAAACCCATCCCCGTGCACGGCGATATCGCAAGCCGCGTGTCGACGACCCGTGAAACGGTTGCCCGTGTGCTTTCGGATCTGTCGCGCCAGGGCATGGTGGAACGCCAGAAGGACCGCCTGGTCATCGACGATGTCGATCGCCTGGAGGACATGGTCGAAGAGGTTCGTGGCGAGTGACGCCGGCCCCCACCGTCGTTTGACTTGCCGGGGCGTTTCGGACACTATCTGGGCTAAGCGTGATGGTGACTTCAGCTCCGGCCGGATGCCCTTGATCGGGCCAGGGTCGTGGTGCCGGGCAAGGCACTGCCGGCGGCCCCGAAATTGATCGAAAGAACGAAATATGGCGAAAACGATTTTGATTGTTGAGGACAACGATCTCAACATGAAGTTGTTCAACGACCTGCTCCAGGCCAATGGTTACAACACCATTCAGACCATGGACGGCCGCGACGCCATTCAATTGGCCCAGGAACACCGTCCGGACCTGATCCTCATGGATATTCAACTTCCCGAGATTTCCGGCCTGGAAGTCACCAAGATGCTGAAGGCCGATGATTCCCTGAAGGAAATTCCGGTCATCGCCGTCACCGCCTTCGCGATGAAGGGTGACGAGGAAAAGATCAGGGAAGGCGGGTGCGAAGGCTACATCGCGAAGCCGATTTCCGTCCCCACGTTTCTGGAAACCGTCGCGAAATTCCTCGGCTGACCGCTGCGGGCGGGGCAGAGCATGTCGGCACGAATCCTGATCGTCGACGATCTTGCGGCCAGCGTGAAGGTTCTGGCGGCCAAGCTCACCAGTGAATATTACGATGTCCTGACCGCGCATGACGGGCCCACGGCGCTGGAAACAGTGGCCCGGGAAATGCCCGATCTGGTGCTGCTCGACGTCATGATGCCCGGCATGGATGGGTTCGAGGTCTGCCGCCGGATCAAGAAAACGGCGCGCACGGCGCATATCCCCGTGGTCATGGTGACGGCGCTTAACGACATGCGCGACCGCGTCAACGGCCTGCAGGCCGGGGCCGACGACTTCCTGACCAAGCCGCTCAACGACATCATGCTGTTCGCCCGCGTGCGTTCGCTGGTGCGCATGAAGCGGACCTTCGATCAATGGTCCCTGCACCAGCAGACGTCGCGTGATCTGGGCTTTGACGTCGACCCGGATATGACGGATGTCCATGGCCGCGCCGCGCGGGTGATCGTGGTCGATTCCAGCCAAATCCAGAGCGACAATATCCGCGGTGTCCTGGAACGGGATGGTCATGCGGTGACCGCGCTGAATTCCTACGCCGAGGCCGCCCCGAAAATTGCCGCCGACCTGCCGGACGTGGTCGTCGTGTCCATGGACTTCGAAGGGGACGAGCCTTTGCGGCTGGCCTCGCGTCTGCGCTCGCAGGAACCGACGCGCCAGGTGCCGATTCTCTTGATTGGCGACGCCGAAGACGAAAGCAACCTGATCAAGGGGCTGGAACTGGGGGTCAACGACTGCGTCGTGCGCCCGGTCGACGAGCAGGAAATCGTCGCCCGCGTGCGCACCCAAGTGCGGCGCAAGCGCTATCAGGAGATGCTACAGGCGAATTTCCAGCAGCACCTGTCGATGGCGTTGACCGACGGCCTGACGGGACTGCACAACCGGCGTTATCTGGAATCGCACCTGGACGGCATCGTCAAGCGCGCCGGCGACGGCGGCCACGGGCTGTCCCTGGTGCTGATCGATCTCGACCACTTCAAACGCGTCAACGACACCTACGGCCATGCCGCCGGCGACGAGGTGCTGCGGGTGATCGCCAAGCGTCTGTTGCGCAACGTGCGCGGGTTCGACACGGCGGCCCGCTTCGGCGGCGAGGAATTCGTCGTCGCCATGCCGGACACCCCGATCGACATCGCCTTCGCGGTCGCCGACCGTATTCGCGCCAAGGTCGCGGAAGAGCCGATCCCCCTGCCCGACGGAACACAACTGTCCGTGACGATGAGCGCCGGGGTCGCGGAAGCGGTGGAGCCGGGTGAAACGGCGGCCGAGTTGATCGAGCGCGCGGACAAAGCACTCTACATGGCCAAGCACGATGGCCGTGACCGGGTCGTGCGCGCGGACCCGCTGCTCAGAAAGACAAGCGAAACCGCCGTCGATTAGATCGGACGGCGGCGGGTCGGTTGCTGATTTTTGTGTAGAATACCGCCCTGTCAGGGGCGGGCCATCCAGGGACAGGAAAGAGGATCGAGAGGCGCCGGTGGCGGCCTTACTTGATCTTTTCTTCCTTGAAGGCCACGTGCTTGCGGACCACGGGGTCGTACTTGCGCATTTCGAACTTTTCCGTCGAATTGCGCGGATTTTTCTTCGTCACATAGAAGAAGCCCGTGTCAGCCGTGCTGACCATTTTCACAAGAATTGTGGCCGGTTTTGCCATGGTGCGAAGTTCCGCTTTGGTTTTTTGTCAGGTCGAAGGCGCGAAACATACAGGGCCGGACGCGCAAGTCAAGGGGCACGGCGAAACCGGCGTGTTCAAGCCTATTCCAGGGCCGCCGCATCGGCCCGGGCGGTTGTCGAGGTGTAGGTCAGCGCACGGGCATAAAGGGTGCGGTCTTCGATGATTCGCCGCGCCAAGTCACGGTCCTTGGTGTCGTCATGGCGTTCCGGCGGGCAGGTGTCGCGCAGCCGCGTGCGTTCCTCCTCCCCCAGCGGCCCGCCGCGCCGCCAGTGCGCCAGGATATCGGCCTGATAGTGCTCTTCGCCGATGCCGGCCAGGATCGGATCCTTGGCCTTGGCGCCCGCGGGAATTTCCGCCAGGGACGATGTGCACACGATCGGGTGTACCCCCAGGCCGTGCAGGGTGTAGCCCGTCGGCGTGATCAGCTTCGACCAGGTGATGGTCAGTTCGCCGTCGTTGGGCAGGCGGATGACCGTCTGCACGCTGCCCTTGCCGTAGGACGAGGTGCCGACGACCACGGCGCGCCCGCGGTCCTGCAAGGCGGCGGCGGTGATCTCCGCCGCCGAGGCCGATTTGCCGTCGATCAGGATGATCAGGGGCAGGCCGCCCAGGATATCGTCGCCGTCGGCGTTGTAGTGATGGACGCTGTCCGGATGGCGGCCGCGCGTGGTGATGATATGGCCCTGGGTCAGGAACAGGTTGGCCAGCTTGACCGATTGCCGCAGCAGCCCGCCCGGATTGCCGCGCAGGTCCATGACCATGCCCTTAAGCGGGGCCTTGGCCTCCGCCTTGGCGGTGAGGATGGCCTTCTTCACGGAGGCCGCGGTCTTCTGGTTGAAACTGTCGACCGCCGCGTAGATGATCCCATCCTTCACCGTATGGCTGACCGTGACCGGCACGATATGGGCGCGGACCAGGTCGAGAGACCAGCTGTCCGGCCGTTCAGGGCGGGTCAGGCGCAGGCGCACGGCGGTGTCGATGGGCCCGCGCAGCAGCTTCACGATCTTGCGCGCCGACAGGCCCTTGAGCGCGACCCCGTCGGCCGACACGATGACGTCGCCGACCTTCAGGTCGGCCTCCGCCGCCGGCGTGCCGGGGGTGATGCGATAGACCTCGGTGATGTCGCCGCGCTGCCGGAAGCGGACGCCGATGCCGCCGAACCCGTCGCGCCGGGCGCGGTTGCGCTGGGCTTCCTCGCGCCCGGAATAGCGGGAATAGATGTCCAGTTCCGTCAGCATCCCGTCGAATACGGCTTCGTAGATCTTTTCCGGGCTGGCGCGGCGCATTTCCTCGGACCAGCCGCGCGCGGCCAGGGAGGCCCGCGCCGTCAGCATGGCCCAGCCATAGGCGTCGTCGCCCTTGGGCAGGGCTTCGCGGGCGATCTCGCGGCCGTTGCCGGTCAGCCGGACCTCGTTCTTGCCGGTATCGATGTCGATGGCGAGGGCCGGATCGATGGCGCCCAGGCCACGCAGCCCCTCCATGCCGATCTCGCGCACCGGCAGGGCTTCCAGGTATTTTTCGGCGATGTTCTCGTATCCGGCGGCGATGACCTCGGCCGCCGCCGGCATGGAAAACCCGCTGTCCTTGCCGGCGGTATCCCGGGGCGTCGGCGTCGCCGCGCAGGCGGCGAGCAGAAGCGCCGTCGAAACGGCGGCAAGGCCCGGGGTCAACCGGATTCCGGGAATGAGGGAACCCATGCGGATCATAGTTACGGATTGTCGGCGATTTTCAGGCCGCCGTCATTATGAAAACTTTGTGATGCCTGGGGTCAGCCGTGCCGGGGCTTGCCGGGCTTCTTGCCGCGGCCTTTCTTGGACTTGTCCTTGCCGCCGCTGCGTCCGCTGCTTTTCCGGCCGCCGCCGGTCGGCCGCGCGCCGGGCGTGAACCGCCCGCGGGCATTGCCGCCGATTCTGCCGCCGGGGCCGTCCATCAGTTCGAAGATCATGCCGCCGGTCAGCGGGCGGGCCTCGACAAGGCGGACCTCGACGGCCTCGCCCAGGACATAGGTCTTGCCGTTGGACCGCCCGCGCAGGCGGTGGTGGGCCTCGTCGTGGATGTAATAGTCGTCGGGCAGGGAGCGGATGGGGATCAGGCCGTCGGCGCCGGTGTCGCTCAGGGTGATGAACAGGCCGAAGCGGGTGACGCCGTTGATGCGGCCGAGGAATGTGGCGCCGACCCGGTCGGCGAGGAACTGGGTGGTGAAGCGGTCGACCGCCGCCCGTTCCGCCGCCGCCGCCCGCCGTTCCGTGAACGACAGGTGCTGGCCCATCTCGGCGAAATCCTTGTGGCCCGTCTCCAGGGCGCCGTCGCCCATCCGCCCGCCGCGGATCAGGGCGCGGTGGACCAGCAGATCCGAATAGCGCCGGATCGGTGAGGTGAAGTGGCAGTACCGGCGCAGGGCCAGGCCGAAATGGCCGATGTTGTCGGGCGAATATTCGGCCTGGGCCTGGGACCGCAGGACCAGTTCCTGGACCATGCGCTCGAACGGCCCGCCCTTGGCCTTGGCCAGAATCTGGTTGAAGATGCCGGACTGCATGACTTGGCTCTTGGCGATCTTCAGCCCGATGGTTTCCAGGGCATCCGACAGGGCCGAGACCTTGGTCGGGCTGGGTTGGTCGTGAATCCGATACATGCAGGGAAGGCTTTTCTTTTCAAGGGCCTCCGCTGCCGCCACGTTGGCGGTGATCATGAATTCCTCGATCAGCCGATGGCTGTCGAACCGTTCGCGCAGGGCGATTTCGGCAACGGTGCCGCGGTCGTTGATAATCACCTTGCGTTCGGGCAGGTCCAGGTCGAGCACGCCGCGCGCCCGGCGGTTGCGCGACAGGGCCGCGTAGGCCCCGTACAGCGGCGCGATCACGTCCTTGGCCAAGACGTCCGTCACATCGTCGGAGCGCCCGTCCTGGGCCGCCTGTACCTGGTCATAGGTCAGGCGCGCGGCGGAGCGCATCATGGCGCGTTCGAACCGATGACGGGTCAGGTTGCCGTCGCTGTCGATCCACAGGTGGGCGGCAAGGCAAGGGCGGTCTTCCTTGGGTTTCAGTGAGCACCAGCCGTTCGACAGTTCCTCGGGCAGCATGGGCACCACGCGGTCCGGAAAATAGACGCTGTTGCCCCGATCATAGGCGCTGCGGTCGAGCGCATCGCCCGGCCGCACGTACCAGGACACGTCGGCGATGGCGACCACCAGGTGCCAGCCGCCGGGATGCTCCGGGTTCGGTTCGGCGAACACCGCGTCGTCGAAATCGCGGGCATCGGCGCCGTCGATGGTGACCAGCGCCAGGTCGCGCAGGTCGACCCGGTCGCCCAAGGGGGCGGGGCCGGCTGCCTTGGCCTGGTCCCGGGCTTCGGCGGGAAATTCGCTCGGCAGTTCGTGTTCGTGGATGGAAATCAGGCTGATCGACTTGGGGTCGTCCATGGCGCCCAGAACGTCGGTCACCTTGGCCTTGCGCCGGCCCAGATCCTTGCCGGGCAGGGCGGCGGCGCGCACCAGGTCGCCCGGCTTGGCGCCGCCCGATTGTCCCGCCGGAACCACGTAATCCTGCTTGGCGCGGCGATCGGTGCTTTCGATGCGGCCTTCACCGCCGACTTCGCGGTAGACCCCCATGATCGCCGAGGGGGCTGACGGCAGGCGGCGGATGGTGCGGCCCTGGTAGACGCCGCGTCCCGTGCGCTCCAGGCGTGCCAGCACGCGGTCGCCGGTGCCCAGCGCGGCTTGGCCCTTGCGTTCGGGCGCCATGTAGATGGCCGGCGGCGGGCCGACGGCATCTTCATCCCAGTTTTCCGGGCGGGCCATCAGTTCGCCCTCGGCGTCGATGCCGGTGATGTGCAGGACCGTGACCTCGGGCAGGGTTCCCGGCTCGGCAAACCGTTTGCTGCGTCCTCGCTGCAACTGGCCGCCACCTTCCAGGTCCTTCAGGATTTCGCGCAGCATGACCTTGCCTTCGGCTCCCAGCTTGAAGGCGCGCGCGATCTCGCGCTTGCCGACGCGCTTGGGGCTCGACTGGATGAATTCCAGGATTTCCTCCCGCGTCGGGAAGGGCCGGGTTGATTTCGGGGGTTTGGCCACGGCGGGCTGCTCGGATCAGGCGTCGCTGGCGGACGACGGCGTATCGCCGTCGGCCGGCGTCTTCTTCGCTGTTTTCTTCTTTGTGGCCGGTTTTTTGGCGGTGGTCTTTTTCTTCGCCGCGGCCTTCTTCTTGGGCGCGGCCTTCTTCGTGGCCGGCGCCGTTTTGCCGGATTTGGCGGCAAGCAGTTCCAGGGCCTTTTCCAGGGTCACGGAATCTTTGTCCATATCCTTGGGCAGGGACGCCATGACCTTGCCGTGCTGCACAAAGGGGCCCCAGCGTCCGGCCTTCTGCACCACCGGCTTGCCGTCGGTCGGATGCTTGCCCAGTTCCTTGGGCGGGTCCTTGCGCGGCTTGTCGGCGAACAGCACGACCGCGCGGTTCAGGCCGACGGTCAGCACGTCGTCATCGCCCTTCAGCGACACGTAGGTGCCGCCCATCTTGAGGAACGGACCGAAACGGCCGAGCCCAGCGGTGATCATGTCGCCGGTTTCCGGATGCAGGCCGACCTCGCGCGGCAGGGCGAGCAAGCCCAGCGCCATTTCAAGATCGATGGTCGCGGCACTGACACCCTTGGGCAGGGACGCGCGCTTGGGCTTGGGGCCGCCTTCTTCGGCGTCGCCGAGTTGGACATAGGCGCCGTAAGGTCCCTTGCGCACGGTGATCGGCAGGCCCGTTTCGGGATCGTTGCCGAGCAGGCGGGGGAAGATTTCCGCCGCCGCTTCCGCGCCGTCGCCGCTCTCGCCGTTTGGTACGGCCAGCGCCTGGGTATGTTTGCATTCGGGATAGTTGGAACAGCCGATGAAGGCGCCGAACTTTCCCAGCTTCAGGCCCATGCGGCCGTCAGTGCAGACCGGGCATTTGCGCGGGTCGCGGCCGTCCTCGCCCATGGGGAAGAAGTGCGGGCCGAGAAGCTCGTCGAGGGTGTCCAGAACTTCGCGCACGCGGAGTTCCTTGGTGCCGTCGACGGCCTTGGAAAAGGCTTCCCAGAAATCGCGCAGCACTTGTTTCCACTCGCGGCGGCCGCCGGAGATGTCGTCCAGCCGGTCCTCAAGCTCGGCCGTGAAGCCGTATTCCACGTAGCGTTCGAAGAAGCTGGAGAGGAAGGCGGTGACCAGACGGCCGCGGTCCTCGGGCATGAAGCGGCGGCTTTCCAGCTTCACGTAATTGCGGTCCTGCAGGACCGAGATGATCGAGGCATAGGTCGACGGGCGGCCGATGCCCAGTTCCTCCAGGCGCTTGACCAGGCTGGCTTCGGTATAGCGCGGCGGCGGCTGGGTGAAGTGCTGGTCGGCGGCCACTTCTTGGCGGGCCAGATGCTGGCCCTGTTTGACGTCGGGCAGGATGCGCAGCTTGTCGTCCTCGTCGCTGTCGGCAGAGGCGTCCTCGTCCTTGCCTTCCTGATAGACCTTGAGAAAGCCGTCGAAGGCGATGACGGAGCCGGTCGCGCGCAGGGCGGCGGAGCCGTCGGCGGCGGCGATATCGACGGCGACCTGGTCGAGCACCGCGTTTTCCATCTGGCTGGCGACCGTGCGCTTCCAGATCAGGTCGTAAAGCTTGCGCTGATCGTCGTCCAGGTACTGGGCGACGTCCTCGGGCCGGCGGGACACGTCCGTCGGGCGGACCGCTTCGTGGGCTTCCTGCGCGTTCTTGGCCTTGGTCTTATAAATACGCGGCTCGCCGGGCAGATAGGGCGCGCCATAGGTTCCCTTGATCAGGTCGCGGCAGGCGGTGACGGCCTCGTTGGCCATGGTCACGCCGTCGGTTCGCATATAGGTGATCAGGCCGACCGTCTCGCCGCCGATGTTGACGCCTTCGTACAGGCGCTGGGCGACCTGCATGGTGCGCTTGGCGCCGAAGTACAGCTTGCGCGCGGCTTCCTGCTGCAGGGTCGAGGTGGTGAACGGCGGCGCCGGATTGCGCCGCGACTGCTTGCGTTGAACGTCGGCGACGGAAAAGGTGCCGGCTTCGACGGTCTGCTTGGCGCGCTCGGCCTCGGCCTGCGATCCCAAGTCCATCTTGCCCAGTTTCTGCCCGTTCAGATGGGTCAGCTGCGCCGCGATCTTGTGTCCGCCCTCGGCGGCGAAGGTCGCCTTGACGGACCAGAATTCCTGGCGCCGGAAGATTTCGATCTCGGCCTCGCGTTCGCAAATCAGGCGTAACGCGACGGACTGCACGCGGCCGGCCGACCGCGATCCCGGAAGCTTGCGCCACAACACAGGCGACAGGGTGAAGCCGACGAGATAGTCGAGCGCGCGGCGCGCCAGATAGGCGTCGACCAGTTCACGGTCCAATTCGCGCGGATGATCGAACGCCGCCTTGACCGCGTCCTTGGTGATTTCGTTGAATACGACGCGCTTCACGTCGACGTTCTTGAGCGCGTCGTTCTTGTTCAGGACTTCGCGGACGTGCCAGGAAATGGCCTCGCCTTCGCGGTCGGGGTCGGTCGCTAGATACAGTTTGTCGGCGCCCTTGACGGCATCGGCGATGGCCTTGATGTGCTTTTCCGACCGGGCGTCGATTTCCCAGTCCATTTCGAAGTCGGCGTCAGGGCGCACCGAGCCGTCCTTCGACGGCAGGTCGCGGATATGGCCATAGCTGGCCAGCACCGTGTAACCGGGGCCCAGATATTTGTTGATCGTTTTCGCCTTGGCCGGGCTTTCAACGACGACGACGTCGGTCATGCAGGACTTGCCTTTTCTCGGCCGGCCTTCGGGGCCGCTGCCCGGGCCGGCTAGTGGTCCATGAGCAGCGATACTTTGCTGCCGGGGTGCCTCTCTAACCGTCCTGCCAATTCAAGTTCAAGCAAAACCGTTGACACCACGGCCAGGGAGAATTGGCAAACGCGGAGCAGTTCGTCAACAGTCGTCGGTGTCGGACCCAAGGCGGCGATGATCTCGTCGCGCGCCGAAATGGTCGTCTCGACGTTCGTCAACTCATTCGTAACATTATGATTATGAACGATAATGCCAGATTTGTCCGGGGCGCGTGCATCGGCCAGAACGGCAAATACGTCATCCGCGCTTTCCGTCAGTGTCGCCCCCTCGCGAATCAAATGATTGGTGCCGCGGGCTCTTGGATCCATCGCCGCACCCGGCACGGCAAACACCTCGCGCCCCTGTTCGAGGGCGAGGCGGGCCGTGATGAGGGAGCCGGAGCGGGGGCTCGCCTCGACCACCACGACGCCGCGCGCCATGCCGGAGATGATCCGGTTGCGGCGGGGAAAGTGCCGGGCCTGGGGTTGGGTGCCGGGCGCGACTTCCGACAACAGGACGCCCGTCTCGGCGATGCGGTCGTAGAGATTCTTGTTCTCGGCCGGGTAGACGACATCGATCCCGCCGCCCAGCACAGCCGCCGTGCCGGTCGCCAGGGCGCCTTCGTGGGCGGCGGCGTCAATCCCGCGGGCCAGGCCCGAGGCGACCATCAGTCCGCCGCCCCCCAGATCGGCGGCCAGTTTCTTCGCGAAGCGGCGGCCGTTCACGGAAGCATTGCGGGCGCCGACGACGCCGATGGTTTTCTTGGCGAGAAGATCGATCCGGCCACGCGCGTAAATCACCGGCGGCGGGTCGTGGATATGGGCAAGCAGCGGCGGGTAGGCGGGCTCGCCCCAGGCGACAAGCGTCGCCCCGATGCGCTGGGCTTCTTCCAGTTCGCGCGATGCCGCCGCCACCGTGGCGATGCGGATGGTGCCGTCGCGCCCGCCCCGGCGGGCAAGGTCGGGCAGGGCGTGGAGTGCCCGCGCCGCCGTGCCGAAACGTTCCAGTAGACGGAAGAAGGTGCCCGGCCCGACGTTGGTTGAGCGGATCAGGCGCAGCCAGGCGACGCGTTCGTCGTCGGGAAGCGTACGTTGGCGGTGATGGGCCAGTCTGTCGGGCATGTCTGGGATCTCCCAGGGGCGCTGTCAGGGAAAAGATTACCCGAGGAGACTTATCTGTAAAAGGGAAAGTGAGGCGATTATGCGCCCGTTTTGGTTGTGCGCCCCAAAATCCAGGCGGGCACCAATGCCGTCGAGAAGACGATAGCCGAGACGATGAAGGCATCCTGGAATCCGAGGGTCGTCGCCTGGGCGTAAATGACCTTGGACAGGAAGTTGAGCGCACCCGCCGTCTGCTGGGCATCGGGCAGACCGCTTTCGCCGAGCATGCGGCCGACCTTTTCGATGAATTCCCGGCTGAGCGGGTTGCCCGACGTCTGGGTTGCCGCCATGGCGTCGGCGTGGAACGCCGTGCGCTGTTCGGTGATGACGACGAACACCAGGGTGCCGAAGGCGCCGCCCAATTGGCGCACGAAGTTGTAGGTCGCGGCGCCGGCGTTTATCTTGTGTTCGGGCACGGCGCGGATCGCCGCGGCCCCCATGGCGGGCATGACCAAGCCGATCGCGAGACGCGACAGCATGGTGAACAGCACCATGACGAGAAAGGCCGTGTTGACGTCGGATTTGGAGATGAAGAACGCGGCGACGACGAAAAGCAGCACGCCCGCGGTAATCGGATAACGGGGCGACACATGGTCGTTCAGGCGCCCGGCCAAGGGGGTGATCAGGAACAGGAATATCCCCGCCGGGACCAGCACCATGCCCGCCGCCGTGGCGGTAAAGCCCTGCACCTGCTGGGTGAACACGGGGATGGCGTAGTTGGTGGCGAAATTGCCGGCCCCGAACAGGAAGGCGATGACCATGGCCGAGGCAAAGGACGGGTCCTTGAACAGGCTGACGTCGAGCATTGGGTTTTTCGAGTGCATCTGGTGCCACAGGAAAACGATGCCAGCCCCCGTGCCGCCGGCGAGAAGGACCAGGACCTCGTTGGAATGCCAGCCCCAGCGCTGGCCGTTGGCCAGGCCGCTCATGACGCTGAAGCAGGCGGTGACGACCAGCACCAGGCCGGTCCAGTCAAAGGGCGGCTTGGGACCCTTTTTCCGTTCCTGGGGCATGAAGCTGAGGCCCAGCAGAAAGGCGATGAAGGCGAGCGGCAGGGGCACGATAAAGATGTGCCGCCAGGTCAGGGCGTCCAGGATGGCGCCGCCGACCACGGGCCCGAAGCTGGGCGCCAGGGTCACGCCGACCGAATACATGCTGACGGCGAACCCCCGCCGTTCGATGGGGAACACGGAAATGATGGTCGACAGCACCAGGGGCTGGACAATGCCGGCGGCAATCCCCTGCATGATCCGCCCGGCGATCAGGGTATCCATGTTGGGGGCGATGGTGCTGACGATGGCGCCGGCGGCGAACAGCAGCAGGGTCATGGCGTAGGCGTTGCGTTGCCCCAGGTGGGCGACGACCCACACACTCATGAGCTGGCTTGCCACCATGGTCGTGATGAAGACGGTGGACGCCCATTGCGCGATGGTCTGGTCGATGCCGTAGGCCCCCATGATGGACGGCACGGCGACATTGACGACCGTCGCCGACAGAATCATCGACACCGCGCCCAACAGGCCCGACAGGGTGACCGACCAGCGGCGGAATTCGCTGATGGAATGGGGATCGATGGGGGCGGCGGCGACTTTACTGGTCAACGTCGATCTTGATTTCGACCATCATCCCGGGACGCAGCAGACGGTCCTGCTGGTCAATGGCGATGCGCACCGGCAGACGCTGGGTGATCTTGGTGAAGTTGCCGCTGGGGTTCGGGCTGGGCAAAAGCGCGAATTCCGCGGTGGTGGCGTTGCCGATGACCTGGACCTTGCCCGTGAATTTACGGTCCGGGTAGGCATCGACGGAAACCTGGACGACGTCGCCGACCTTGGTCTTGCGGATGTCCGTTTCCTTGATGTTGGCGTCGATCCAGATCACGTCCGGGTCGTGGATCAGGGCCAGGCGTTGGCCGGGGGTGACGTATTCGCCGACCTCGACGAAGGTCTTGTCGACGACGCCGCTGATGGCGCTGCGGATCGTGCGGTCGGACAGGTCCAGTCGCTGTTCGTCCAGCTTCGCCTGCAGTTCCTGTTCGCGGTGGATGTATACGGCGACGGCGCTGTCCAGAACGTGCAGGCGTTCGCGCTCGGCCTCGACCTCGGCCAGTTTGGCTTCGGCCGAATGCAGGTCGGCGACGGCGATGCGGTGTTCGCGTTCGATCTTTTTCAGTTCGGTCTCCGCCTGATCCAGTTGGCGGCGGGACACGACACGCGTCTGGAACAGGGATTTCGACCGCTCGTGCTCGCGTTTGGCCAACTCGAGCTGCGGGTCCAGGGACGACACGGTGACCTGGGCGCCGACCAGGCGTGCCTGCTCGGATTTCAGTTTGGCCGCGGTTTCCTTGTCGACCAGGCGCTTCTCCGCCAGGGTGCGTGCCTTTTCCGCGCGCAGGCTGGCGATCTGGGCTTCCAGTTCGCGGGCTTTCAGCGCTGATTCACGGGAATCGATGGCCATCAGGACGGTGTTCGGCTTGACGTCGTCGCCTTCCGTGACGCTGATCGAGGTGACCCAGCCGGCAACGCGGGACGATACGGTAATCAGGTCGCCGCCGATGCGGGCGTCGACTTCATGGATGTTGGTGACGCGGTCGTGAATTTCGAGACCCCCGAACAGGGTGCCCAGCACACCGATGACGAGCGCGATCGCAAAGCGGCGCTTGCGCGCCTTCAGGCGAGCGGCTTCTTCTGCGAAATCTGTGGTGGATGACGCATTGGCATCTGACCTCGGATCGATATCCGTGGTGTCCGGCATGGATTTTTCCTCTGTTCCTCGGCGGCGGTTCTAATTTTAACAGGTATTGTATACAATTGGCAGCAATTGGAAAGTAGGCCATTCGCCCTGGGCAACCGTTCCGCACGGGTTCGGCGCGGATGAGAAGCGTGCGGCGGCATGTGCCTTTATGCCGCAGCGCAAAAATTCAGGCGGCCCAGACTGGGCTTGTATATATTCAACGCAGGCACTCATTAGGCGGTGCGATGCGGACGCAATACATCACCACACTCATCCGAATGGGAATTCTCGCCGCTGCCTGCGCATTGGGCGGATTTCTGGCGGAACAATACGCCCTGCGGGCGGCGGCGACGCAAGCGCGCCTGGAAACGGCCGAAGAACTGGGCAAGCTTCGCGTGCGCCTGGAAAGTTCCTTGAACGCGGACGTTCAGTTGATTCGGGGGCTGATCAGCTACGTCAAGGCACGGCCGAACTTAAGTCAAAGCGAGTTTGCCGCGGTTGCTGCCGACCTCATGGAATCGGCGGGCGGGCAGGTGCGCAACATGGCTCTGGCGAAGGATCTTGTCATCAGCCACGTCCATCCCCTGGAAGGCAACGAGAAGGCGGTTGGCCTGGATTACCGCAAGACCCCGGGGCAATGGCGCGAGGTTCAGCGGACCATAAATGAAAACACCGCGGTGATCGCCGGGCCGCTCGATCTCGTTCAGGGCGGGGTCGGCATTATCGCCCGGTTCCCTGTGTTCATTTATCCGGAAGCTTGGCAGACCTCGGAACTGTGGGGGCTTGTCTCGACAGTGATCGATTTTGATACCTTCGTGCAGAATGCCGGACTGCCGGACTATCAGGAGCACTATCGCCTGGCCCTGATCGGGCGTGACGGGACGGGCCGCGGTGGCGAGGTGTTCTGGGGCGATCCGTCGGTCACGGACGGCGATCCGGTGTATCTGGACGTCAACCTGGTTTCCGGCACTTGGGTCATCGCCGGTGAGCCGACGGGCGGCTGGCCGACGCGATCGGGCGTATTGTGGCTGAACGTCGCGGGTACGGTGGCGCTATTTCTGCTTGGCGCCGCAATCATCTATGCCAACCTGCGTCTGGACCTGGAGACGGCGCGGTCGACGGAACTGTTGAAACGGGCGCGGCAGGAAGCCGAGGCAGCCAAGGATGCCGCCCAACAGGCGAACCGCGCGAAGTCGGAATTCCTGGCCGCCATGAGCCACGAGCTACGCACGCCGCTCAATGCGATCCTCGGGTTTTCCGACATTCTGTTCAATCAGTACTTCGGCCCGCCCGGTGCGGGCAAATACCGCGAATACGCCAACGACATCCATTCCAGCGCCAAACACCTGTTGGATCTGGTCAATGACGTCCTGGACATTTCCGCGATCGAGGCCGGCAGGACCGCGCTGGAGATCGGCATTATCGAGGTCCGTGGCCTGATCGACGAATGCGTTCATACCGTGCGCGAACGGGCCGGTGAAAAAGGCGTCATGCTGCGCGAGGACGTGCCCGACGGTCTGCCGCGGTTGAAGGCCGATCGCCGGGCGATCAAGCAGGTCTTGTTGAATCTGTTGTCCAACGCGGTCAAGTTCACTCCGGACGGCGGCAGCGTGACGGTGACAGTCGCGGTTGCGGATGGCTTCCTTGTCATTACGGTCGCCGATACCGGCGTCGGGATCGAGCCGGAACGCCTGCCCCAGATCATGAATCCTTTCACGAGTAAGGCCGCCAATCCCTATACCTCGGACAGGGGGTGGGGACTCGGCCTGACCATTTCAAAGTCGCTGATCGACATGCACGCCGGTGAAATCGTCATTCACAGCAGGGTCGGGCATGGCACGACGGTGACGGTGCGCCTGCATTTGGACAGTTCGGCAATTGGCCGGGGCGGGCAAATGGGCGGAGCCGAGTCGACTTGGGATCGCAAGAGTTGAGTTATATTTAAATAAAAAATAATTTATTTTTCGTAATAACTGTATAAATTATTTCATTATTTTTAATAATATTAATATATTTTAGGTTTTTCAGTAAAAATATATAAAAATAATATACATTGAAAATTAAATTATATTATTATGTCATGCGGCGTCTTGGTGTTTTGTGGCGCAATCGGCCACTCGTCATTGTCGAGTTGTGTTTGCCGACAGCAAACGCCGTATTTCAATCAATATACAGGAGCGATGCATGACACTGCCGAAATCGACGAGCCCCTTTCTGTTGGGTGCGGGGGCGGGGGCATTCGTCCTTGCCGTTCTGGCCTTCAGCAACGATTGGGTGGTCAGCGCGAGCGCCAGTCACGACGAGGTGCAGGATGCCTGGATCAACGCCCAGGCCTCCGTCTGTGCGGCCCGCGCTGCCGATCATGTGAAGACAATGGCGGAGGCGCCGGATCTGCAGGGCTATCAGTCGGAAGCCCGTGCCGCGCGCGCAGACCTTGCGAAGGATTTCGCCACGGCCCTGCCGGGCGAGAGTGAGCCGGAATCCAGCGTGATTACAGCCTGCTCGCAGATGTTGAACAAGGACCTCTAATGCCCGAACGGGCGCGGCGCTAAGCGCCGGGCGGGGTGTCCGCCGGTTTGGATTTTTGGCCGATCTTGCTTTCCTGGCCTTTGATCAGCCGGTGGATGTTCGCCCGGTGGCGGACCACCGCCAGGACAGCCAGGCCGCCCGCCATCCAGGCCATGGGCATGCCGTCGATCCAATAGGCATAGGCCGGGGCCGCGGCAAGCGCGCCTAAGGCGGCCAGGGATGAGTAGCGGAAGAGCCCGGCGACCAGCAACCAGGTCGCGCAGGCCGCCAGTCCTACCATGAAATTGACGGCCAGCAGCACGCCGAGCGTGGTCGCCACGCCCTTGCCGCCCTTGAAGCGGAGCCAGGCCGGGAAATTGTGCCCGACGACGCCGGCGAATCCGGCGATCATGCCAGCCTCGGCGCCCCATAGATGGGCCGCCGCGAGCGCCGCCGCCGCCCCCTTGCCGCAATCGCAGATCAGCGTGGCGAACGCCAAGCCCTTGCGCCCGGTGCGCAGCACATTGGTCGCCCCGATATTGCCTGAGCCCATGGTTCGGATGTCGCCCAGGCCCGCCATGCGCGTGAAGACCAGACCGAAGGGCACCGATCCCAGTAGATAGCCGCCGAGGGCGGCCAGGGCGAATGCGAGCGTGCTGTCCAGTCCGCCGGCCATGGTTCAGGCCCCGTGGGTGTGGACGGTGCGGCCGTCGATCACGGTGCGCAGGACCATGCCCTGCACGGGCCGTCCATCGAAGGGCGAGTTCTTTGATTTGGAGAGCAGCACGTCGGAGGAAACCTTCCAGCTGCGATCGGGATCGAACAGGACCAGATCGGCGGGGGCGCCCGGCTTCAGACAGCCGGCATCCATCGCCATGAGTGCGGCGGGTGCCCGGGTCACCAGGTCGAGCGCCCTGAGCAGGGACAGATGTCCGTTGTGGTAGAGTTCGAGCGTCATCGGCAGCAGTGTTTGCAGGCCGATCCCGCCCGATGCCGCCTGGGCGAAGGGCAGGCGCTTGGATTCTTCGTCCTGCGGCGTGTGGTCGGACGCGACGCAGTCGATCACCCCGTCGCTGATCGCCCGCACGATGGCTTGGCGGTCGTCCTCGTCACGCAGCGGCGGGGTTAGTTTGGCGAAGGTGCGGTAGTCGCCGATGGCGTGTTCGTTAAGCGCGAAATAGGGCGGCGCCGTGTCGCAAGTGATGGCCAGGCCCCGATCCTTGGCGCGGCGGATGACCTCGACGCTTTCCGCCGTCGATACGTTGACGAAATGCAGGCGCCCGCCGGTCATCTCGACCAGGCGGATGTCGCGTTCGATGATGATGATCTCGGCCTCACGGGGGATGCCGGACAGGCCCAGGCGGGTCGAATTCTCGCCCAGGTTCATGACGCCGCCCTCGGCAAGCGACGGATCCTCCGGTTGATGGCAGATCACCAGGCCGAAGGTCGCGGCATAGGCCAGTGCTTGACGCAGAACCAGAGGGTCGGCGATCGTCCGGACGCCATCGGTGAAGGCAAGGGCACCGGAATCCCGTAACAGTTTCAGTTCGGCAATCTCCTTGCCGGCCAGCTTCTTGGTCACCGCGCCATAGGGGTAGACCTTGGTCAGTCCCAATTGGCGGGCCCGGCGGGCGACGAATTCGACCACCGACATGTCGTCGATGCAGGGATTGGTGTCGGGCAGGCACAGCAGCGAGGTGACACCGCCGGCCGTCGCTGCGCGCCCGGCGGTGGCCAGCGTTTCCTTCTGTTCTTCACCCGGCTCGCCCAGATGGGCGCGGATGTCGACCAATCCCGGCGCCAGGCAGGCCCCTTGGCAGTCGATGATCTTGGCGTCCTCGGGCCGGCCCGCGTCGAACAGCCCCGGCCCGGCGGCGGCGATCTTTTCGCCGTCGGTCAGCACACCGCCCGTCCCGTCCCATCCTTCGGTCGGGTCCAGGATACGTGCGTTGACATAGGCCACGCGGCCCAGGGGTTCGTCGAGTTTTACCGCCATGTCTTGGGCTCGGGTTCCGTCACAAGTTGGTTTCGGCCAGGGGTTCCAGGTTGTGGGCCAGAATCTCCAGCGCCGCCATGCGCACGGCAACGCCCATTTCGACCTGTTCGCGGATGACCGAACGATAGAAGTCGTCGGCCACTTCCGAATCGATCTCGACCCCCCGGTTCATGGGGCCAGGATGCATGATCAGCGCGTCGGGCTTGGCATGGGCCAGCATTTCATAGTCGAGCCCGAAATAGGTGAAATACTCGCGCACCGAGGGGAAATAATTGGATTTCATCCGCTCCTGCTGGAGGCGCAACATCATCACGATGTCGCAGTCCTTCAGGCCCTCGGCCATGTCGTGGAAGACCTCGACGCCCAGGCGTTCGGCCGCATAGGGGATCAGCGTCTTGGGTGCGATCAGGCGCACGCGCGCGCCCATGGTCGTCAGCAGGTGAATGTTCGAGCGCGCGACCCGGGAATGCAGGATGTCGCCGCAGATCGCGACCTGCAGCCCGGCCAGGCGGCCGAGCCTGCGGCGAATGGTCAGGGCATCGAGAAGGGCCTGCGTGGGATGTTCATGGCTGCCGTCGCCGGCGTTGATGACCGCGCAGTTGACCTTTTCCGACAGCAGCTTGACCGCGCCGGAATCGGCGTGCCGCACGACCAGAACGTCCGGGTGCATGGCGTTCAGCGTCATCGCCGTGTCGACCAGGGTTTCGCCCTTTTTGATGGAGCTGCCCGAGATCGACATATTAATGACGTCGCCGCCCAGCCGCTTGCCCGCCAGCTCGAACGACGTCCGGGTTCGGGTCGAGGCTTCGAAGAACAGGTTGATGACCGTGCGTCCGCGCAGCACCGACTTCTTCTTATCGGATTGCCGGTTCTGCTCGACGTAGGTCTCGGAGCGGTCCAATAGGAAAGTGATTTCCGCCGGTGTCAAACCTTCGATACCGAGCAAATGGCGATGGGGGAAATCTGTCGTTGCCGTGTCGCCGGAAATCATGGGGCCGGAATATAGGCTGGAGTGTCCGGCGGGTCACGAAAAATTGCGGGTCTTGGTGTCCGGTCGCCGATGATGGCATGATGTGGGACCCGTTCGGCGCGGGCGGACGAATGAACACAAGGGTTTTAGCGGTGTCTTCCCGAAATTCGATCACGGACCCGGGAGCGGGACAAATCGACATGGCCGAGGTCTTGGACCGCCTGCACGACGGCGTCGCGGTTTTCGATTCGGATGACAACCTGATTTTCGCCAACGAGGTCTGCCGCGACCTGTTCCAGGCGATTGCGGAAAGCTTCACGCCGGGAACCCCCTTCGCCGCCTTGATGGAGGCCGCGGGCGACAAAAAAATGATCGCCGATGCCTTCGCCGGGCCCGGAGAGATCAATTTCGCGGATGGCCGCACCATGTTGCTGTGTGAATCGCGCATGCCGTCGGGCGGCGTGGTGCGGACCTTCACCGATCTGACCGAATACCGGCTGGCCGAACAGCAGATCGCCTACATGGCCAGCCACGACGAGGTTACGGGGCTGCCCAATCGGTCGTTGTTCATGGACCGGCTTGATGTGTCGCTGCGCCAGGCGGCGCGCGAAAAGAACCGGATCGCCGTGCTGTTCATCGACCTGGACGGCTTCAAGGCCGTCAACGACCGCCTGGGCCACGATGCGGGTGACATGATTTTGTACCAAGTCGCGGTGCGCCTGGTCGCCCGCGTCCGCGCGTCGGATACGGTGGCGCGCTATGGCGGCGACGAGTTCACGGTGATCCTCAACCAGATCTCCAACGCCCAGGACGTCAGCCGGGTCGCGCAGTCCATCGTCGAGGAACTGACCCGCCCGTTCACCGCCAAGCGGGAAACGGTGATGATCGGCGCCAGTGTCGGCATCGCGCTTTATCCCGAACATGCGGAAACCGCCGACGCCCTGATCCGCATCGCCGACAAGGCGATGTACGAGGTCAAGCACGCGGGAAAGCGGGGATATCGTCTGGCCGGTCAGGCCCGGGCCTAAGCGCGCCCGGTCACCGGGCGTCCAAGGCACCTTGTAATATATAAGCCGCCGCCAGCTTGTCGACGACCTGTCCACGCCGGGCGCGGGTCATGTCGACGTCATCGACCAGCATGCGTTCGACCGCCACGGTCGACAGCCGTTCATCCCAGAAGGCGATGGGCAGGTCGCGCTTTTCCAGCAGATTGGCGGCGAACTGGCGGGTCGACTGGCAGCGCGGCCCTTCGGTCCCGTCCATGCTGATCGGCAGCCCGATGACCAGGCCCCGGACATCTTCGGCGTCGATGGCGGCAAGCAGGGCCTGGGCATCGGCTGTGAACTTGGTGCGCCGGATCGTGTCATAGGGGGTGGCGATGGTGCGCATGACGTCCGACAAGGCCAAGCCGATTGTCTTCGACCCCAGGTCGAGCCCCATGACGCGGCCGTGCCGGTCCATGGCCGCTTTCAATTCCGTCAGCGTCATGACCGCCATGGCATTGTCCTTAAGGATATCCGACGCAAATCCATCCGTCTTGCCGGAAAAATCCGGCGCGGGAAAAGTTAGGTGGTGCTAACTTGTTGATAGAGGTAACATATATCCTCTTCCAAGGGGCACTACTTTACTTCGGCGCGGGGGCTCCGCAGGCTGATTAGGGCGGTTCGGCGATGTATGGGGCATTGCATTTAGTCACTCCAATCCTGCGGGGCGGGACCGGCGCGCCGTCTGCTGGTCGCCGTGCCTTCTGTTTGTGCGCCGCCGGGGTGCTGGCGGTTTTCGCCGCCTTCGGGGCCGCCGCCCAGGACAAACCGGAAAAGATCTTTCTTGGGCAGGCCGTGACGCCGCTTGCGGGGACTTATGTCGTGACCAAGGACCTGAACGTGCGCGGCGAGCCTGACACCAACGGCACGAAGGTCGGCAGTTTCCGTGAAGGCGACCGTGTGACGGTGGTCGGCAAGGCCAAGGGGAGTTGGCTGGCGGTGCGCGCGGACGGCAAGGATTTGGGCTTCGTTTACGGTCCGGTGCTGATGCCTTTGATCGATGCCGTGATCAACGAGCCTTTGACGGGCACGGCGGCGATCACCGGGGGAAGCTGTGCCTATCGCGCGGTGTTCGAAGGCGAAAGCCCCATCGAGGGCCAGATGTTCAATTCCGTCGATTACCGCGCGATGCTCGAATGCCGCCGCGACGGAAAGTCATTCGCGTTCGAGATGCCGCTGTTCGTCACCGAAGGTCCGTACAACGGCGGGGTCAAGTCGGTCCATCAAATCGGCATGGATGTCCTGGAACTGGCGCAGGAATACGAGCGCGTGTTCTCAACCAATTTTTTATATGACGCGGAAAAGGGCGAAGTGCGCCTCGACACCGTCAGCGTCGACAAATACCTGACCGCGGGCAAGGCCCGGTCGATGCCGGCAACGACCGTTTCGTCGGCGCTGGCCGCGGCCATCACCCTGGCGGTTCAATCCTGGTCGCCGGTGTTCTGGTCCGACTTCGCCAAGGCGCTGCGCGGCTCCGGCGGATAGCCTTCGCCAGTGGGCGGGTATCTCTCAATAGCGTGATCTTTTTGCATCGGTCGGGAACAGGATCGGCACCTGTCTTGCCGCCTGTCTTATCGCTTGTCCGGGGCACTGCGGCAATTTTGTCCGAATTTTCAGCGTTGGCTGGAAATACGGGTCTAATTCATCGATTTTTACCTCAAAAAATGCCTATTATTTATGCAATTAAATTTTCATGCGTTATAAATGAGCATTTATCTGTGTTGTTTTTACAACATCAGGCTCAAAAAATTCATTTAAGTAATTGAATTATAACAATAAAATAATTTGTACGCATCTGGCATCCAATTTGCTACCACCAAACACAGTGGGGTGTACGCCTCGGGTAAACTGTGAAAAAGGATCAAGAAAATGGCATCTGTGGTGCGGCTTTTGAGTGCCCTCGGATTTGTGGCGGTGGTGGGTGCGTCCCTCCCGGCGCAGGCCGAAGATATGAAATTCCCCGGTACCTTCTCGGCCAACGCCGGCCTCGTGACTGAATACCGTTTCCGCGGTTTGGATCAATCATCCCAGAAACCCGCCATTCAGGGCGGCATCGATTGGTCGATGGACACGGGCATCGCCGACACGGCCGTCTATCTCGGCACGTGGGGCTCCAACGTTGACTTCGGCGACAGCGACAAGGCCAGCGCCGAAATCGATTACTACGGCGGCATTTCCGGCTCCGCCGCCGGCATCGGCTGGGACGTCGGCTTCATCTACTACTCCTATCCGGGTGCCTCGGATGACGTGAACTACGATCTGTGGGAAGCCACCCTGGGTCTCAGCTACGACATCATGGACGGCCTGTCGGTCGGCGGTAATTACGCCTATTCGCCGGACTTCTTCGGCGGCAGCGGCACCGGTCACTGGTTCGCCGCCAACGTGTCCTACGCGGTGCCGATCAAGGTGCTCGCCGGGATCACGCTGGATGCGTCCGTCGGCCGTCAGCTGATTGAAAAGAACGCCACCTTCGCGCAGCCCGACTACACTACCTGGTCGATCGGCGCGTCGCTGGGCATCACGGAGAACGTCTCCATCGGTGTGCAGTACATCGACACCTCGATCAGCAACAGCCGTCTGGCTGAAGACGTCGTCATCGGCTCGTTGACCGCGTCCTTCTAAGGACGAACTGTTGATCATCTGAAATCGGCTGACGCGGGGTTCCCCCCGCCGTTCGGGCCGGTTGAGAAAAGGCCGCAAGCCCCCCTGCCGGATCATTGTCCGGCAGGGGGGACTTGCGTCTTTTTTTGTCTGCACGCCTTCGGGCGCGGCGCGGCGGCGCTTGCCGCCCGGGGATGTCGATGGTAATTTCCGCGCCCGCAGCCGGGCCCTCGAAATGCCCTGCACACCGACCGCCCCTTAAGTCTGGATCCGCCATGTCTCTAGATAAAAACGACGTCCGCCGGGTCGCCTTTCTGGCCCGGATCAAGGTCGATGAGGCTGACCTGGAGCCCGTCGCCCAGGACCTGAACAACATCATCGGCTGGGTCGAGCAATTGGCCGAGGTCGATACGGACGGGGTCGAACCCATGACCGGCGCCGTCGGCATGGTCATGACGCGGCGCGACGACGCGGTGACCGACGGGGGCGATCCGGAAAAAGTCTTAAGTAACGCGCCGGATCGGGTGGGTGATTTCTACACGGTGCCCAAGGTGGTCGAATAATGTCCAAACTTAACGAACTGACCATCGCCCAGGCCACGGACGGCCTGGACAAGGGTGAATTTTCCGCTGTCGATCTGGCCGAGGCCTCGCTGGCGGCCGCGGAGGCGGCGAAGGGCCTTAACGCCTTCATCACCCTGACGCCCGAGATCGCGCGCGACCGCGCCACGGCGTCGGACGCCCGGCGCGCCAAGGGCAGCACCCTGGGGCCGCTCGACGGCGTGCCCGTCGCGGTCAAGGACCTGTTCTGCACCGAAGGGGTGCAAACCACGGCGGCGTCGCACATCCTCGACGGCTTCGTGCCGACCTATGAATCGACCGTCGGCCGCAACCTGATCGACGCCGGCGCGGTGATGATCGGCAAGACCAACCTGGACGAATTCGCCATGGGCTCGTCCAACATGACCAGCTATTACGGCCCGGTGAAGAACCCGTGGGCCGGCCCCGGCGGCGAAGACCTAGTGCCCGGCGGCTCGTCCGGCGGCTCGGCCACGGCGGTCGCGGCGCGCATCTGCCCGGCAGCACTTGGCACGGACACCGGCGGCTCGATCCGCCAGCCGGCCTCGCTCTGCGGCATCGTCGGGTTGAAGCCGACCTACGGGCGCTGCTCGCGCTGGGGCATCGTGGCCTTCGCCTCGTCGCTCGACCAGGCCGGGCCGTTTGCCCGCACGGTCGAGGACGCGGCCATCCTACTGGGCGCCATGGCGGGCCACGACCCCAAGGATTCGACCTCGGCCCCCCGCGCGGTGCCGGATTTCCGGGCGGCGGTTCACGGCGGGGTCAAGGGCCTCAAGGTCGGCATTCCCCGCGAATACACCATGGATGGCATGCCGGCGGAAATTCAGGCGCTGTGGGACCGGGGCGCCGACTGGCTCAAGTCCCAGGGCGCGGAGATCAGGGAAGTTTCCCTGCCGCACACCAAATACGCGCTGCCGGCCTATTACATCGTCGCCCCGGCGGAGGCGTCCAGCAATCTGGCGCGCTATGACGGCGTGCGCTACGGGCTGCGCGTCGACGGCGACACGCTGGACGACATGTACGCCAACACGCGCGGCGAAGGCTTCGGCGCGGAAGTCCGCCGCCGCGTGCTGATCGGCACCTACGTACTGTCGGCGGGTTATTACGACGCTTATTATGTGAAGGCGCAGAAGGTCCGCACCCGTATCCTGGAGGATTTCACCAAAGCCTTCGCAGACGTGGATGTGCTGCTGACGCCCACGGCGCCCAACGCGGCCTTTGCCATCGGCGCCAAGATGGACGACCCCATCGCCATGTACCTGAACGACGTGTTCACCGTGCCCGCCAACCTGGCCGGCCTGCCCGGCATCAGCGTGCCGGCGGGGCTGGACAAGGACGGCCTGCCGCTCGGCCTGCAACTGGTCGGACGGCCCTTTGACGAGGAAACGGTGCTGCGCGCCGCAAAGGCAATCGAGGACGCCGCTGTGTTCGACGCCTTGCCGAAATATCTCGGGGGGCAGGACGCGTGACTAGATGGTTGAGACAAACTCCCGACCTCATCCTGAGGAGGGCCGAAGGCCCGTCTCGAAGGATGCGCGAGGGAGCGTTCGCCGGTTGAGCGTGGCATGGCGGCCTATGTCTATATGCTGCGTTGCCGGGACGGCAGTTACTACGTCGGCTCTACCCGGGGCAGCCTGGAGCATCGGATAAACGAACATAATCAGGGGACGTTTCGCGGATATACATGGTACAGGCGGCCTGTGATCCTGGTGTATCACCAGGAGTTTGAGCGCATCGAAGACGCCATCTCGGCCGAACGAAAGTTGAAGGGGTGGAGCCGCGCGAAAAAGGAAGCCCTGATCCGTGGCGATTTCGAGGAGATTCGCCGGCTGGCACGGCGCAAGGGAACAAAAGCATCCTTCGACACGCGAGCTTCGCTCGCTGCTCAGGATGAGGAGTAGAGTTAGTGACAGTTGGTCAACAAATCAAAGAATCGGTACTGGGACGGATCGCTAACGGCCACGCCTTTTCTTTCATGGGAAATGCGAAATGGCGGATCGGGCAGAAGGTCATCCATGTTCGATTTTGTTCATCGCCGAAGTCCGGAGCCATCTTTCCATACAACATAAACAAGAACACGCTGACGGCTGATTTCGAACTCTGGATCTGTCGCGACGCTGATACCTTTTATCTGTTTCCTTCGCAGATTATGAGGGACATCTACGAAGACCCAGATGCCTACGTTGATCGTCACCACCCGGATATTCGTGTGGCAGAGGTGGATACGCAGGTACACCGTCTGCTGTTCGGTAAAGGCGGTAAAAGTTTCGACGCTTCGCCTTACTTCCGTTCCGTTTTGCAGGATTCTTGAACAATGTCCTATCTGATCCACGGCGACACCGGCGACTGGGAAGTGGTCATCGGGCTTGAGGTCCATGCCCAGGTCTCGTCCCAGGCCAAGCTGTTCTCGGGCTCGCCCACGGCCTTCGGCGCCGGGCCGAATTCCCAGGTTTCGCTGATCGACGCGGCGATGCCCGGCATGCTGCCGGTGATCAACGGCTATTGCGTCGAACAGGCGGTGAAGACGGGCCTCGGCCTCAACGCCAAGATCAACAAGACCAGCGTGTTCGAGCGCAAGAACTACTTCTACGCCGACCTGCCCCAGGGCTATCAGATTTCCCAGTACCTGCATCCGGTGGTCGGCGAGGGCATCGTCACGGTCGATCTGGCCGACGGCACCACCCGCGACATCGGGATCGAGCGCCTGCACATGGAACAGGACGCCGGCAAGTCCATGCATGATCAGGACCCGAAACGGTCGTTCATCGACCTCAACCGGGCGGGCGTCTGCCTGATGGAGATCGTGACCAAGCCGGACATCCGCTCGCCCGAGGAAGCGGGTGCATTCGTGCGCAAGCTGCGCTCCATCCTGCGCTATCTCGGGACCTGCGACGGCAACATGGAGCAGGGCTCCATGCGTGCCGACGTCAACGTCTCCGTGCGCAAGGTCGGCGAGGACGGCTACCGCACCCGGGCCGAGATCAAGAACGTGAACAGCGTGCGCTTCATCATGCAGGCCATCGAGATCGAGGCCGAACGTCAGGTCGAAATCCATGAAAGCGGCGGCGAGATCGTTCAGGAAACCCGCCTGATGGACCCGGTGAAGGGCGAGACGCGCCCCATGCGGGCCAAGGAATTCGCCCACGACTACCGCTATTTTCCGGACCCGGACCTGCTGCCGCTGGAACTGACGGATGAGTTCATCGAAAGCCTGCGTAAGACCCTGCCCGAACTGCCCGACGCCAAGAAGCAGCGCTTCATGGACGACATGGGCCTGTCGGCCAAGGACGCGTCGGCCCTGGTCGCCGACCGCGAAAGCGCCGAATACTTCGAGGAAGTCGCCAGGAATCATGACGCCAAGAAGGCCGCCAACTGGGTGACGAACGATCTGTTCGGGGCGCTCAACAAGGCCGGGCTGGCCATTGCCGACAGCCCCATTTCGGCGGCGCATCTGAGCAAGCTGTTGGGCCTGATGGACGACGGCACCATTTCCGGCAAGATCGCCAAGGACGTGTTCGAAATCATGTGGGAAACCTCGGGCGATCCGGAAAAGATCGTCGCGGAAAAGGGCCTCAAGCAGATCACCGACACCGGCGCCATCGAGGCCGCCGTGGATGCCGCCATCGCCGCCAACCCGGAACAGGCCGATGAAATCCGCCTGGGCAATGACAAGGCCATCGGCTGGTTCGTCGGCCAGATCATGAAGGCGACCCAGGGCAAGGCCAATCCCCAGCAGGTCAATCAGCTGCTGCGCGAGAAGCTGAAGGGTTGACGGTGGTGCATATCCGACCCTTCGCCCCGGCCGATCACGCCCGGGTCCGCGACATCTTCATAAACTGGAACCGCCACATCACTCAGCCGGGGATGGAGGACCTGTTCGAATCCTATATCCAGCTTGCCCTGAACGAAGAGATTGACCGCATTCCCGAATACTACGGGCGGCCCGGGTTCGGCTTCTGGGTGGCGGAAGTCGACGGCACCGTCGCCGGCATGGTCGGCCTGGAACGCCTGGACAACGGCGAGGCCGAGGTCCGGCGCATGTACGTCGCCGCCGAGTTCCGCCGCCGCGGCCTCGGCCGCAAGCTTCTCGCCTTTGTCGAAGACCGTGCCCGCGATCTGGGCTACACGCGCATCGTGCTGTCGACCTCGGCCCTGCAGCCCCAGGCCAAGGCGCTTTACGAAGTCTCCGGCTACGACCTGGAACGCGAGGAGGCATCCACCGTGCAGACCAAGCGTACGGTCGGCTCCGGCCTGACGCGCTATTACTTCGCCAAGCCGCTGGTCTGAATTTTCGCGATTTGAAATAGAACC
>TARA_R110000772_G_C13310310_1_pt1 | contig 49330 bp, 76 predicted proteins | sample TARA_R110000772 | Tara Oceans TARA_R110000772 (sample SAMEA4397948) | marine metagenome | biome: Polar Biome; feature: [SRF] surface water layer (ENVO:00010504); material: water (ENVO:00002006), including particulate matter (ENVO:01000060) such as... | depth 5 m | reverse complement strand
GCTAAGTAAATTTTATGTTTTGTTATACAATGTTGTATGGCGAAGCGCACCGTTTCAATGGCATACAATGTACCTGCAAATAGACTGCACCAGACACTCCAATGTGGTAAGTGCCAATAAAAATAATTAATCTTTTTTACAAATAAATTTGTATAACTGAGATATAGGTTGTAATTTAGCAGAAGCAAAGACAAACAATCTAAAAATCACAAAATGACTTACTTTAAGGAAATCAAAATCGGAGAAAATTTTCACAGCAAATTAGATAACCAAGTCTATACGAGAATAGATGAAGATACAGCCACAAACACAAGTCCTTGGGATGATAACAACTACGCATTCAGCGCATACAACCAAGTAGCAAAATTTTAAACAACTAGAAATTATGAAAATCGCAGAACAAATTCAATCAGTAAAAGAAGCAATCGCATTAGTGGAAGAAGCAAAACAACTCCTAGAGGAAGCAGTAGAATATAGCAGCTGCAGAGCGCATTATGAGGGTTATGAGGGTTATGGTATAGAGCAGCTTTTGGGTAACGGAAACCCACACGATTACAGCTTATTCAAGTTAATGGATGATATGAAAGAGCAGGCTGCAGAAATGAAAATCCAATGCGAACACGAAATGAATTCTAACCTATAAACCAAACGATATGAACATTCACTTAAAAATCGAAATGAAAAAAGCAATGGCCTTTGATACTATCCTACCTTATGCTGAAAGGCTGAGGTTAGGTATAAACCACCAGACCATTTACAAAGCATTAAACTGCAGTTTCTTTTTACTGCCTTACAAGGTGTATAAGCTATCCAAAAAAGCCAGAAGATAATGAAAACAATCACTTTAGAATTTACAGGAAAAGAACTAATGCTATTGAGCAAAGCAGTCGGACATCTACAGGGCGCTAATTTCGGCACGTTTGCCAGAGAGAATGCAGAATGTGATAGTATGAAGCCTAGACTGAATGAAGCTATCCAGAACCTCAACGATATGGATAAGCCAAAGGTACGTTTCGAGATAGGAAATGTCTATGAGATGAGGTACATAGGTGACAACGATTTGCGGCCTTTATGGTTCTGCAGTAAAGTCACTACCAAGACTGTTACATTTGAGAAGTACCAGAATAAAAAGGAAACCATCACACGCAAAATAAGAACGTCTGGTGGTGTAGATTATATCCTAGAGGGTAACTACTCAATGGCTCCAAGTATAAGCGCAAATCATATAGGATTATGAAAGAGGTAACACCAGAACACACAGACCAATTAATGTACATTGGCAGGAAGAATGCAACTACTTATGTATTTGTAGAAATCACCTCAGAGGGAACACTCGGTAAGGAATGGCGCTTCGGCTCAAAAATGTTTAGCAAGGGTTCTGTAGGTGCTATTTATAACTGCACCCTTAAAGAGGGTACAATCAGCTATAACAAGAAGATTACTCCAACTACTTTACTGAAAAAAGATGATGGTAGTTTTGAGGATGCTTTTATCAGATTTGAAAAGTTGTATAAATGGGAAGAAGAAAATAGGCAGGTAGAAATTCAAATAAGAAATTCCAAAAAAGGAGTTACAGAATTAGACAAGGAGATTACCCAAATAAGAAGTTTGTATAAGGGTTTGACTGCAGCACAAAGAAGTACATTCATAGCAACATTAATTTATAAAATCACCAAATAATGAGAACACTAGACAAAACACACAAAGAAGATTCAGTGATCTTGGAGGAGAACGGAGAAGTGAGAGATATCAGTACTCTGGAATTATACGGTCATTGGTTCAAGCAGGATGATGTAATATACTTTATGCCTATAGGTGGTGAAACTACATTAACCTGTAGCGCTTGTGGAAAAGCTGCAGCGCAAAAAGACATCTTAAAAATCTGGACATCTGTTCCGTTCCTGCAGGAGAAAAAGAAACAATACTATTGTGGGTGTATGGGTTGGGATTAAATTATTTTAAAGTTTTATACTAATTTATTTGTATAAGTGAATACTATGTATTAATTTAGCTGAAGTAATAACAAACAAAAAATCACACAATGAGAAAATCACCAACTACCAGAGAACTTCTAAACACCAAAACGATAATCGAAAAGGGTGTAGAATTCACAATCAAAACCATCAAAAAAACAATCGATGTTACTGCAGAACCATTTGTAAATACATTCTTTGAGTTATCTGTAAACGGTCAGATAGCTATGCAGGAATGTGGACAGCACCAAGTAGATTTCTACATTGCGAATGCTGAGGTTTACGGAAACGTTTATAAAAAATAATCGCTATGACTACAGAAACACAAAATCAAAAGAGAATAGCAAACACCATCCTCCAACAGTTGGGTGGTGGGCGCTTTACTGCAATGACAGGAAGCAAACACTATGTAGCTATGAAAAGCGGATTAGGTATGAAGCTGAGAAGAAATACTTCTGGTGCTAACTACCTTAGAATAACTTTGAATAGTATGGACACATACGATATGGAGTTTATGCTAATCACTATGAAGTCTATGAAAACGAAAGCACTTTGCGAGGGTATCTACGATGATATGCTAGCTAGTACCTTTAGAGAACAAACAGGTCTTAACACTAATCTATAGCAGCTATGGAACACACTAGATACAAAGTATTCAAACTATCAAAGAAAACAGCCAGAAGAAGAACAATCGAAACAGGCCTTACGGAAGCAGAAGCACAAAGATATGTTTCCAATGATATCAAAGAAAACGGACACAGTAAATTAACAATGCTATGCTACACAAAACAATAGAAGATATGAGTTACAATTTTACACAAGAACAAAAAAAGTATCACAAATTTTTAGAGGATTTAATGGCTTCTGGTGAAACAGACAAATTTTCTACTGCTCCATACCTGCAGGAAGAATACGGTTTAACTGAATCACTAGCTGTTGAGGTTACATCTCAATGGTTGGCAAACTATAATAAATAATCCTATGGAATCACAAACAAAAAAAATTAAATGTACAACCTCAACGAGTGTATCAAATCCAATAGGAGTACGCTTTTGGGATACAGGACACAACCCGATTACAGGATGGTTTCCTGCAGTCAAATCAAAAAAGAAAACAAAACATAGTAGACGAAACGATTAACTCCCCTATATTAGCAGTAGCTTTTTTTCATAATAAGTTATATTTGGTTAATAGATGAAAGACTGTCCAGAAATGGATGGTCTTTTTTTTTTATAAGATATTTTTTCTTAGATTTGAGGAACTTAAAAATGTAAAATGATGAAATTAAAAAACTTTGTATTAGTTGCTTTTCTTCTTTTATCTTTAGGGTGTATGGCTTCGGTCAATAGCTTTGAGGATGATGTAGGTGTGGAACTGCAAACAGAATTATCGGATGCACCGATGGTCGCAACACTTCAATCTGCAGCTGCAGGTGTTGAGGTTTTAGCAATCGAATATGTGAAACACACCTTAGAGGTGGGCGCTGAGTTAAACCTCAACAAACAGTACAGAATAGCGAATTTTAAAAGGTCAGTCATACCGAGCGTGTTATATGCGTCTAGTGGTGGTTTGCCTTTTAGGATGCTCTAAAAATATAAGTGTTGAAGAAATGAAAAGGGTGGTTTGGTAAGCACCCTTTTTTTTATAAGTATATTTTACTTAGATTTGTAGAAGAATTAATCCTGCAAAAAAGACTTTGCTCAACAAACAATCAATTTGTCAGTAAAGTTTATTCAATCCAGAAAAGGTGCATCTCAACTTCGAGAAGCCATCAAACAGGAAAATCAGATTTCCTATTTCACACAATCAAAAATCCAAGGAGAAATTTCTAGTGACTACATAAAAGAGTGGTCCCAAAAAAATTACAATGGAAATGATTACTTTCTTAATTGGGTAAAGAGCATCTTCAAAGATGAAAACTTTTTATCATTCATAAAATACTACAGGAATCCGAACCCATCTTCTAAACTTGTAAATAATAAAATCGTAGAACCTCTATCCAGAGTTTTCTTTAGTGATGATTCTTATTTCAAGTATAAGCTAAATGGTGGTATGGTAGAAATGCCAGAGGAGATAGAAACCGATATCAATGAAATTCTATTCAAAGCATTATTGTTTAGTCATAACTCAATTATGATTCACGATTTGCAGGGAGAGAACGATGCGTTTCGTCAGCTGCTAGATATCCGACAGGTGGTATCGATATGCTCTAGTAATAATATCATCTCTGAAATCGCATATTCTTGTGAAATAGAGATAGACAATGTAGTGGTGGATGGATATATTTATATGAACGATACTGAATACCAATTCCATCGTAAAGACTTTAGTGGGGATATTCTGGTTTATCCTCACGATCTTGGATGTTGTCCTGCAGATTATATTTCCAAAGAAGCATTCTCAGATAAAGATGTAGTACGAAAATCTATTTTTAGTTATGTAAGAGAAGAACTAGAAGAATACACTTTTCTGAAAACACTACAGCGAATGACAGAGCCAAACGGTGCTTTGCCAATCACTACAAAAATCAAAGCTAATACTACAGGAAAAAAAGATATCCCTCTGCAGGGCGCTCCAATGTCAATACAACAAATGACAGGTGCAAAGAGTACAGAACAAAGAACAGTACAGGGAGCAGAAAGCGTATTGCAAGCAGGCACAATAATCGAAGTACCTGCAGTCAAAAAAACAGATGGCTCCATCGATACACAATTAGCACAAAACTTTTTAAACTTCTTCTACCTACCTGTAGAGAGTTTACGTTACCTATCGGAACGTATAGCAGGAATAGAGAGCAGTATTATTGCTACAGTACTTGGTGACTATGCAGAACAAAACGAGAGCGCTAAGAACGAGAAACAGGTATCAAAGTCATTCGTAAGTAAACAAGATGTACTAAGAGCATTCTCAAAAGAACTTTCCAGAATTAGAGAGAACTCAGATTTCAAATTACTAGCATTGAAATACGGTGCTGAAAATGTTGAGGTTAATACTTTTTATGGTTCGGACTTCTTCCTAGAATCTCAAAAGGAGTTATACGATATGTTTGCAGCTGCACCAAATACTATTGAGCGTAGAGGTATCTTAAATCGTATTGCTCAGTCCAGAAATAAATTTAATAAAGACAAGGCCACAAGAGAAACTGTTTTGTATAAATTACTTCCCTACACTACAGATTTGGAATTCAAAGAAGCCATTACCAATATGGCAGTTTCACCAGAAGTATTCCAGATGCAAACACGTTTTGACTATTGGATTAATATGTTCGAAGCAGCTTATGGAAACATCGTTGTATTCTGGACAGAAACAGAAACTGAGGAGAGTGCAAAATTGATAACTATAAATAACTTACTTTTAAACATTATAAACGAGAGCATAAAAGATATGCCAATAATTAATTTACAAAAACCAGAACAACAAGATGGCAACTAAAAGAATAGTGCATTTAAGAATTTTTAAAGGCGGTGAGTTGAATTACGATTCACAGGGAAACGTCAAAAACAAAAACCAATTAGTTAAATTACCTTACGGTTCTGCAGAGTGGAGAAACTACTTAACGCATTTAGCTGCGAACGGTATTTCAACGGTGCAGGTAGCAGGAGTATTTACTGTAGATGGTAAGAAAGCTAAAACTTTCAAAGACATCGTTACTGCAGTCGAAAAGGCTTCGGACTTCGGAGATAAAAAAGCACCTGCAGGAAAATCACCTCTACAGTTAGAGAATGAAAAACTGAAAGCACAGTTAGAAGATCAAGACGATAGTGATGATGATATCGATTATGATGATTTCACGTTATCTGGATTAGAGAAAAAATATCCAGAAGTAGCGAAAAAAGGATTCACTTCGAGAGAAGATTTCATCGCTGAATTAACTAAACAATAATTTAAAACAATCTATAAAAGACTATGGAATTTACACCAGAATTTATTACAGAAAACAATTTAACACCAGAACAGGTTACTGCAATAGTAACTAACGTATCTGGTGAAATCGCAACTCTAAAACAGGGATGGGATGGAAAAGCTAATGATAACGCTGAGGGCATTTTAAAAGGTGCTGCAGACTATATCAAAACTCAGAACAATATCACTCTGGAAAGAGAGCAAGGCGAAAAGATGGGTGACTATCTTAAACGTGTTTCAGACAATCACTTCACAGGAAAACAATCTACATTGGATGCAGCTATTTTAGACTACAATTCTAAAGTAGAAAACTTCAAAGGAGATGAGGAGGTAAAGAGCGAGTTAGCGACACAGAAAAAAACCAATGATACATTACTACAGAAATTAGCTGTACTAGAACCATTGGCAGGATTAGATGCTAAATACAGCACGCTGCAGGGTGAGTACAATAACTTAAACCTCAACTTAGCAATTAGCCAAGTGAAACCTACGTTTCCAGAAACAGTAAACAAGTTCGAAGCAGCTGCTAAATGGGATGCGTTTTTAGGTGAGGTAAACAAGACTTACGATATCAAATTTGTAGACAATAAAGCAATAGCAGTTTCCAAAGAAAATATACACCTGCAAAAAGATTTACTTTCATTAGTAGAAGCAGACGAAACTTTGAAAACTCTATTAGCAGGTAGAACACAAACAGGTCCTAACGGAACACCGAAGGACTTTGTAGAAGTAAAAGAAGTACCCTTTACAATTCCAAAGGATGCTACAGGTGAACAAAAAAGTAAAGCGATAAGAGAATATCTAGCTTCACAGGGAGTATCATCTACCTCTAAAGAATATGCAGCTGCGTTCCGTAAATGGAATTTAGCTATTGCAGAGGGTTTAAAAGCAAAAGCATAATGACAAAAAAAAGCAAAAGACTGCAGTATTAATTAACATTAAAAAACTTTAAAAAAAATGGGTTTTATTAATTCAACGCTTTGGAATGACTTACAGTTATCTGAAGCAACAAATGAAAAACGTTTCGGTCCCCTTGGATTGGTAGATGCTGCAGCAGAAAGTACAGCTGCAGTAGATTACATACCGCCATCGGCTGTTGAAGCATTTAATTCAGTATCATCTTTGAGAAACATTGAGATACCAGTTATAAAAGACCAGACTGTTACAGTAGTAACAACTCCTGGTTTTAATCATATTCCAGACAACTTACCTGAGAGTGACAAATATAGCTTCACAGCTTATGATGTATTCTCTGGATTCAGACACACACGTTCTGCTTATGCAAACAATATGGTGGATGAACAATATGCAGTTGAACAGGTTATGCGTAATGTCGCTCACGGTATGGGTAAGACTATTGAGGGTATTTTATCTACGGTTTTAGAAAGTAGAAAAACACAAACTTTAGGTCATACTACACAAGTATCTCAGGGAGATGGAACTTTCACTTTTAACACTACACCAGATACCTTAGAAATATCTAAAGCAGCGCAAAAAGAAACGATGTTCTATAACTTGAATGCTTTGATGGCTGCGAATGATTTGGATGGTATGTATCGTTTAATCTCTAGTAGAGCAGGAATGGCTGCTCAGATAGCTGAGAGTTTAAAATACGGTGCAAACAATGACAAGAATATCCAAGCATTAGGATTTTTACCTTTAGACAGAATTCACGAAACAGATACAGTTTCTGCAGGTAGTGATATTTTCAACGGGTATTTCCTAAGAGATGGTGCTATTGGAATGTATGAAAATTTCCCTTACGATTTCCGTAATGGTTCTGTAGTAGGTGGGAAACAATGGAATATCTCAGATGTAGAAATTCCTTTTACTAGAATGCGTGCAAACATTTACACGAATTCAGAAGCAACGGATGCAACAGCTTTAATTACTTCGGGTGCAGATTCGAATGTTAAAATGACGCATTTTGAAGAAATGGCTATTTGGGTAAGATTTTATGTAGTGCATCGTTACAACAGCGATTTGACTACTAGAGCCAATGACATTGTAAAAATTAGTGGTAAAACATCTTAATAAGAAACTATGTACTATTATACAAACGCAGATGGTTCACGAACGCCTTTCGCAGAAAGTGGACTTAGAAAAGTTGTAGAAACTTTGGTAGACAATAAAACTTTGTTAGCTGAGGATTCTGGAAAAGAATTTGAAATTGGAACGGATGCAAAAGTGATTACACTTCCTGCAACGAAAAAAGGATTAGTTTATAGAGTTAGAAATATCGGTGCAGATGGTAACAATACAGTTACTCTTTCACCTGTAGCAGCAGACAAAATAATCGGTTCTATATCTAATGCAGCAGCAGATAGTGTTTCTGCAGGAGCAAATGATAAAGATATCATCAACACAAAGGCCACAGCTAACCGTGGTGATTGGATTGAACTAACAGGCGATGGTGTCGATGGTTGGTACATTTCTGGTGGTGTTGGAATTTGGGCGTCAGAAGCTTAATAATTAATTAAATAATATCTAATAAAATGGTACTAGGAATTTCAGAAGATTATACTTCACAAATAGTTTTAGATTCTCAATTAAGAGAATTGCCTGCATCTGGTTTATTTTTAAATAGCGGGGTGCATCCATCTATTACGACAGCAAATCTATTGAAGTTTCTACCTACCATTAACATCACTTTTGCAGCTTGGAATGTAGCTACTGCTTACGGACTATATGAAACGAGTAGAAACTACTCCGATATCGTTCTTGATGGTGGCAAAATTTACCAATGCATAAAGGCCAATACAGGTGATGCTACTTCGGTGGCTGCATCTTGGCTTGAAACGAATATAGAATCACTGAGAATAAAGAATTTACTTTACAATGTAGAGCAAAGGGTTTACAGTGATTTAAACCTCAACAGGCAATTAGTAGAAAATCAATATCTTTATGAAGATGGTGATGCTCTTTATACTTTGCCAGAGGATTATTCGGCTTGGGTACTGCAGGCAAAAAACTCAGACTATATCTCTTTTCGTATCAATCAGATTTCGGTGCAGCGTAACGGAACAACACCTGTAAATATCTATTTGATAAATCAGGGAATTCTCGCAAAAACAATTACAGTTGCACCTGCAAATGGTATCATATCATTTGTAGACGTAAACGAAATTTTGGTAGGGAAAGGGAAATGGCTGATAGCAATCGATAGTGGTGTTTCAGTATATTCTGGAAATACAGTTATCAATCCTTTATCCTTTGATGGTTTTACAGCGCATTTAGAAAGCGGCATAGGGAATGCTCCCGAAACTGCAGAGTACTCTAAAACAGCAAAAGGAAATGGAATAGGGATGAATATCACAGTATCTTTTAGTGGAAAACAATACATTGACAATAATGTAAACGAATTGGCTTATTTGATTCGCTCAACATTTGAGTATTTTGTATTCCAGATGTTCTTACATAATTCAAATAATGTAAGCAGCAGGGAAAGTCGTATTCAAATGAATAGTGATCTTCTAATGGCAGAGCTAAAAAATCTGGATATTGATTCAGTAGTAAGCAGATATCATAAAAATAAAAGCAAGGCCACAAGGGCAATAAAAAAATCATTCGATGCATTCTTGACAGGTGAAGAAGATGATTTGAATATTACCATCGGCTCAATTTAGTATGAATTATTTAACTTCAAATCCTACAGGCATAGATGCTGTTTTACAATCCTTTCAAAAAGATTTGTATAGCAGCTTACTGCGTTTTATAGCATTACAGAACGGACAATCGGTTATCGATGGTTTTGGACGTATCTATAAAAATTCGCAAAGAGAGGGTGGCTACATTCCCGAATGGTGGAATGAGAAGACCAACAGCTATGAGGAGATGTACTTAGATTCATCTAAAAAAGTTACTTTCTATTTTATTGTTGGTGAACAGAACGATTCGGAAGATGGCAGTTTCTTCACTACTGATTTGAAAGTGGTTTTTCTGGTGGACCTATCTTGGATAAAAACACCGAATAGAGCAGATGCGGAAGCGCAGAAAATTTTTACTACCTGCATCCAGAAAGATACAGACGAAAGTTTTGAAATGACAGGGATAGAATTAGGACTAGAGAACGTGTTCTCTGGATTTGATATTAGCAAAACGAAATTTGATAATATGCAACCCTATCACGCTGTTTCGATAAATGGAAAAATAGGATATTATTTAAACCAAAATTGTTAAACAATGGAACCAAGAAACGATAAAAAGAAAACGAAACATATTGCCATCCGAGATGCTCAGATTGGCACAGATAAAAAAGGAAAAACACGTTTTGATATCAAAGCAGGTGATTCTTTGAACCTCTCGAAAGAGCAGGTAGATAGCTATAAACTACAAAAAATTATAAATTAAAATGACAATTATAGAATTAATTAATTTAGGAAGTTGTGGTGTAGGTTCGGTATTAGGAACAGGAAGCAAAAAAGGTTGTTTAAAACAATTAACCTCAGCAAGAGCCTTATGGGCATTTGCACCAGGTTCTGGCTTGTCTGGTTCTCTTACAAAAACCTCAGTACAATTATTGCAAGCGCAGGGGAAACTCATCGTTATGCAGGGAGTAAACACCTTTGAAGAAAATGGTGATGGTGATAACGTAGAAACTTTGGATGATACAACTCAGATTGTAACAAACGAGGGGAAATATAAATTTATGGCTACGTTCACGAACGGTCTGGATTTTCACGCTGCACTTCAAACAATCAAAGGATTTGGAAACTGGAATTTTGCTATTGTTACATCTAAAGGAGATATATTCGGAACTGAGGGTTCTGGTGACATCTTCACAGGATTTGATACAGGTATGATACAGCCAGAAAAATTGACTTTTGGAACAACGTCTACAGGACAGAAAGAGGGAATCTCTTTTCAATTCTTAGACAGAGCAGAAGTTGATTCTGATTTCGCTTTAATCGAGAAAGCTAATTTAGATTTTGACCCTCGTAAAATTGAGGGAATTAACGAATGTGTTGTTACTTATGTAACTACTCCTGCAAATAGTGATACTACTATCAAAGTGAAAGTTACTTTGAAAGACAGAAAAACTCTTGTTACAGGATTAGCATTCGGAAACTTTACTCGTATTTATGATGGTGCTACTGTAAACCCTACAGCAGATGATTCAGAAGCTACAGGTGCAGGAATTTACGTTCTTACAGTTGGAGCAGTAGCTACAGGAAAAGTAGAAACAATCGAGTTATACGATGCAGGTGGCAACAAAGACGTTGTCCTTTTAGCAGAAGATTTATACCAATCTTCAGTTGCTACAGCAACCGTATCGGCTTAAAAAATAAGAAGATCATAAACCCTCTATTTCGGTGGAGGGTTTTTAAAAATTACAAATGTGTCTGTTCTCAAAAAATATCATAAACGATTAGATAAGGTTGAAAAAGGTGTAGAGCAAGAAGCCTACAGAATTATTCAACAGGAGCAGAAACGAATTATAGCATTAAATACTGAGGAGCAATTGCACCTCGGACTTGGACAAAAAGGACAAAAACTGTTACCGAGGTACTCAAGGGTACGATACGCACTCCGTAAAAATCAGTTAAACCCACTCGCAGGCTTAGGAACGCCAGACCTTAAACTCACAGGAGAATTTTACGATAAATTCTTCTTAACTACAAAGAGTAAACAAGTCGAATTTAATTCAAGTGCAGAACATACCAAGCACTTAGTCAAACGGTATGGAAGTACGCAGGACATCTTCGGTTTAAATACTAAAAATGCTGCAATCCTAAACAATGAAATATTGTTTCCAAAATTAGCAAAATGGCTCTTAAAAACTCTAAAACTCTAGTCTACAGAAAATGCTCTCATATACCTATGAGAAATTTTGATGCTGTTAGGACTGAGGAAAATTACAGATGGCTCGTAGTGGGTTATACAGGTGTACAGGATATTCCAGAACCAGACTTGGGAGATGAAATATACTACGAACTAATGAATGAGTATTCAGAATTAGATGGTAACCGGCAAGCCTTAGACTTCTACGAACTACAAGCTGAGGTTTCTCGGCTGCAAGTACGTCAAAAGGTAGTAGATGCTATCTTGGAAACGATGTCCTTGGAAATCGAGGATAAGACTAATTTAGTTGCAGAATTAACCCGATGGGATTTACCATTTAATCTGGATAACGATTTCGATGCTGAAATGAAAACTGCACACCGAACTCAAAAAGGGTGGCTAACAAAAATTAATCGAAAACTAGCAAAGCTAGAATCATTGGGTAAAAATGAAGATGGAGAGGAATTGGAAGAAACTACTATTCTGGAGCAGAAAATAATCTTAGAGCAGGTACTAGAAAAAAACCATATAGACTTAAATATTATTACAGCTACAGAATTTATTTATTTAAGAAAAACAGCACAAGCAACAGTTAATAAAAAGAGAAAATGGCAAACACAGAATTAAAAGCGATTAGAGAGATTTTAAAAGTTGCTAAAACTCTTAGAACAGAATTAGGCAAAACTGAAAAGTCTATTATAAAAATTTCACAGGAAGCAAAAAAGGCTCAGAAGTCTTTCAAGTTTACAGGTCCTAAAAAAGTGAATGCTGAAATAGAAAAAAATACTGAGGTTGTTCGCAAATTAAATAAACAATTAGTCGCTCAGGAACTAGCAAATAAAAAACTGCAAACTCAAATGTTGAAGATGCAGCAGACCAGAAAAAAAGGAAATACTCTTACCATAGCAGATAAGGAGAATAAGAGAGCGCTTACAGCACAAATGAAACTCCTGCATAGGTCTAGTGACAAATTAGCATCAGCCTACAGCAGACAGTCAGCAAAATTGATTCTACTACGGAACAGGTATAAGCATTTAGCATCTCAGCAGCAAATGGGTATAAAACTATCCAAAAGAGAGAGAGCAGAAAAGGATAGACTTATCGGTAAAATTCAAAGGCTAGATGGTGCTTTGAAAAAAGTGGATAGAACGGTTGGACAGTCACAGCGAAATGTAGGGAACTACAGAAGCGCTCTTGGTGGCCTTGGAAGTAGCTTGCGAAATTTAGCAGGTGCATTCGGTTTAATGGGTGGGGTTATGATCTTCGCTCAAATGATGAGAAGCAGTATCAAAACTATTATAGAATTTGACAAAGCTAATGCGACTTTGGCTTCGGTGCTACAGCTTACCAGAGAGCAAACGAAAGGGTTACAGGATGATTCAAAGCGTTTAGGTGCTACTACTGTAAAAAGTGCTAATGAGGTTGTACAGCTGCAGATAGCTTATGCACGTTTAGGGTTTTCACAAAAGGAGATTATCAATTTAACAGAAGCTACAATCGAGGGTTCTATTGCGATGAATTCTGAATTAGCAGAAACAGCAACACTTACAGGTGCAGTAATTAATTCTATGGATGAATTTTCTACCATAGATGCACCAGAGGTATTAGATATAATGGCATTAGCTACTGCGAAAAGTGCTTTGTCATTTGAAAAATTAAATGGTGCTTTACCTGTAGTATTAGGAGCAGCAAACGCTGTAAATGTACCTTTCACGAAAGTGGTTGCAACACTTGGTAAATTAACGGATGCAGGTATCGATGCAAGTAGTGGTGCTACAGCTTTGAGAAACATATTTATTGAGAGTGCAAAACGTGGTATTGACTATGAAGTAGCATTGGATAAAATTAGAGTTTCACAGGATAAGCTGAAAACAGCAAATGAGTTATTCGGGAAGCGTGCTGCGGTTAGTGCTTTGATTATAGCAAAGAATGTTACTACAGTTGAAGAACTAGACGAAGCGCTGCAAAACGCTGCAGGTACTTCCAAAGAAATGGCAGATAAAGAATTGGACACACTTCACGGTGCTATCAAATTATTAGAGAGTGCTTGGTCTGGATTAATCCTAAAACAAAATGAGGAGGGTTCTATAGCAGAAACTTTAAAAACCATTTTACAGGGGTTGGCTAAAAATCTGGAAAACATAGTTAAGTTTGTTGTCATAGCTACAAAAGTATGGTTGGGATATAAAGCAGTTTTAATCTTAGCACGTATCCAACAGCTAGCTATCAATAAACAATTATTACTTTCCAGAAAAGCTGCAGTAGCATCCGCAAGAGGTGTAAAAGTCGCATCTGTAGCTTGGGGTAATTTCAATAAAGTTTTACGTGCAAACGCTCTAGGAATTGCGGTAATCGCTTTAACAGTATTAGTAGGGTGGATGAATAAGCTGCAGGCTTCTACAAGTGAAGTAGTAAAGCATTTAACCGATATGACAGGGGAACTAGCATTACAAGCAGAAACTTCAGTAGCGTTAAATAAGAATCTGAAAACTATGTCAGACAGGTATGTTGAATTGACTGAAAAAACAGAATTAAATAAGGATGAGCAAAAGGAATTAGATAAGATTATAAAGATGTTAGCCAAGCACGTTCCAGATGCAGTTACGGAAGTAGATTTGTACGGTGATGCTTTGGTTCTGAATACTAAAAAAGTTGGGGAGTTTATAGAGGTATCTGGTGAACTAACAAAGCAGCTTGCAGAAACAGGCATAGAGGAAATGACTGTTCAAGTAGATAAAATGCAGAGGTCTGTAGATTATATGGGTAAGGCGTTTTCTTCTTCTGGTGATTCAGTAGCTAGAACCAATGGTATTTTTGTTGAGGGTATCGGGATAGTGAGAAAGGAAAACGGACAGTATGTACACCGAAATAAGGTTCTGAAAACCTCAACTAAATTAACTGTAAAGCAGGGTGCTATTCTAAAAAAGCATATTAAAACATTAGAGGATAATTTAGCTGCAGGAAAAAAGGATATTGAAAATAACGAGGATATCATTACATCGATTACAGGTATAATGAACGCTAGACAAAAAGCAGCTGCAGAGCGTAAAAAAGAGAATGAAGAAAAGAAAATAGAAGAAGAAGTTTTGGATGCTGTTCTGGTGGCTTTGCGTGGTTCTATAAAAGCCTACCAAGATGAAATTTCAGTACTAAAAAAACTACAAAGTTATACAGCGACCACTTCTGCAGAATTTGAAGCATTTAGTGAAAAAATCGGCATTCTAGAACATAACATCTCAGAACTAAATGGCAGCTATGAGAAATTTTTAGGAACCATAAAAGATGGTGACATTTCATTGGATGATGTATTGGCTGCACCTAAAGAATCTGATAGTGATTTTGGGTTTGTCGATATTGAGGGTGACGAATCAATTCAAGATTACGAGGATTATCTTGATACTATGGAGAGAATGAGGGAGCAGCACGATGACAGGATGGAGGAACATATCCAAGGCACGTTCGACAGGATTGGTGAAAGGTACGGTATTGACTTAGGACAGTATAAGGATTATTTGAAACTAAAAAGGGAGGATTTCGATTCTAACGAGGAGTACGAATTAGCTAAAAAGCTGCAGACAATCGATATCGTTTCCAATGCTTTAACAGCTGCTATGACATTTGCTGCAAACGCTCAAAGACAGGCAATGCAAGAGCAGTTTAATAGACTAGAAGAACAAAAGCAGACTGTACTATCAAATGCAGAATTAACAGAAAACCAACGGTTCGTAATTGAAGCTGAATTTGCTAGAAAAAAGAATGCTTTAAAGGTGAAACAATTTAAGCAAGAGCAAAAAATGGCAGTAGTAATGGCTCTTATAAATGGTGCATCTGCAGTAGTAAAAACATTTGCTACTTTGGGGTTTCCTGCAGGGATAGTTGGAGCAGCTATAATAGCAGGATTGACAGCTGTAGAAGTAGGTATCATCAAATCACAATCTGCACCAGAATTTAAGGATGGACATTTAGCAGGTACTTACGAGGGTATCGCAAAAATTAATGATGGACCAGGTAAATCATTCCAAGAGATAGTGGAGAGAAAAGATGGTAGACTTCAAATGTTCAAAAACAGGGATGAGATTATCACAATGCAGAAAGGTGATAAAGTCCACAAAGCAGGTACATTCACATCTTCAAACAGCATCGGGGATGGTATGGCTATAGGTGAAAATTCTAATGGCCTTGCGCTTAATTATACACCAGAGGGGAATATCTCTATTAGTGTAGGTGCTGAGGTTTCCAAAGAGATAAAACAAGGATTTAAAGGGTTACGACCTCATCAGCAAAAAGAATTTAATTATAAGAGATTTGCTAGTGAAATGTATATTCTAAATAGAGCGAACAGCATTTAATATGGAGGGAGTAAATCAAGATTATAGATTCAAATTTAAAACACCTACAGCGGAGCATATTTTCGTAAACACTCCTATAGGCTATGAAGAAGTAGAACAGTCACTAGAGCGTTCCAGAGAGAGTGATGGAATAGTATTGAACATCACTAGCAATCTGAAATACATAAAAGACGAATTAACCTATCTTCAATCTCTTAGAAAAACTGCAGGTATAGATGCTATTTGTGAGGTTATTGTAGAAAAAAAGAATTTCAATACCTATGAAGTAGTTGCAAGGGGTTTTCTGGATATAGGAACTTTGAACATCGTTAAAAATACAGCAGAAATTAGTTACACCGATAACTCATTTGATAAGGTGTTTCGCTCTCAGTATAACGAAAAATTTGAGTACAATAGAATTACATCGGTTACAGGTGAAGACATACCTGTTCCATTTGTGGATAAAATGATTTGGAAAAGCAGGGAGATATATCTTAGAAGTGTTTTAGATGTACGAGAACCCTACACCGAATCTGTTACGATAACCGCATTAACGCCTTACATTTGTGTACCAACTAAAAAAATAATCTCCTCAGATGAATTGGTAGTTTCTACTTTTCCACATACGGACAGCACGTATTTTGTAGGTTATAATTCTGGTGACCAAACGCAGGTATTTTGTCAGGCACAACAATATTTTTATTTGAATAACGACCAATACAAAGTGCTGCATATCCAGATAGAAATTAAAATGCTATTCGCTTTCGCTTTGGGAATTTCTGGTGTAAATAATCAATTTATTAGATTCAGAATACAGAAGTCGCTGCAGAACGCAAACGGTACTTTCACGAATATACAGATTTATGATCTTGGAGAAATATTTGGTTCTGGTTCTTCTGCAGGACAATTCCAACAAATGGATTTCACTTCACCTGTATTTGACTTTCCATTGGAGCAGGGAGAGAGTTTGTCTTTGGTGCTAACTATTCCCGATAATATACAAGGCCTTAGTAAGCAAATGACACCTCAGACACATAAGATAACTATTACTGAGGATAGCTTCTTTGTTCCACAGGAGGAGGACGAAATTTATGTAGACTGTATTACCCTGTACAATGCTTTTAAAAGAGTAGTGCAAATCATAGACCCATCGGTGAAATTTCAAAGTAATTTTATAGCTGCAAATTGGAATGATGTAGTTTTGTTTTCTGGTGAAACAGCAAGACATCTTCTGGACATAGAGGGGAATAAAGTTACATTGGGTACATTCTCATTTAAAGAGTTATTCGAGTTTGCATTTACAATAGCGCCAATCTCATTCACTATAAAATACACACCTGCAGAAACGGTTTTAATGGTGGAGGATATTAATTATTTCTTTGATGATGCTATTGGTGTAGATTTGGGAGAACTGCAGAACATATCCAGAACGATAAACACAGAAAAAATCTTCTCTAGGATAGAGATAGGAAATAGAAAATCTGGAAAGAATGAAGAAGTATTCGGACTGCAGGCTACAAACACCGTAAACACTTATTCACTACCTGTTACATCACAGGAAAAAACCTATAAGGCCACAAACGATTATAGAACTGATTGCAACGAAATGGAGATGTGTTACAGGAAGCAGTATTCTTTATTTCCAGATACAGATACTCGTTATGATAAGGATATCTTCGCTGTAGACTGTTTAAAAGCAGCTAGTGGGTATTATCTAGTTAGGACGTGGGAACAGGATTTTGCTGCAGTAGAGGGGATATACTCTATAAATACTGCATTCAATTATAGATTAACTCCAATGAATTGCGTAATTCGGCACGGTAAAAATTTTATGATGGAATTTCAAAACCTTGCTTATGCTCTAAAAAGTATGCAGTACTTATCGACTATAGGAAATGTATCTCTAAAGACTACTATCACAGCAGAACAATTAGGAGAAAATTCTAATAGGCTTCTCAGTAAATTTGAAAGGGCTACATTTACCTCAGATAGTGTAAAAGGTACAGCGGTGTTTTCAGAAGAATTGAGAACTGAAATTTTAAAATTGGTAGATGGAAAAGAGAATTATTACAGAACTTTTACTTACAAAAACAGGCACGGAATTTCTGAGTTTGGCTTTATGTATTCAACGAAAATAGGAGAAGAAATAGAAATCGAATTAGTTACGAAATATGGCATCTAAAATAACATTGACATTCACAGCAAAAGGCATTGATACAAAAAGTATTGATATCACAGGAACAGGAGTAATAGAAACTTTTGCGCCAAGCAGGTTTAAATCTAAGCAGGTTTCCATAGCTGCATCGGGAGTAATACAAGAGCAAATAAAATATTTTGAAGATGCTTTTAAATTAGACTACAATAGAGAGAAAATTTATACTATAGTTTCTACAGCCACAACGATAAGCATAGAACACTTTGATAACACGCATTTCGCTGCGTTTGTGGATGGAACTCACAACCTCACTACAGGAACTATAACTACAGCGGTTACAACCGATACACAAGCTGTTAAAGCTGCAGTAGTAATTACCTATTACGATAGTACAGGAGATAGATGTAAAACAGCAAACGCATCTATTAATTTCGGGTTAAATATTAACTCCCTGCAGGTGTACCAATACAATGAAGAAACAGGGGTTGTAGATTATTTTATAAACGATATCAGCTTTGATACTTCGGTGGCTATTTTCACTTTCCATCGTTCTATTTTTAATTGCCAATACATTTACCAAATCGATGGACAAAGTCCTGTTGGTGGCACTCTGGAAGTATTAGAAAAAATGGTAATCTCACAGGTAGTTGTAGAAACCACAGACTTAGGAGGATTTGCTTCTATTTTGACAAACTCATTCTTTCGCTCAGAATTAAATCAATACGGTTTACAGCTACAGTCAGATGGTGGTACTCCCACTTATGTAGGTACTAATACCTTTTCCAATCTACCTGCAGGATTATATCGTGCATTTGTAAAGGATGATTGGGCGTGTGTTCGAACTCACGATTTCGAGATAGTATTAGCAGAAACAGGGAACGGAAGCCAAATACCAGATTTCTTTTTTATCTCTGGAAAAAACAGCGTTCGGTTTGCAGATAGAACAGTACCTGTAACACAGATTGCAGCTAACAATTATAACTTTTTAACTGAGGAGTTTCCAGAACTCAGAAACGAAACAGACTTCACACAAAAATATTCTACTTCTCAGAAATTTAGAATACAATTTAAAAGCACCTATTCCGACCACCAAATCAGAATACATTTCTGCACCAAAGATGGTACAAATCAATTTGAGAATGTGACCTTTCAGCAGAAAAGCGATAATCTACAAAGGGATTCTTATTTAGAGGGAGTGGTAACAGATAACGCAGATTATGGTACTGCAATGGTATCATTTGTAACAGGAAACATTTACGGTAACGATGCAGGAACTGTAGTTACAGGACAACACGTATTTAATAAATTTTTACCTCAGTATTACGAAGTAGGAACGCAGATTATTATTAGCGGATATGTAGGAGTAATTCTAGCTATAATCACAGTAAATGGAATAGATTATGCAGTCACCACAATACAATCTACAGACGTACCTGCATCTGCATCGAAAGTAATTCATTCGATACACGTTGCTTTACCTTATGAGGTATTCCATTTTAATATCGATATGAATATGATTAGAGTATGGTTTGACAATTTCTATAACGAAACTACACCAGAACCATTCGCAAATATTCCAGACACACCGTATGCAAAACATAAAGAAAAAAGAAAATTTAGAATAGAGGTATTGTATAAAAATAAGGAAGATCTAAATGTATGGAAAGGAAAGTACCTTAGTGATATCGTAGAGCAGATTTCAGATGTAGAATTAGCACACCAAAAATTTCACGTGATGGAATTCGGAAGCTCAGTTTCAGATGCAGAAATAGATTATACACCCTATACAGAAAACAGCACCAATTCAAACCGAACAGCAGCAGTTATAGAACGAATTAGACATCTTCGTAATATTCCATACCATACAGGCTTAAAGAGAGTTTCACAGGCTGAGGTCGAATCTATGAAGCTAGACAATGAGGTGGTGAAAATAGATTACAAGTCTATGAAAGTTTACCAAACAAATTTAAAACCATTACCTGCAGAATACGGAGGGCAACTAATGGATTTATTCGATAACTGCGGTTTTATCTGGATGGATGGTGTAAAAGTCGTTACTACAGATGCAGCGGATATATCTCACTCTGGACACTTGTCTACAGTAGGAGCAAAACTAGCAATGATGTACCTATCAAATGAGAGTGATGTTCGCTCCATAGATGAGGGAGAAGATGGTCAAGCATATTACCCTGTACTAACATAAATAAATAAAAAAAAACAAAATGAGTAATTTCGATTTTGAACAAAGAATAGCAGCATTAGAAACACAGATTGCGCTTTTTAAACAAATTAATCAACTACCTGTTCGTGCAAATATGACAGGACAGGAGTATATGCCAATTTCTACAAGTGATGGAGCAGGTGGCTATACAGAAGAACAAACTTTAGCAACTAATTTCTTTGGTGATCTTCTAGGAAATACACCTGCAAAAATTAGAGCCATTACAATCGATTATGATGCTGCAGGTACTACAGCCGAAAAAATAAGGGTTGCTGTAAATGCTGCAGCAAACTATCCAATCTCACAGGGTACGTTATACCTATTCAAAACGAACAGAATTGTACTAACAAATAGTGAGGGTGATGGTATTCCTTTGACAGATACGGATAATAACTATGCGGTGATTTCAGAGTATCACGTTTTAGGGCAAGCCATTGCTATGATAAACGGTTCTGCATCCATAGGAGTAAGCGGAACGACTATTTTAGAGGGGAATATACTATACTTGACAACGAGTGATTTCAGAAGTTTTGCATCTACTGAATTTGACCTTGGAGATATTGGTGCTGCAACTATAGAAGCTGCAGTAAATGGTGGTGTTGCTAGAAGTACTCCACAGGAGGCCACAATCTATTTTAAGGCGCTGCAAAACGCAGTAAATAAACTTTGGCTTTACCAAGGTGCAGGGATAGAAGTTGGAACAGGAAAACCACCAACGGTTGCAGGTGATTATCGTTTGTTTCCAGATGCAGAAGATACAGACCCGAATCCTCCTTACCAAGAAACTAGACCAGGTACTACAAAAACACTTGGTAATTTATTCGGAAATATAAACCTATCCAACTTTGAAGAATTCGAAGATAAATTGGGATGGAGCATTATACCTGCTTATGGAACTAGATACGAGGTTTTAAACGGTAAGCATAGAAAAAAAATAAATGTAGCAACACAGCCAACAGTAAGAACGTCTTACGTTATTTCTGCAGGTTCTTTCGTTATAGGTGCAGAATACACAATTAAGACAGTAGGTACTACTGATTTCACGCTTATCGGTGCATCTGCGAATACTATAGATGTAATTTTTACAGCTACAGGAGTAGGAACAGGAACAGGAGATGCTTATAAACAAGCGCTGCATTATGGAGGAGATACTTTTGCACCGAATACAAATATGTTTATGCATTTCATTGGGAGATATGGTGATAATGTAGAGTACTATTTTGAATCGATAGGTCAATTTGTAGTAGTAGGAGATTACAAATTAAATCAAGTTGGAAATGTAGGAGCTCCAACATTCGTTTTAGATTTCGATGAATACGATATGTGGAATATGGTATTAACTGAAAATTGTGCTTTTACGGTGGCTAATGGAAAACCAAAAGTTGTTACTGTAGATGTAACAGGCGCATTTGGAATAACGCATATTCCGAATGCTGTAGTTGTAGGAGATGGTTATAATGATAGTGTTATAAATACGCTAACAATACATTGGATTACAGCTTCTCAAATTTTAGTAATAATCACAAATCACTCTTAGTTATGATTAAATCAATGGTTGTAAGCACAGTATCAACAGGAGGAATTGAATTTTTAGATTTATATCCTAATTCATCTTTTGCTTTTTCGTTAATGAAAATAAAAAGTGGAGTTTCTGCAGTAATTCAAGTGTATCGCTCTGATGGAATAATAAGAGATTTTACTGCAGAGGAAATAATAGATGGAACTTTGGTTACTTGGGGTGGAGGGTTAGACGCATATTGTCACATTTGGTACGACCAAAGTGGAAATAGCAGGCACGCTTTAAGTTATGGAGCAAGGCCTTACATTTTAAAACTAGGACAGCTAATTTTAGAAAACGGATTGCCTTGTTTAGATTTTGCTAATAGCAAATTTTTAAAAGTACCAACTCATTCATTAGTTCAGCCGACACAATATTTTATAGTTCACAATAAAAAGACTCATAATGATTCTTACTTATTCGATAGTGATACAGGTGACAGACAGGTTCAGACAGATTCAGAAAGAAACTATGCAGGCTCTCAGTTTCAAAACGCTTACCCTGCAGAAAAATTAGGTAGTCAAGTTATTTTTAATGCTCGATTTAGTGGAGCAACTTCTAAAACAAGATTTAATAAATTAGCTGAAATACAAGGAAATGCAGGAACACAAGGAAGTACATTTCCTGTTATTGGTAGTGGAGCAACACAAAGTGGCTTTACAAATCTTAATGGGACGGTTCAAGAGTGGGTTGTTTGGGAGGAAGATAAGGGAGGTTCAACCTCTCAGTTTCAAAACGCTTCCCCTGCAGAAGAACTTGAGATTGAAGAAAATCAAAATACTCGATATAAAACAGCACCAACATTTAAATCTATAACATCTGTTATTAATTTTACTTCTAACTTCAAATGGTGGGGAGGCTCTTTAGCTTCAAATGGAAAAATATACGCTCCTCCAGATTCAAAAGGAAGTGTTTTAGTTATTAATACTGCAGACGATTCAAATTATGAAATACCAATGTATGCTGGAACTAAAAGGTTTTCGGGTTCTGTATTAGCACCAAATGGATTTATTTATTTTATCCCTTTTACAGGAAATCTTGTTGGAGTGTTTAATCCTGTTACTGAAACAGCCACAAGTATAGCCACAATAACAGGTAGTTATAAATGGAATAACGGAACATTAGCACCGAATGGAAAAATATATTGTTCGCCTTATAGAAAATCAAACATATTAGTTATTGACACAAATACTAATACTGTTTCTTATATTGATATTTCGGGGTTAGGAGTTTACGCAACAAACTCTCATAGTGGTGGAGCATTAGCACCAAATGGGAAAATATACTTAACTCCTTTTTCAAGTGGTTCAGTTATCGTTATTGATACTGCAGATGATAGTCTTTCTGTAATAAGTGGAATCGCAGGAGGGAGTTATAAATATTCTGGTGGTGTTTGTTTAAATGATGGTAATATAGTTTGTTTTGGATATAGTAGAAACGATATTCTACTTATAGACACAACGAATGATACTGTTTCTTATAAGACAGGATTAAGCGGTTATAATGGTGGAACATTAGCACCAAATGGGAAAGCATATTCGATTATGTATGCAAGAGAGGAAACTTTAACAGAGTTCAATCCTATATCAAACGACACAGTATATTACCCTAAAAGTGGTAACGTAAATACAGAATGTAAAGGGATGGTTTTAGCACCAAATGGAAATCTGTATCAGATACCTTATTCGGGTAGGTCTTTAAAGAAAATAATAAATGTAGGCGCAGGAATTTCAGCAGAAATGACAACTATGCCATCCCCAATAAGCACATTAGCAACGTCAAAATATAACAAACATTCAAACTGTAATTAAATAAAAAAAATGAAAGCAAATATTTATGATAATCCTTTAAGGAGGAGAGAAATGCCTAAAGGGGAATTCAAAAGACCAAATGGGCAAGTAGTTAGTGGTTACGAACATTATTCAGAATACTTTTTTATAGATGGTTTTAGAGATATTATTACACCAGACTACAATCCAGAAACAGAAGAATTAGGTTTACTTGAAAAAATAGGGGATGATATTTATTATTCAATAGTACCAAAAGATATTCCAACTGAGGAGGAAATTGCAGAAAAAAAGCTGCAAGGAATAAAAGAACAGTACGAAGATCATAAACAAAAAGGTTGGGATGCATACCAAGAGTTTAGAGGAAAAATAGTTATTGATATTGAGAATGAGGTTTTAACACTAGAGCAGGCTTTTCATATTGAAGCAGTACTTAGCATTGCTTACAATAGAATTTCATCTACAGGTGATTGGAAAACAGCGCAATTTGAGTTATCACAAGTTACTCCTGCAGGTTTTGTTATTCCTTATTACGATTTGGCAATGCAGGAAATAGCTTTATACATAACAGAAAATTATACATAATGAAAATAATATTATCAATTATCGCTCTAGTGCTTTTTACGGTGGTGCATTTAGTTTCTACAGTAGTAATGCTGTTTACAGGTATAAAGGCTCGCAAATGGTATCAATTAATTAATAGCAGGGCGTTTGAAGATGCTTTTAATATCGATGTCTTTGGTAATTATCAATACGGTTGGTTCTGGAATCTTATATTTTCAAGAGGTGGATATAAATTCGGGCGCTTTGGTGAAACCCTTTCCTCCTGCTTTGGAAAAAAACAAGTAGAGGGAACGCTCAGTTTTGTAGGATGGATAGTGCTAATAATAATTAATGTAATAGACTTCTCGAAATGGTTTAAAGGCGGTCATTGTATTGCAGCTATACAGACCAGAGGAGAAATTAGAAACTTTTTAAAAAGGACAAATGAATAAAATCAGAAAACCAATAGCAGATTGGCTACTTAGTAAAACATTCAGTAAAAAATTAACTGTAATGATTATCACATCGATTGCTTTATTTAAAGGCTTTATCGATGGAGATAATTTTGTCTGGATAGCAAGTGTCTACATAGGAATTGAGGGTGGTGTAAACTACTTAGAATATCTAGCTAGTAAAAAAACGGATAATAGTATTAACTACGAATCAGAGGAAAGATGAAATTTATAGAAGTTCAAATGAATAATGGAGAGATTAAATTAATTTTCCATCCAATAATAAAAGCGATGTTCGTTTTCTATGTAGGTGCTGTGTTCTTAAGAATTTCAACACAAACAAGTAGGGAAGATATATTTAGTGATGTTATGCTTATTGTCATTTCTGTATTAGCAGGTGGCTTTATGATGTACGGAATCATTATATTTATAAATGACTTAAAGAGCACAAAGACGTTCAAAGAATTAGTGACAAGGATTCAGAACAATATTAACAATCGAGAATCCGAAAAAAAAGATGGAGGAGTTGAATAACTGGAAACACGTAATTGGTGTTTTAATAGGTGGGTTAGCAACTATAGTTGTAGCAGCTATCACCACAGGAAACAAGAATAAAAAAGAGGACCAAAACGAATGTATGAAAACTCTAAAAGAGTTGGAGGAAACTGTAGATGCTTTAAAACTTAGTTTACGAGAAGAACGTAAAGTGAGAGGTATTGTTGAGGGAAATTGGGAGGGTATGAAATTAGCTTTCCGAGTGGCCTTTGACGAATACGAACACAATGGTGCAGATATGGGTATGCTTAAAACACTTAGAGATATAATAAATAAATAAACTACTATGCCAGAAACTACACTAGACCAGAAAAAATTTACTCTTACTTTAAAAATTGCTTTACCTGTATTGGCTGCAGCTTTAATCGTAAGTAACACTTTTACGCTGCAAATAGAACGAGTAAGTAAGAACGCTGCAGATAACATTAGGATTGAACAGGAAGCAGCTGAGGACTTATTACAGGTAGAAATGGCAGGTAGAAGAAGATTAGAAAATTCAGAGGAGAAAGCAAAACTAGAAAATAGAATTATATTCCTAGAATATCAATTAGAACTTAAAAATAAATAACAATGAAAATAGCAATAGTTATCGGTCACACCGAAAGAGCAAAAGGTGCTTACTCTCCACACTTAAAAATGAGTGAATGGGATTTCTGGAATAAGGTAGTAGATGGTTTGCATAATGTAAAAGTGTTTAGGCACAATCCAAAACTCTCAGGATATACAAATCGTATCAAACAGACTGCAGCAAAATTAAAGAGTTATGATCTTGTAATAGAAACTCATTTTAATGCAGCATCACCAGAAGCGAACGGATGCGAAACGCTGTACTACTTTAAGAGCCTTAAAGGTAGAAAATATGCTAGTCTATTCTCAGAAATAGTAAGTGCGTCTACAGGGATAAAATTAAGAAATAGAGGACTGAAAGCATTGGTAAATGAAAATGACAGAGGATTTGCTGCAGTATATTACCCTGCACCTCCGACCATTTTAATCGAACCATTCTTCGGAAGTAACGCAAGAGATTGTCAAAAAATAGGAGATGCTTGTAATATGCAGAATATTATTCTTTCCTTTATGGCTGCAATACAAAAATAAAAACTATGAGATATATCATATTATTATCGATTATATTTTTAACCCTTACCGGTTGTAAATCGACAAAAGACATAAAAAAGAATGAAGAAGCAAGACAGCTAACTGAAAATTCTAAAACAATTACAAAGCGAATTGGAGATACTGTTCACTACAAAGTGCCTAATATTATTTTTAAGGATACGATTATAACTATCAAAAATAAGCAAGGAACAACGCAGGTTTTGAAATATAATTCAGAGGGAAGATTGACAGAAACGGAATGTTTGTCTTCCGTAATTGAAATCATCCAAGAGAACAATCGTATCTTAATTGAGAATATTAATAAGATGGATAAGCATAAAGAAACAGAAATTTCTGCATCAATTATTCTCTATTTCTTTATAGGATTAGCGCTGTTTTTAGTTATCATTTTTACAGTAGCATTCTATGTTTTGAAGAAGTACTTAAAAACGGTGATTCCTGTCATTTAAAAGTTGGGTATTCGCTAAGGTATGAAATAGCCTGTTTTAGAACCCCTGTACAAATTAATATGTACATATATGAGAAAGTCGAGAACAGGCAGGAAATCGAAATTCGACTATTTTTAGTTTTTAAAATACTTCTGCAGGTTGTGATATACAATAGATTACAGAGTATGACTGCAAAAAATATTAAAAAGGTAGTGACAGAGGGGTATTTGTTACTATTTTTGTAATCCACAAGACCTAGACTATAGGTCTGCTATGTGATTTTGTTTGTGAACCCTTGGCGTGATTTCCAAGGGTTTTTTTTGTACAATAATATTTGTACAGTAGGAATAATATGTTGTACATTTGTGAAACAAACAAGAGCAGAAAACTAAATCGCTCACAAAATCAAAATTATGAAAGAACAAAAAAATGTCATCATCGATGTAGATGTTGTAATCCAAAATTGGAACAAAAACAATCCAGATGCAAAAGAGCCAATGAGCAGAAAACGTCTTGCTACTATCATAGGTAAAAGCGACCAGACACTCTCAGATTGGAAAACAGGTAGATTGCCAAAATTAGTATTACAGTTATTTCAGCTTATGGAATTAGGAAGCTGCGATATGAAAGATTTTATTAAAGCACCAGATGGAAAATAATCTCACAATCGCTTTCTCAAAAAGTGGGGAGGTATGGCACGCTTTTTTATTCGATGTAGAATTACAGGATGGAGAGCAGCAAGAAAACAACCAACTCGATGAAGTGGTTGCAGGTAGTTATTCTGAGATGAATATAGAAATTGCCAACAAAGGTTGGATAGACTTATTAAACAAAAACCAAAAATAATTATGGAAACAGTAGCACAAACAACATTCAAAGAGTTAATTAAAATCGATAGTGTAAAAGAACGCTTCGGAGAAATTTTAGGAAAAGGCTCTGCAGCTTTTTTAGTAAGCGTTTTGAACTGCGTTCAGAATAACGATAAACTGCAGGCTTGCGAACCAAATAGTATTTTGATGGCTGCAGCTGTAAGCGCAACATTAAAACTTCCTGTAGACCCATCTTTGGGAATGGCTTATATTATTCCCTATGGTAAAAAAGCACAGTTTCAAATAGGGTACAAAGGGATTATAGATTTATGTCATAGGTCACAACAATTTTCTTTAATAAATGTAACACCTGTTTACGAGGGCGAATTTCTGGAAGTAGACCATTTGTCTGGAGAGTACAAATTTGAATGGAACCAAGACCAAGACGAAAGAAAAAAAATGAAGATCACAGGATATGTAGCTTTCTTTAAATTACTGAATGGATTTTCAAAATCGTATTATATGACAGACTTAGAAGTTTCTGCTCACGGTTCTAAATTTTCTAAGACTTATAATTTTGCATCTGGTATCTGGAAAAAAGACAGGGTTGGAATGGCTAAGAAAACAGTACTAAAATTATTACTAGATAAATATGCTCCTAAGTCTGTAGAGATGGGAATGGCCTTTAAAACAGACCAAGCAGTTGTGGAGAGTTGGGATGGTGAAGTACTAGCTTATGAGGACAATCCTCAGACACCTTTAACTCTGGAACAGATAAATGAGCAGCAGGAATGCAATAGAGCAATAAAACACATCTCTAATGCAGAAACTATAGAAGTTTTAGAAGAAGTTTATCCTCACATACCAACTACAGAAATTAGAAAAATGTATGATAGCAAATTAGAAATCTTAAAAGGAAAATAATATGAAATATACAGAAGATTTTTTATTGAAATTACTACAGGTGCAAAGCAATTTAACACCGATGGATTTTAAAGAAATGTTTGGAGATAGAGGTCGAAATTTATTCAACTTATACGCTCAGAATAATTGGAATTTACTACATTTCTTTTTTAATACTGTAAATGGAGAATGCAGAAATAAACTTTTAGAATACATAAATAATTACAAACAATAATTTACTTTTATAAAAACAAAAATCACAATGAGTAAAAAAACAATCACATTTAGAGCGTCTGGAAATGGCGCTCTAATGACAAACGCACAGGGATGCACCCTAACAGAAAAGCAAACACTAGCATTAAAAACTTATGATAGTAAAGTGATAGAGGGAGTTTCTTTAACTCCTGCACAGCGCAAAACCTATTCAGATTTAAAAGATAAAAGTAAAGCACCTTTCCAAATGAGCGATACAGCTAAAAGCTATGTTCGTCAAATATGGTTAGCCAGAGAAAAGGGATATTGGAAACCTCTAAAATCAAAATATCTGGATAAAGGTATCTACAGCGAAGAAGATGCAATCTCTCTAATCTCAGAAGTAGATGGTAGATTTTATGTTAAGAATACAGAGCGAAAAATTCTAGGAAACATTACAGGTGAATGCGATATTAATTCTACCATAAGCGGAAAGCGTATTATACAGGATACGAAGTCCTGTTGGAGTCCAGACACTTTTATGCAGTCAGCTATGACTTTAGACAATGAGTGGCAAGGTCGTTGTTATATGCACCTATACGATGCAGATGAGTTTTGGTTACGTCACGTTTTAGTAGATTGTCCAGACCACATTTACCAAGGTGAAATCTACAAATTGAAAATGCAGTATAATATCATCGATGAAACTTTGCCAGAGCATAGTAGATTATTTGACAGACTGAAAACATCTTCAATCTATTCAGATAACCCACAATACACACCAGAGGAAAGAGTAAAGAAAACTATCATCTACAGGGATGATAATATCTTTCAAGAATTATTGGATAGAATACCTGCAGCATTAGACTTTTACAATCAAATGAGATTGAATGGATTTACTAATTAATATTTTCGGAGAGCGCAAGAGCGCTGCACAAAAAAGAACAGACAGGCTGATGCACGCAAGTAGCAGCCTGTTACATTCAATAGAAAACAATTTGAGTGCGTTTACACCTAAAGAGAAAGTTATCATCGTAAACAGGCTTAATTCACTACTTCTGGAATCACTAGAAATAGAAGCAAAAGCGGCTGAGGAAAATTTCAGTAATGTATCACAAGCAATAAATGAATTTCAAAAAAATCACAATGAGTAAACTAAAAAAATTTACTGCAGGTTACACCGTAACACCAAATGAAATAATAAACAATGAAAATTTATCTTTAAAGGCAGTCGGTTTGTGGTCCTACATAAACAGCAAACCCGATGGTTGGAATTTCAGCGCAAAGGGAATAGCATCACAGGTAAAAGATGGAGTGAGAGCGATTGGTTCTGGACTGAGAGAATTAGAAGCAGAGGGATATCTGGAAAGAAGAAATGTACATAATGATGATGGCTTTGCAGGTACGGACTATTATTTATACGATACAGATTTTCGTGCTGATACGAAACGTGCTGATACGATTCGTGCTGATACAAAACGTGTTGATACGAAACAGCTTAACAGTAGTAATAAAGACCTAAGTAAACCTTTAATAAGTAAAAAAGATGAAGAGCGCTCTCCATCAAAAAAAGCTAATAAGAAAACGATGTTTAAAAATTCTAGTGTATTTGACTTAGAAACTTTTAAAGAAAAATTAAAAAAAGAAAGTGAACTAGAAGTTAATATCGAATACTATTACAATAGCGTTTTAGATTGGTCTGAGAAAAAAGATTCTGCTATACTGAGAACAGCCAATGGTTGGATAGCTACAGCCAGAGGATTTATGAGAGGTGACAACGATAAAAATAAATTAGTAAAGTTAGTACCTGCAGATGTATCTTTGGAAAACAGCAAACAGGCAGTCGATTATTTAAAAATGTAAAAATGGAAAAGGGTTTACAGATATATCAAAAAAGACAGGAACGGTATTTAGCATTAATGTCTTCACCAGAAGTAATTTCAATTTATTCATCTTTAGAAAAACGTGTTATCGATGGAGCGTTAAAAGATACAATCGAAATAATTTCAGATGAATTTCTAATTGAAAAGGTGGCTATCCTCACAAAGTACATTTGTATGGATTTAGGAATCAAAGACAGGCACGATGCAGAAATGATGAAGTATATTAATTCTAGGCTGTTTACGATGCTAAAAGGTCATTACAGCGACTTCACTATAGAAGATATAAAATTAGCTTTTGAACTTCTCGAAATCGGTACTCTGGACAAATGGCTTCCAACAAATAACGATGGTACTCCGAACAGGGAACATTACCAAAGTTTTAATGTGAAATTTTACACCAAAGTTTTGAATGCATATCGGAACTACAAAAAAGAGATCTTCGGTAAAGGCCAAAGACATTTGTATAAATTAAAATCTGGAAAGGAGTTGGTAATTTCACCAGAACAGAGAGCAGCAAATTCACAGGTAACAATCGATGATATTTCTGCAGCATTTAACTTGTATAAATTTGAGAGCGTAAAGCCTAATTTTATTCTTAGCATATTTATTACTACGCTAATCGAAAAAGGTAAAATGATATTGCCAGAACCATCGGTTCGGGAAGTCATAGAAGCAAAGAACGAAATAGCCGAAAGAGAAACTTCTAGGAACGCTCGTAAGTCGATGCTAGAAAACTACCATAATGGAATAATCTCCTCGCAAATCGAAAGTTTGGCTCAAATAAAGGCTAATAACAATGCAATGACTAGATACTTCGATATACTAATAGCAAACAAACAAACAATCAAAACAGAATTACAATGAGAAAAATAGAACTAGAAGTACCCTACACTAGCAAATGGTTTCCAGATGGTAACGTAGTCGAGGATATAAATACAAAAGACATTTGCGTAACAGGTGCAAACACAATGACGCAACTACCAAAAAACGGAGATATCAATGCAAAGAAAATAGCAATGCTTCCAGAACTGCTTCACGATCTTCGGAATGCAGAAAAAACAATATCACATTTATTTATAGTTACTCCTCCATCTCTAGTAAGTGAAAGAGTGCTGCAGGTACTAGAAAAAATTAGAACGAGTATTTTAATTATGGACACTCTGGATAAATGAAAACATCTGACATTTATCATATTTTAAAATCGTCACTCTCTCACGAATATGTATTGACTAATACTTATATCTTCCGTTGGGAGAGTGATTTGTTTGCTATCTCTAAAGGTGGCCTTATACACGAAGTTGAGGTGAAGATGTCCAGAAGCGATTTCAAAGCAGACTTTAAAAAAATCCAGAAACACAAAGAGTTGGAAATGGCAGCTGCAGGTAAAAAGATGTTTACAGTTAGGCACGGTCAAAAATTCTCTTATGAGTTTACAAATTACCAGAAAATGAAAAGCAGGCGTTCAACACAGGTAAAGGATTTCACACCAGATAAGCATTTCGAGAATGTAAAGCTAGAACACTCTATCATATCATTTAAAAAAATCTTCACACCTAATCGATTTTACTATGCCTGTCCAGAGGGATTAATTCAGAAAGATGAAGTACCAGGTTACGCAGGTTTGTATTGGATAACTTCCAGAGGTGAACTGATAAAAAAGAAACAAGCACCTATCCTGCATCGCAGTAAGCCAGATATAAAAGCTATCCTGCTGCATAAGTTTTATCATCTATCACTTAATCAAGAAAATGATATTGCAGCGCTTAAACGTGATAACAAGATGCTGAGGGATTTTAAAGGTGATATAATGAGTATTGCCGAAGATCAACCTATGCAAACTGAATTCGATTTTTAAAGATTATTTTAATCTAAGTGTTGGATATACAAAAAAGTTTGTATATTTGTATAACACAAACAGAAAATCAAATCACAATGAACCAATCAGTAATCAAAGTACTAGCAAAAAATCTCGTAAAGTGGGAAGCAAAATTCGGAAGAACAATCACTCTGGAAGCAGCTATCAAAATCGAAACAGCGAAAGTAGAAAAATTACAACAGGAATGTAACTTTCCTTATTAATCCATAAAACAAAATCAGATGGGAGTTAAATCAAGAAATAGCCTAAGTTTTCAAAGCATACTTTTTTATGCTGCAGCAAAGAATCTAAAATTCGAAATGTATTCAGAAATGCTAGATGCAGAGGGAGAAAAAATATGTTTTCCAAAGTCTTACGTTGGAATCGAATTAACTCCTCATTGTTATTTCTGGTGGATTACAGACCAGAAAATAGATACTTCAAAAAGGGGTTTCAATTTCATACCTAATCGGGATGCTTATTTATTCTTTGACCACAGGTACAATAGAAATACAGGTACTTCAATCAAAGGTTGGAAAACAGGTTACAACGCAGAGAAAAAAATCAGAAAATATTTAAACGTAGAATAATGAAAACTATCACAATCACAAAAATCAAATCAGTAGGAAACCAATTAGAATATTGTTTCACTTTTTCAAAAAGCTATCCAAGTATTTCAATGTGGGGTTATTGGTCGCAAAGTTTCAAAAATGGAGAATGTGAATACAGCCAATGGAGAACCCTTTGGAACTATCTAACAAGCAAAAAAAACAGATAATGAAAACTATAATCAAACAAAACCAAGCCTTAAACGTGATGGCTCAGATAATGGGAATGCCTGCAGCTAATTTATCAAATAGAATTCTTCACAGACTGCAGAAGCAAAACGTGAAATTCAAGAACGACCACAAAGAGCGTTCAATCGAGTATTATGCTATCCTGCAGAAACTAGATGTTTCAGATTTAATGGAAAAGTTATTCTTCCAAGATGAAATCACTACAGAGGTGATGGAACTAGCAAAATCAATTAAAACAGTACAGGTACGAGAGATAAGTATATTTGATGTTCAAAAAAAGATAGTGGGGTTTCCTACTTGGAATGCAATACTCGAAAGAGATGGTGTAGATGGTAGGCTTTATAATACTGCATTTGAGGTGGACCACAGCGGACTGTTTATAAATTTCACCTGTACCATCGTTCAAGATATAAAAGTGACTAAGGGAAGCTATGAGCAGCCAGACGAGAGCGAAATTGAAATGGAGCATATCGAAATAGAAACTATGGAAATATACGATGGTGAAGAACTTATCGAAATGACAGATGATATTTTCAATCTGGTTTCTCAAAAATTAATCGAAAACATAATCATAGAATAATGAAAAATAGAGAACTAATATTTCCAATAAGCTGCATAGCATTTGCAGTACTACTTTATCAATTTGAACTATATCCAGAGGGGAACATTTTTGTTCTCATAGCAGGAATAAGAATGACTTTTTTAATCTATAAAACGATACAAAATGCAAAGAACTAAAAAACAATGTCAAGAATGCGGAGCAGATTATTTTCAGTATAACTCACTTCAAAAATATTGTTCACCAGAATGCACTTATAAAAATGCAAAGGCCACACCACAAAAAAGAAAACGCATCAAATATGTAGGTGAAAAGAGAAAGTTAGAAACAGGTATTTATCTAGCTAGAAGAACTCACTTTCTGAATAGACCAGAGAATAAATGGTGTCCTGTATTTCCACATTTAAACACTACAGAAGTACACCACAAAAAAGGGAGAGTAGGAAGTCTATATTTAGACGAGAGTTATTGGCTTGCTGTATCCAGAAAAGGACATCAGAAAATAGAGATGAATCCAGATTGGGCTAAAGAAAAAGGCTTCTCAGTAAACAGATTATCAAAATAAATTAAACCATAAAATCAAACAAAATGAACGCACAAAATGTATTACAAAATTGCACCGTAAATGGAAACATCGTTTCACTACCTACAGGAAAGCTAGACCGTAAAATTTATATGGAAGTAGCAAAATCGTTAAACCTCATCGGTGGTAAATGGAAAGGCCACAAAGTACAGGGATTTGTATTCGAGAGTAATCCAACAGAACTTTTAAAATCGATTGCTACAGGTGACAAACGTAATCTAAAAAAGGAATTTCAATTTTTTGAAACACCTAAAGAATTAGCAAGACATCTAGTAGGATTAGCACAGATAGAACCACAACACACCGTTCTGGAACCATCTGCAGGGCAAGGCTCAATCGTTAGAGCGATAAATGACCTTTCTGGTGTTACACCTGCAATCTATGAATTGATGCCAACAAACCGCATAGTTCTAGAAAATAGAAAGTACCAAGATGGTATGGAATACGAATTACTTGGAAATGACTTTCTGGAAAACACTAAAAAGTTTCACCGAATAATAGCGAATCCTCCGTTCAATAAGAACCAAGATGTCACTCACATAATGAAAATGTATAACAGTCTTGAAAAGGGTGGGCGCTTAGTTTCTGTAGCATCACCGCATTGGACTTTTGGAACTGAAAAGGTTTGCGAAGAATTTAGAAAATTTCTACACTTTGCCAACTCAATAGTAGAGGACATCCCTGCAGGTGTATTTAAAGCATCTGGAACTATGATTGGTGCGAAGATCATAATCATCGATAGAGATTAAATTATGAATTGGCACGACCTAGACACACCAGAAAAAATGCAAGTGAAATCATTTGCTGCATCCTATGGATGGAAGATAAGTTTATCTGCTTCGGAAAATATGATACGTTTCGGGAAAGAGATTACAAAACTGAAACAGAATACAAAACGGAAACAGAATACTGTAGTATCAATTAATTTATATTGGAATGATGCAGGCGAAATCTATAAAATTTCTACTCACCGAAAAAACCAGAAAGAGGGAAGAACTCACAAGGTTGTTAATATTGAAAATATGGATTTGGTAGTAAAGTATTTTGTAAACCCTGCTTTGCACCCGAATGAAATACCAAAAAAAGAACCAAAATATACCAGAAGAAAATAATATGAAAACAGCACAAGACATTATCATAAAAGACTATAACCCTCACTCAATGAGTTTTGGGGGTTATGGTAAAATAATCATCCCGAAAGGCACAAGATTAACTCACCAGACTGCATTAGGATTAGACAAGAATTATCACTTTGTAGATGATTTGAGTTGGATTAAAAAAGACTATCCTCAGTTTGCAAATATCCTACTTCACGATTTCCGATATCACAATTACAATGTCAAAAAAGAGTTTGTAGATTTTGGTACACCTGCAGAAAAGGAAATAGTTGTGAAGCTAGAAAAAAGTGAGGTGATACATATCCAATTAAAAAGAGGTTGTTCGTTTGTGAAATATAAAAACCACACCGAACAATTTACTACAGGATGGCTCAAAAAAATGAGTGTAAATGACTTAACAGAATTAATGAAAACTAAAACTAAATAATTATGAAAAAAGCAATTTTAATTTTAATCCTTGTAATAGGATTTACAGCACAAGCACAAGAAAAAAACTCTCACAATCTAACATTTATATCAGCTGCAGGAACGTACATTGATCTTGGAGATTGGATACAGCCAAACTATAGTGATGATGGATTTAATTACGGTGTCCAATATGACTTCCAGATGAGAATACCCTATGTAGGTGCAGAGATATTACTCTTTCCAGATTTAAACGAAATCAATTATACTCACATAATACTGAGAGCAGGAGCAGGTTATGAAATTGGGAATCCTGTAGGTGTAAAATGGAGAGGGAATATAGGCTTCCGAGGTGGACGAATTTTCAGAGCAGGATATGATGGACCGTATGCTTTGATAGGTCTGGAAGTAGGAGTGCAAATGTCTTTACCGTTTGGCTTAATTGGGAAGCTGATTTATGCGAGAGATACTAAAAGCGATGCTGCAATATGGCACAAAGATAGTCACACCGTAAACAGCGTGTTTGTAGGTGTAGGAGTAAGATTTTAAAACCAGAGAAATGAGAACTTTTAAATGTAGTGATTGTGGTGAACCTGGTTCTTCAATGTGGGGAACGATATGCGAAAAGTGTATCAGACGATTCGGTTGGAAAACCAAAGAGATGAATAAGCTAGATAGTAAGATGAGTAGATTAAAGCTGCTCGGTGCATTTCTGGTGCTAATTATAGTTATTCTATTAATAATACTCCTGTACTATGTCCAAGAATTTAAAAGCTCTTAAATCGCAGGTAATTGATTTGGATAGGTTACTGAAATACTTTAAAGATTTATCTTTTGCTATGGAGATAATCTATCCAGAGAAAATTACTTGGAAGAATGTAGAAGCCTATAATTATGATTTCACACCGAAACACCCTGCTTGGGTGCAGGCACATTTTCCATTGATACTTATACACCATAAACCAAAAGCAGGCAAGCTAAGGGAGAAAGCTAGAACAATAGATGTTATGTATCAGAACCATAATAACATTATGACACAGCTTGTTTGGTCTGCAGATAACTTCGGAATGATGTACAGAAAAAACGTCTGGAAAGGATTTAAAAATATTGTGGCTGCAGTACAAGGATTCAAAGAAGATAGAAAAGCGCCTTTTGAGGATTGGGAGAAACCTATTAAATACAAAAATTTTGTAGAACTTAGACAAATAATGTCCAGACCAGATGTGTCTAAACTTTGTGATCTTCTGGAAGAAATTTATCCTTGTGATTCTACAGGGCAATTAAAAATGTTCTAATGGCAAAAAAAGATATTGGTAATTTACCTGCAGCAACTATGATTGAAGTGGTGAAAATTGAAATCGGTGGAGATAGGGTATTCAAAAAAAAGATGATGCTATGGGAAGCAAAGGCCTTAGAAAAAGATAAGCGCTTTACCTACATAAATTACCAAATCGATTTCTGCAGTATAAAAGAAAAAAAATAATTTTGATTAGATGCATTGGATATACAGATTAATTTGTATATTTGCATAACACAAACAATAAAAAATCACAATATGTCATTCCAAGTAAAAGCAGCAACCAACCAGAAACACGCACAAATCAACAGAGAATTTCTAATCCGTTGGAAAGAGCAAGATGTTTATTACACATACCTTTCTACAGCCAGAAAATACATTGACTTAGTAGGGGAGGAAATGGCAGAGAAAAACTTCGAGAAAGCATTAGCTAGTGGGAAAGATAAAATCATCTTTAAGATGAGAGCAAACAAGCTGAGAGGAGCATTAGAAATTACATTCGTAGCAAAATAATTAAAACCAGAAATATGACTTTAAGTAAACCGTTAATTTTTTTCGATTTGGAAACTACAGGAGTTTCCACAAACAAAGACAGGATTGTCCAGATAGCCTGCATCAAAGTAAAAGTAGATGGAACAGGGAGAGATGAGAAAGTACTTCTAATCAATCCAGAAATGCCAATACCTCCATCTGCAACTGCAGTACACGGAATCACCGATGAGATGGTGAAAGATGCTCCAACATTTAGACAGGTGGCTGTAGGTATCAAAAAATTCTTTACAGATTGTGATATCGCAGGGTACAATTCTAATCAATTCGATTTACCATTACTAGCTACAGAATTTGAAAGAGTTGGAGTACCTTTTATGGATTGGGTTTATAGCTTAATCGATGTGATGGTAATAGAGCGCAAAGTGAACAGTCATAAATTGACCGATGCTTATGAGCGTTACACAGGTGAAAAACTCACAGATGCACACGACGCTCTTGCAGATGCAAAGGCCACAGAAACCGTACTAATAGCGCAGCTAGAAAAGTATTTCAGCACGCAGGAAATAGAGGTTACACCAGAACTGTTAGACGAGTTTACGCAAGGAGATAACAAACGATTTGATATTGCAGGAAAATGCTACATCAAAGATCACAAAGTTTATTGGGCGTTTGGGAAGAATAAAGATAAAGAAGTACAGGAGAGTTTGAGTTACCTACAATGGGTTATGAGTACAGACTTTCCTGCAGAAACTAAGAATAAATTAAATTCATATATTAACTAAAATCACTTTAAAATGTCAGACAAAAACACAAATGAGGTTACAATCGTAGAGCAGGTATCTTCTCTACCAACATTAGCAGGATGGAAAGACAAAGCCTTACAAGCAGTACAGGAAAATCCATTTACGAAAATCGTAGATGCTGCAACTTCTAAAACAGCCAGAGCGAACAGAACAGCTTTAGTGAAAGCTAGAACTGAATTAGGAAAACAGCGAACAACTATCAATAAAAATCTTGCTGAAATTCGGGATGCTGTAAAAGATGAAACTAATAAATTAATCGAAATCACATTACCACACGAAGAACGCCAACAGGTAGAAATCGATTCCTATGATGAGATTAAAAAAGAGGAAAAGGCTCGTAAATTATTAGTAGAGGAAAATCGTGTTAAAATGATAAAAGGGAGAATCGAAGATACTGAATTCGATTGCACTCAGATTATCGTTGTTCACACTTTAGAAAACCACGATGATACATTAGAAACTTTAAAAGAAAAAATCGCATCTGGACAAAAGACAGGTGAAGTAGATTTTGACTTTATGGAATTTGAAGTGCTTTATGAAGATATGGAAAGACGAATGACATTAGCATTTGAAGATTCCACAGAGCGATTAAAAAAAGAAGCTGCAGAAATATTAGAACAACTTTCCAAAGACCAAAAAGCAGAAATAGATTCAGTCTATAGACATTGTACTGAAATGTTATTTGCTGATGGTTTTACTGTAGCAGATATAAGAAGAAATTTTAATGAGGTTCTGGAAGAAGCAGATAACTTTGATTTTGGTGAGCATAATGCTGTTTACCTTACTACCAAAGACAACATCTTAAAGCAGTTTAAAGTAAGAGAGGTGCAGCTGCAGGAAGCAGAAAAGATGGAGCAGAGAGAAGCTAGAATGAAAGAACTTGAAAAGCTGCAGGAGTACAAAATTGTAATCGAAACTGCAATAGGAAATATCATTCTCGAAAATGAGGATAAATATACTACAGTAGTAAGAACGATGTTAAACAAACCATCTTTAGATACTGATTTAATTGTTCCAGAATGGGAAGCGTTTTTGATAGTCGCTGATAAGAAAATAGCAGCTAGAAAAAAAGTACTAGAAAACGAACAGGATGTATTAAACGCAAAAGCTGTAAAAGAGCAGGAACGCATCGATAAAAGAACTAAGGAACGTAGAGCAGATTTACGAGTTATAGGATTAGAGCCAACAGAAAACGGATTACACTTTATCGGTTCTGGTGCAAGCATACCAATAGCAATTATAAGAACTGCAGATGATACGGTATTCGCAGAGCATAGAAAAAATGCAGTAGACATCATCGCAAATTTCAAAGTGAATGATGCAGCTGCAAAACGTGAAGCTAAAAAACTGCAAAGTGATGTGATTGTTCTGGATGGCTTTATTAATAACCTTGAAATAGATTTCACACCTATAGGAAAACTGAAATCGACTGAGGGAAAGGCATTGGCTAATGATATAGAGCAGGAATTTCGTTTATGGTTGTCTAACACCAAACTCGTAATTGATAACGTAAAATAGTCTTATTTGAAGTTTGACAACTAGGCTGCAAAGCTGAATGCTCTCTGGAATTTTCTGGAGGGCATTTTTTTATTACCTTTGGTATCGTAAAAGGAAAGAACTTTTTACTCTTGGTAAAAGAATACCAAAATCACATTATGGAACAAACAAATAAATCTACAGGAGAAAATTACATTCTTAAGAATAGACTTCTACAGCTACAAACTAAAAAATCCAAACTTTTAAAACTCAAAAAATCTGAGAGGGGAAATGATTTGCAGGAAACAGATTCCTCCATTTCCAGAATCAAAAGATGGATGATTGAATTAAATAAATAATCATTATGCAACAAATTAAGAGAGTACCTATTGCGAAAATTAAAAACAACGAGGACAACCCTCGTTTTATTCGTGACCACAAATTTGAATTATTGGTGCAGTCAATAAAAGACTTTCCAGATATGCTTATGTTACGACCTATTATCGTAAATAAAGAATTCTTTGTACTAGGAGGTAATATGCGTTTAAAAGCCTGTAGAGAAGCAGGATTGAAAACAGTACCTACAATAGTAGCGGATACTTTAACACCTCAACAGGAAGCAGAATTTATTATAAAGGATAACGCAAACTTTGGTGAGTGGGATTTCGATTTGTTAAAGTCGTTTTATAATGATGAGCAGCTAATCGCATTCGGTCTGGATATTCCAGATTATTCGAATATGTTTAAAGAAGAAGAAACAGAAAAAATAGAAGTAGTAAAGCCATCATCTCAAAGTGACGACCATAGTACTTACGAATTAATAATGCTGCACCAGAACAAATTAGAATTCCAAGAGTTATTGGGGAACGTTCAAAAAAAGCACGGTCTTTCAAAACAGGAAGCAGCTTTAATGCATATCGTTAGAAATTATAAACTTTAAAATAAACAAAATGAAAAAAACAATTTTAGTAATCGGTGGTACTTCTGGATATGGAAAAGGTATTGTAGAAGCATTATCAAAAGAGCACAATGTAGTTATTGCAGGTAGAAGCAGTCAAACTCCTATGGATGTAAGAAGCACAAAATCAGTTGGTGATTTCTTCGGTATAATGAGAGGGTTCGGATATAAATTTGATACGGTAATTTATTGTGCAGGTTTAGCTATTGGAAAGGATTTGGTAAAGGATAAAAGCATCGATGATAGTGAGAAAATAATGCAAACAAATACTCTAGGATTATTGAGAGTTGCAAAGACTGTATTCGAAGAATTAAAAGAAGCAAACGGTATGTTTATACATTTGGGTTCTATAGCATCCAGACTGAATTATATTGGTGGTGCAGATTATTGTGGTTCGAAAGCAGCAAGTAGTACGATTATGCGCACTTTACGGAACGAATGGTTGGGTAGTGGCATTCGTACCTGTTCGATTGAAATAGGTATCGGAAACACCGAATTTCATAAAAATAGATATAACGGTGATATGGTAAAAGCGGATAAGCACGCAAATGGCATAAGACAAATAGAGCCAATCGACTTAGGAAACTTTGTGAAAACAATTATAGATCTTCCAGATTATTTAAACTTGGATGAAATAGTATTGAAACCGATTGACCAAGCAACGCACGGTGTAACAGTTAATGATATTAAAAACCAATTTTAAGATGGACACAACAAAACAGACAGAGGGATTAAAAACACGATACGGAATAGAATTATTCCACAACTATTTTGGCTTACTTGTAGATGATGGAGAGGGCGCAAGAGTTTATGGATATGAAAATCAATCTGCAGAACGACCAAATAAATCAGTAACTATTCCTACCAATGGAGGGGTTTATGGTTATGTAGGTGCAGGTAGTATTTTGATATTAGATGGAGATAAAACTTTCACAGTAGAAGCAGGGTATTGGTTCTCGACTAGGAACACACCAGAAATACTTTTTACTTCTAAAGAATACAGAATTGCTATCTGGCAAATCGATGATTATTTTGGAACTCTTACAACAGGATTAGTAGAGGACTTCGGAAGATTAAAATACATAAATGATTGTCACGATAGTATTTTATCTTCACCTATCCAGATGGGAGAACCTTGTTTAAATGCATTGTATATGCCAGAGGGAATACTTCAAGCTATGCACACGCATCCAAGTTTCAGAGCAGGGTTTATCATAAATGGTGGAGCGAGATGTGTTACACCAGAAAAGGAATTCGATTTGAACACAGGTACAATCTTCTATTTAGAGAAAGAAGCAAAGCATAATTTCAGAAGTGATTTCGGTGCAGGTGTAACAATGTCATTGGTGGCTTTTCATCCAGATAGTGATTTTGGTCCAACAGACGATAATCATCCAATGCTGAACAGAACTGAAGTAGATGGCGTTTCTGCTAATACTATGAAAGACATTCAAACTAGAGAATAAATGTTAAAGCATAAACTAGAAGAAACTAGAGATATTCTCCTTTCCGTTAAGAATAAAGAAACTATGCGAAAGCCTATTATCTTATTTTCTGGCGGAAAGGATAGTATCATTACAGCGCACGTTACAGGGCGTTACTTAGGTATTAGGCAAGGTTTCTCTGAGAATAGTGTACTACCATCTCAGACAAATTTAGAGATACGGAGGATAGCTAAAAATATGGGGTTGAACATCGTCTGGAATAATGGGTTTTCTACACAAGCCTTTCAAGATGATTGGTATAATCAAATACCTCCAAAGCATTGGGTTGCGAATATGACTGATAAGCAAAGGCATTGGAAGTCTATGCCAAGATTTGCAAAAAAGCATAATATATCAATGATGATCTTCGGACGTAGGTTAGAAGAAAATCGTATCAAAGCATCTTCGTATTACACCACAACTTATAAAAAAGCGCTGCAGGTACACCCGATTATGAATTGGACACTAGACAACCTCTTGGAGTATAAAGCGCTGCACAATTTAGAGTTTCCATCGTGTTATGATGATGGTTCTAAGCATCTTTTATGTATCACTTCCATAGGGCAAAACATCTGGAAAGAAACAGGGGATATCGATAAGGTATTCGATTATTATATGATAGACTTTCCAGAATTAGTAAAAGCAGGTGCAAACGTAGATGATAGAGCAAAGCAGTATTTAATTAAAAATAATATCACATAATGGGGATAGCAGGAAAGGTTAGAAAAAAAGAGTATCTGGAAACAAATGTTTATGATGAAGCATTGGAGAGAACCAGGTATATTTATGCAAATTTCGATGAGGTGGTTGTTTCGTTTTCTGGTGGTAAGGATTCTACTGCAGTACTGAATACTACTTTACAGGTTGCAAGAGAATTAGGAAAGTTGCCTTTAAAAGTGATATTCTTTGATGAAGAAGTTATACACCCTCCAACTATAGATTATGTACGTAGGGTATCTCAAATGGAGGATATCGATTTACATTGGTATTGTCTACAGCTGCAGGAAAGAAACGGTTGTTCAAATGAGGAGCCATATTGGTACTCTTGGGATGATGAAAAAGAGGATTTATGGGTAAGGCCATTACCTCCAGAAGCTATTACTTCACACCCTAAATTTATAAAGGGAATGTCATTTCAACAATTCTGTTTATACTTATTCGATAGGAGAGATGGAAAAGTAGCAATGCTTACAGGAATAAGAACTGAGGAATCACTTAGAAGATATCAGGTAATAGCAAAAAAGAAAAACGACTGTTACATCAATTCTAAAAGTGAGGGAGGAAAAAATCAGTACAGGGCGTTTCCAATTTACGATTGGAGCAGTAAGGACGTTTGGAGAGCAGTCACAATTAATAATTGGGATTATAACCGTACCTATGACGTAATGAACCAGACTAAGCTGTTTAACTCATTCTTGACACAAAGGGTTTGTCCTCCGTATGGAATAGAGCCAATTCGTGGTTTATGGATTTATGCAGAGTGCTTTCCAGAAATGTGGGATAAGATGCTAGCTAGAGTTAAGGGTGTTGCTACAGCTTGGAGATATGGAAATACAGAACTGTATTCTAATGCATCTAAAAAACCAGAGCATATTACTTTCAAGCAGTATATGAATGTTATTATAGATTCCTACAATGATGAATACCAGAAAATCGTTAAAAAGGTTTTGAATAATTACATTAAAAATCACATGAAACAAACGTTCGACCCGATTCCAGAAGATAATCACCATCCTGTTACAGGAGTATGTTATATGTGGCTTTGTATGGTGGCTATTAAAGGAGATTTTAAAGGTAGACAGTCAAACACCCTAAGAACATTTGCACAAGGCAGACGTGAGAAGATGGGTATCTCAGATGAGCAAGCATTAAAGATATACGGTAAACCGGTAATCAAAAGTTAAAATGATATGAGTACAGCCAGAACACAAAAAAAGCACCAGAAAAAAGTTGCTGCAGATAAGAGAAAATCGATTGATGATCTTCTAAGAAAACAGGAAACACTCTACAGGATAAATGCAAAAAAATCAGTTAAACCAAACGAATACGAAATCAATTTAGGTTGGATGGTTATGGTAAACGGATTAGGAGAATACAAGGGAACTGCATTTGCTATAGATAATTTCAAAAGAAATCCAGATATGTATTATATCTTAGAACAGAATTTCACACCAGAAAAAAAAGAAGATGAGCAGGAAAGAGGAACTGATTAAATGCTTTGAGTTAAAAATGAAAGTACTGCAGCTGCAGGAGAAGTATTCTCAGAATCCATTTTCTGCAGTCATATTCGCATTAAACGCAGTACAGGAAACAATCAAAGTTTCAAAAGAATTAAGAGAACCAGAACCAACATTCCCAAGGGGATTAACAATTATAAATTATGACAGCAAAGAAAAAATCACAGCCATTAGATAACGTAGTTTGGCGCAAGAGAGAAGAACTAACTTCAAACGATTATAACCCTAACAAAGTAGCAAAGCCAGAAATGGCCTTACTTAAAATATCTATTCTGGAGGATGGTTGGACACAGCCAATAGTTATCAATCCAGATATGAGTATTGTAGATGGTTTTCACAGGTGGACCACAAGTGCAGATGCTGAGGTTTCAGCAATGACAGATGGCCTTATACCTACAGTAATGTTAAACCCTACTTCCAGAGAGCAGCAAAAGATGGCAACAATACGTCATAACAGAGCGAGGGGAACGCATAAAGTATTAGAGATGTCTACCATCATTACGGACTTAGTAAAGCAGGGAATCGCAGGAGAGGAGATAATGCACCGCTTAGGTATGGAAAAAGAAGAAGTTACTAGACTGCTATTCAGAGCAGGTATCCCGAAAAGTGATGTATTTAAAACAGGAGAATTCAGCAAAGCTTGGACACCAGAATAAAAACTATAATTATGGAATTAGAAACAAAAGCAGAAAAGACAAAGAACAGCGATGTTATCATAGGTACTAGCATCATTCTAATATGGCTATTAGGTGCAGGAACCCTTATCAGTTGGATTTGGAAAGGAGCAAAAGAGATATTCCAATTCTTGTTTAACTAATCAACAAAATTCTACACAATGGCATCTAAAAAAGAAATCGCTGCAGCAAAGACCAAAATAGACGTTAAGAAAGAAGCGTTTATCAAAGGTATGGAGGGTAGTTTCGGGAACGTATCAAAGGCTGCAGGGATGGCAGGAGTGGATAGAAGCACACCCTACAAATGGGCTGAGGATGATAAGGATTTTTACGAAGCGCTGCATAGTACGAGGTATCTGGAAATGAAAAAAGATGCTATCGAAATGAAGTTAGGAGAGTTGGCGCTAGTGGATAAGCATCCTAGTGCATTAATTTTCTTAGCTAAAACGCTTGTCAAAGATAGGGGTTATGTAGAGAAACAGGAGATAGACCACACTACTGCAGGACAACCGCTTAATCGTTCACTAGACCTCAGCAAACTATCAAATGAGGAACTGATTGCATACAAAGAGATGCAAAAAAAGATGAGATAACAAAAACAACATTCCCCTATTCATAGGGGTTTGGTCTTATTACTCCATAGGGTGAAGACAACTTTTAAAGCTATATGATTACAGAAGAATTTTATACCAATGTTGAACTCTACAGGAGAGGTTTATTTGAAGAAATAGAGTATCACGATGAGAGTACAAATGAACTCATTACCCTGCACAGTAAACAGGTTAAAGCGCTGAGGTATTTAGTAGATGATACTGTTACCTATGTTGGGTTTGGTGGTGCTGCGAGGGGTGGTAAATCTGTTCTTATATCACTAGCGGTTATTCTGGAATGCTATTGCTATCCTAAAACACGTTATCTAGTAGGGAGAAAAAACCTTACGATGCTATTCCAGACCACTTGGAAAACCCTACTAAAGATGCTTAACAATTTCGGGTTCGTAATCGATAAAGACTACAGCTACAACAGCGCAAGAAAAGAACTAACATTTCACGAAGTAGGCTCAGTCATTATGGCTAAGAATTTAGAGCTAAAACCATCAGATAAAGAAGCTACAGAATTTGGTTCGTTGGAGATCACTAAGGCATTCATCGACCAGAGCGAACACGTTAATGTAAAGATTATTGAAAAGGTAGGTGAGCGTGTTGGTACTTGGATGAATTATAACTATGACATTAAGGGCAAAGTATTCGAAGCATTTAACCCTGCAAAGACACACGTTTCCAGAAGATATTGGAAACCCTATAAGGCCAAAAAAGAAAAGAACACACGTAAATTTGTAAGGTCATTACCAACAGATAATCCTGGAGAGGAAGCCATCAGATGGGTAAAAGAAAAAGAAGTAGAGTTCAGAGATGGCACAATGAGTTTGACTGAATACCAGAAGCAGGTAAAGGGTAACTTTGATTATGATGATGATCCAACTGTACTATGTAAACACGAGGACATATTAGCAGCATTTAAGAATACACACGTACCATTGACAGGTGCTATGTATCTAACTGCAGATATCGCTCGGCTTGGAAGTGATAAGGCGGTGATTCTGGTGTGGAATGGTTGGACTGTAGTAGACTATAAAGTCTATGCTCTAAGCAAATTAACTGAGATACAGGAAACGATTAATTTATTCAGATACAAATACCAGATTGCTGCACACCATTGTATTGCTGACCAAGATGGTTTGGGTTCTGGTGTAGTAGACAACTGCGGAATAGTAGGATTTGTAAATAACGCTGTTCCCTTTCCAGAAATGACAGGACAGACTTACTCAAAACCACAGTACAATCATCTGCAGTCACAATGCGGATATAAATTGACTGAGCGCATTAACAAACACCAGATTAATATTACTGCAGACTTCTCAGAAATAGAACAGGATGAAATTATTGAGGAGATAGGGCAATTAAAAACATTTAAGATAGAGTTGGACGGAAAGAAGCACCTACTACCAAAAGCAAAAATACAGGAGAACATCGGGCGCTCACCAGATTTTAGAGATGCCTTTTTGATGAGGTCTTATTTCGATGTGTTCACAGGTGAAATAGACTTAGAAGTATTCGTAAACTAGAAACCTCAACTAAAAATATATTTAAACTTTATACAAATAAACTTGTATAGTATAAAAGTATTCTGTAATTTAGCCAAAGGAAACACAAACAAAAATCAAATCACAATGAGAACAGTAAGCCAAATAGAAGAATCGATAAGCAAACTAGAAGACCACAAGAGCAGAAATCTAATCGGTTCTTACAAGCAATATGCTAGCGAACTTAATCAGTTAGAATACGAATTACATTTGGCAAAACGTAACAGCTAGAACTATGAAAACCAGAGAGCAAATCAAATCGGAACTAGAGCAGCACAATGCAGACTACAAGGCAGGGAAACTAAATGTATCCTATAGCAGATACCTAAAGAAGTATAAACGATTAGCATCAGCCTATAAGAGTTACTACAGCGTTTCAAATCGTATTAAACGATACGGTGCAAAGGTGACGAAAACCTCATCGGGATATACGTTCACAGGAAAGCGCTTTACAGCTTATATCTTTTTAGATGGATGCGTAACTGACTTTTGGAATTACCAATGTGAGGATGCTCCAAGATGGCTAACTCAGTATCTGGATGAAATGGAACTGCACCTGCAGAAAAGCGATTTACTGAATACCCTGCTAATAGCAGATGAGCAATTCGATACTATCAAAGCAGAATCAGAAGATTAAAATAAACTTTCCATTAAACCATTGTATATACAAATAAATTTGTACATTTGTGTAACACAAACAATAACTCTTAAAATCACGAATTATGGAAATGACAAAATGCACCGACGTAGTAACAACTGAAAGAGCGATAATCGACTTTGGAAATGGCACGGTAACGTGGAAGCCAATGATGTTCACACCGAAGCACCAACAGAAGTATGAAGCTATAATGCTGAGAGTACTGCAGGGAGGTCACTATCTTATTTCAGATTTCAATTAATATTCACAAACTAAATAAATCACATTATGAAAACTACAGGTACAAAAGTAAAGCGCAGAGAAACAATCGTCAAAGAGTATTTAGTAAAGGCCAACGGTGTAACATCGGAATGGATAACTACCTTTCCTGCACTCCAAAAAGAAATGAATCGATTAAGAGATTCTGGTGTTGATCTTCACAAAGTAATGGTGCAGCATTTTCACGATAAAAAACTAAAGGAAACCATTAGATATAACCTCATCCTTTCAGAGTGGAAGAAATCAGATTTAACTCAATGGGAGATACGAGCGATTATAGCTGATAGTGGAAAGACTTCAATGCGTGATATGTTAGCCTATTTAAAAGCACATCATAACGGTTACTACTGTAATGACATAGCTAAGGAGAACGCACGTGAAATGGCAAATGAAATCAAAATAGAAATGCGTAAATACAGATAGTAAGATTAGTTACGTGAGTTAATATTAAATAAAAATGCTAAACATAAAATATACTTCTGAAATTTATTCCAGAAAATACGGAGAAAACGCTATTAATGAATGTGAAAAGCAAATTGAAAGATGCTTAACGAATAAAGCTGAAATACATTGGAAAAAAGTACTTGTGCAATTACAGTCTTAATTACTGCCAACGTTAGAATATGAACTTTTAAAAAAAATAAAATGAAAAAATTGATTAAAAAATTAATTAACGGAGAAACAATTAATATTGAAAGAAAACAATTTACAGCTTTTTTACTTGAAGCTGGTAAACAACTTGAAGAGCATAAATTCAACATAGATTATAGCGAAGAAGATTTTGTTATACTTGAAAAAGCGGTTTAATTTTTAATTGTTTATATGTGTTGTTATTAACTTTTAATACGTAATCTGAAGGAGGGAAACCTTAGATGGCAGACTAATAATTACGGAACTGGAGGAAACGAAGATAGGAAAGTGGTTAACGTATTAATTGTTACTAA
>TARA_R110000772_G_scaffold231592_4_pt1 | contig 49842 bp, 56 predicted proteins | sample TARA_R110000772 | Tara Oceans TARA_R110000772 (sample SAMEA4397948) | marine metagenome | biome: Polar Biome; feature: [SRF] surface water layer (ENVO:00010504); material: water (ENVO:00002006), including particulate matter (ENVO:01000060) such as... | depth 5 m | reverse complement strand
CGGGCCGCCACGCCGACACCCCGGCCAAGCCCCGGACCGTGACCAAGGACGGCCGGGCGCTGATCGGGCCCGTCGGCTTCACCTTCGAGGATTGAGGATCAATCTCCCTTACCCCAATGCCTTCACACCCCAGGAGCATTGCCATGAGCACCCCGAACCGGATTTACACGAAGCCCCGCAAGGCCAAGGCGAAACCGGCCGCGTTCGTCTCGGCCGTGAAGCGCAAACCGACAATCTGGGACCGCGGCGTCGGCGGCGGAAGCAGCGGCAAGGGTCGATCCTTCGGCTGGCGGGCGGGTGCTCATGCCGGCAGTTCCTGGGCCGGGCTGCTGTGCCTGATCCTGCTTGGCGCCTGCGACCATATCCCCGATTTCAAGGCCTACGCGCCCTACGATCCGCCGGCCGCACGACAGCCCCGCGTGCAGCCTGTCGCCATCGCCCACAAGGTCGCCTTCCCCGAGGGAGCGGTGACCCTGGACGCCACGGCGGGCCGCGACATCGATGCCTTTCTCGCGCGTCAGAAGGTTGACCGGGCCGACGCCCTGGAGATCGCCATCCCGGCCGGCGGCGGCGCGGTTGCCCGCGGCCGGGCCGAGAGGATCGCGGCCTATCTCAAGCTCAAGCGCCTGGCCGCCGGACTGGTCATCGACGACGACCCCAAGATGCCGGGCGACACGGTGCGTCTGGTCGTCCACCGCTATCAGGTCGCCTTGCCGGGATGCCCCGATTGGACGGACCGCAGCGGCATCACCCATGACAACCAGCCCTCGGGCAACTGGGGCTGCGCCACGGCGGTCAACCTCGGCCTGATGGTCGCCAACCCGGGCGATCTGGTGTGGGGGCGCGACGGCGGGCCCGCAGACGGCGAGGCCCAGGTGCTGGGCATTCAGCGCTACCGCAAGGGCGAGACCAAGCCGCTTCTGGGCGCCGCGACGTCACAGGCGCCCGCGGCCGGCACGGGGGCGCCCGCCGGCGACGAGGGAGGCGGCAAATGACCCCGGTTGCCGAAAAGAAGTCCGCCCCGGCGGCGGCCGGCACGCCCATGCCCTTCATGGCCTTCGTCACGGACGAGGTCACCCGCAGCCAGCTTGAACGCGCGGCCGAGGATGCGGGCTTTGCCGGCGACGTTTATGTGGGCGGCACGGACGCGGCCCTCACCACCCTGGCCGCGGTCGTGCCCGCGCGTCACCTGGTTCTCGATCTTGCCGACCGCACGGACCTGGTCGCGGCCGTGAATGAATTTGCCGAGGTCTGCCAGCCGGATACCCGGGTCCTGGTCCTGGGTGCCGTCAACGACGTCGCGATCTATCGTGCGCTGATCGACCTCGGCGTGTCCGACTATCTGGTGAAGCCGGTGGCTGGGCCGCAACTGACGGCGGCCCTGGTGCGCCTGGGGGCGGCGGAACCGGATAAGGTCCAGCCAGCGTCCCCTGCCGCCAAGCGCGGCACGGTCACGGGCGTGCTGTCGGCACGCGGCGGGGCGGGGGCCAGCACGGTCGCCGTGAACCTGGCCTGGGCGCTGTCGGTCGAGGCGCCCGGAAAATGCGCCCTGGTCGATCTCGACCTGCGGTTCGGAACCGCCGCCATGATGCTGGATCTGGAGCCGGGACGCGGGTTCAAGGAAGCCCTCGACAATCCGGGACGCATCGACAGCCTGTTCATGGAACGCGCCATGGTGCGCGCCACGGACAATCTTTCCCTGCTCGCCGGGGAAGAGGACGTGTCGGCGGAACCGGCGGTCGCCGAGGGGGCGCTCGACGTCCTGTTCGACATGCTGGCGGGGGCCTTCGACCATGTGGTGGCGGACTTGCCGCGCTGGCGCCTGGGCGATCATGTGAAGCATTTGGACCGTCTGTTCCTGGTCACCGAGCCGACCCTGGCGGGACTGCGCGACGCGCTGCGTCTGAAGGATGCGGCCCAGGCCCTGGCCGGGTCCGACCTGCCGGTGCTGATCGTCCTCAACAAGGGTGGGGCGGCGAGGAAGGGCGAGTTGACGGAAGCCGATGCGGTCAAGGGCGGGCTGCCTAAACCGGCCTATGTGCTGCCCGACGAACCCAAGGTGCAATCCCAGGCCCAGGCCACGGGCAAGCCCATGGTGCAGATCGCCCCCCGGGCCAAGGCGTCCAGGGTGATCGTCGAGATGGCCCGCGACCTGGCGGTCGATGACGGCGACGCGGCCCCGGCCAAATCCCTGTTCGGCCTGATCCTCGGCGGCCGAAAATAGGAGGGACGCCATGAGCTTCGGACGCAGAGACACCTCGAAAGTCGTCGCCCTGGCGGCGCACCGCCTTCCCGCGCCGGGCGATGCGGCCCCGGTCCCGGTCGCCGGAGAGGACGAAACTCATGCGGCGGCGGACCCGGCGCCCGAGCCGCCGACGCGCGACGTCGAAGGCGCGGAAGAGTACCGTCCCGAAACCGTAGCCCGAGCGGTCGACAAGATTTGGCCCAGCGTCCGGATCGGCGCGAAGGATCTATTGAGTCCGGACTACAGCCGGGGCGACCGTGCAGCCTGCATCGGCGTCATTCTCGATGCCGAGTGCAGGATGTCCGGCGATCCTCTGTTCGAGGCCGAACGCCGCGACGTCATCACGGAATTGCTCAACCGCTTGACGGACCTGCCGGGCGCCGGTGCGGCGGGCGGCCGCACGACAGTGCTCGATCCTACGGGGCTCGCCAAGGAACGGGTCCAGCCGATGTTGATGGCGCGCATGGACGTGTCCAAGGCGGCGGAACTGCCGCGCGCCGAAATGGCCCGTCAGGTCACGGACTTGGTCGCCGAAATCCTGGCCGACGAGAAACTGCACCTCAACCTGATCGAGCAGCGCGGCCTGGTGACCATGCTGCTCAACGACATGCTGGGCCTGGGCCCGCTGGAACCGCTGCTGGCTGATGACAAAGTCACCGACATCATGGTCAACGGCCCGGACCAGGTCTATGTGGAGCGCGGCGGGCGCCTGGAACTGGCCGATGTCCGGTTTCGCGACAACGCCCATGTCCTGAACGTCGCGCAGCGCATCGTGTCCGCCATCGGGCGGCGGGTCGACGAGACCTCACCGCTGTGCGACGCGCGTCTGGCCGACGGATCGCGGGTCAACGTCATCATTCCGCCGCTCGCCATCGACGGGCCGTCGATTTCCATCCGAAAATTCGCCAAGCAGAAAATCACGATGGAAAAGATGGAGCAGCAGAACAACCTGTCGCCGGCCATGGCGACGGTGCTGCGCATCGCCGGACGGTCGCGTCTGAACATCATCATTTCCGGCGGCACGGGGTCGGGCAAGACGACCTTGCTGAACGCCCTGTCGCGCATGATCGACCCCGGCGAGCGCATCGTGACCATCGAGGACGCGGCCGAATTGCAATTGCAGCAGCCCCATGTGGTGCGCCTGGAAACCCGGCCCGCCAACCTGGAGGGCGAGGGCGAGATCACCCAGCGCGAACTGGTGAAGAACTGCCTGCGCATGCGCCCGGACCGCATCATCCTGGGCGAAATCCGCGCCGGCGAAGCGCTCGACATGCTGCAGGCCATGAACACGGGTCACGATGGATCGCTCTGCACCATTCACGCCAACCGCCCGCGCGAGGCCCTGACGCGGTTGGAAAACATGGTCGCCATGGCCGGGGTCAAGCTGCCCAACGAGGCCGTGCGCGCGCAGATCGCGGGTGCGGTCAACATGATCGTGCAGATCGCGCGCATGCGCGACGGTGTGCGCCGCATCACCCATATCACCGAGGTCGTGGGCATGGAGGGCGAGGTCGTCACGACCCAGGACCTGTTCACCTTCGAGTTCGAGGGCGAGGACGCCGACGGCAAGTTGTACGGCGCCTTCAAGTCGTCGGGCCTGCGCCCGGCCTTCGCCGCCAACGCCAAGTACTTCGGTCTGGAAAAGGCGTTGCTGGAGGCCATGTCCCAGCCCGACCATGTAACGCAGCGGGCGGGGTAGCGGCGGCCGTGGAAATCCTTCTGATATCGCTCGGCGTGTTCGTCACCTTTCTGACCGGCTGGTTCGGGCTCGGGGCGGAACGGTCCAATCGCGCTCGTATCCTGGCCCGACGCATGGCCGCCGTCGGGCCGGCCAAGGCGATGCCCAGCGGCAGGGCCGCCGTGACCCTGCGCCGCGACGACAGGGCGGGCAGGGGGTTGGAGAAATCCCTGGGCCGCCTGTTGCCGCGCATCGCGAGCCTGCGCAAGCGGCTGGCGCGGACCGGCAAACGGATGTCGGTTACGGGCTATCTGTTCGTGTCGGCGGGATTGGCGGCCGCCGTGTTCGCGGTTCTGTTCCTGGTCCTGCATCTGCATCCCGTGCTGTCCGTATTATCGGCGCTGGCCGCCGGGTTGTTGCTGCCGCATCTTGCCGTTTCCAGGATGGCGGCGCGGCGGCAGAATCGATTCAACAGCCTGTTCCCCGACGCCATCGACCTGATGGTTCGGGGCCTGCGCTCCGGCCTGCCGGTCACGGAATGCATCAAGGCCGTGGGCCGCGAACTGGCCGAGCCGGTCGGCGTCGAGTTCCGCCGCATCACCGACGAGGTCAAGTTCGGGGCCAAGATCAACGACGCCCTATGGGCGGCGGCCCACCGCCTGGACATTCCTGAGTTCAAGTTCTTCGTGGTCAGCCTGTCGGTGCAGCAGGAAACCGGCGGCAATCTGGCCGAAACCCTGGCCAACCTGTCGGACATCCTGCGCCGCCGTCGTCAGATGAAGCTCAAGATCAAGGCCATGTCGTCGGAGGCCAAGGCCAGCGCCATGATCCTGGGGTCCCTGCCGTTCATCATGTTCTGCATCATCTACATGATGAACCCGGGCTATGAAGCCCTGCTGTTCACGGACCCGCGCGGGCGCCTCATTCTGGGGGCCGGGCTGGTCGCCATGGGCATGGGGGTGTTCGTCATGAGCCGCATGGTGAGGTTCGAGATATGAGCGCCCTCGACCTGATCCCCGGCCTGGACACGGCCGACCTGATTACCGCGATGGCGGCCCTGGCGGCGGGTTTCGCCGTCTATGCGGTATGGACGGCGTTGTTGGTCCGCGATCCCATGGCCGGGCGCATCAAAAGCGTCGGCCTGCACCGGGACGAATTGCGCCAGGCCATGCTGGCGGCCCAGGGCAACCGCGCGCGGCGGCGCGAGACCACGGTCGATTTCATGCGCCGGGTGGCCCTGCGCCTGAAGCTTCTGAAGACGCAGCAGGCCGACGCCATCACCCTGCGTTTGGCCCAGGCCGGGTTCAGGTCCAAGGACGCGCTGGTCATCTATCTGTTCGCCAAGCTGGCGCTGCCTTTCGTGTTGGGGGCCGTCGCCGTGGTCTTGGTCTATGTCGCGGACTTGTGGGCGATGTCGGGGATGATGAAGCTGTTCGTCGCCATCGCCGCCGTGGTCGCCGGCGCCTACGCGCCCGAGGTCTTCGTCGCCAACGTCCGCCAGAAGCGCCAGCAGGTCTTGCAGAAGGGCCTGCCGGACGCCCTCGACCTGTTGGTCATTTGCACCGAGGCGGGCCTTGCCCTCGACGCGGCCCTGACGCGGGTGGCGCGGGAAACCGGGCCGGCCTGTCCGGAACTGGCGGAGGAATTGAGCATCTGCGCGGTCGAATTGGGCTTCCTGCCGGATCGCCGCCAGGCCCTCGACAATCTATCGACACGCACCGCCCTGGCGTCGATCCGGGGCGTCGTCAATGCCCTGCAGCAGACGGAGAAATACGGCACGCCGCTGTCGCTGTCGCTGCGCGTGCTGTCCACGGAATTCCGTAACGACCGCATGATGCGGGCCGAGGAAAAGGCCGCGCGCCTGCCGGCGACGCTGACCGTGCCGCTGATCATGTTCATTTTGCCGGCGCTGTTCGTGGTGCTGCTGGGGCCGGCCGTGATCAGCGCCATCGACGGCCTGGGCGGCCTGAAATGAGCGCGAGAGAGACCGGAGATAAGTTGGGTGAGCCGCCTTCACTTAGGGGTCAGGCGGACCACCTGGCCGGAGGACGGAGGGGTGCCGTCCTCCGGCCGCTTTATCCGCGGCCGGGACGGTGGGCGTGGCCTAGCCGTCGGGGCCCTGGCCCGTGTGCACGGCTCTGGCCCGGGCCTTGTCGGACAGCTTGCGCAAGGCCTCGTAACGCTTGAGGTTGTTTCTTACCTGGGCCTCGGTCAAATCCAGACGGCCGATCTTGGCGGCGCGGTCCATGTCGCCGGACAGGCCGTAGACCAAGGCCAGGTTCTGGCGCGCGCGGGGGCCCGCGCCGGGCGACTTGGCGGCATCGCCCAGCACCCGGATCGCTTCGGCGAAGGCGCCGGACAAGGCCAGGGACAGGCCCAGGTTGTTCTTCAGGGACAGACTGTCCGGGGCCAGGGCGAGACCCTGACGGTAGAATGCTTGTGCCGCGGCATGGCCGCCCGAAAGGTCGTGTGCGATGCCGAGGCCGTTGAGGGGGCGGTGATCCTTAGGCGCTGCCGCCTGGGCGCGGGTAAAGGCGTCCTCAGCCTCCGCCGGGCGGTCGAGGGCGATGAGAGCCTGGCCCAGGCCCAAAAGGGCCGCCGCGTCGTCCGGGGCGAGGGCGGTCAGGCGAGTATAGGCCGCAGCGGCCTCTTCCGCCATGCCGAGCGCCAGGGCGGTCTCGCCGCTGCGCCGGTAGGGCTCGTCCCAGTCGGGGCGCATGGCCTGGGCGCGCTGATAGAAGGCGAGGGCGGAGGCGCTGTCGCCGCCGGCGCGGGATGCGTCGCCGACGCGCACGAGCTGACGGGCGCGGCTGTCGGCGTTGTCCTGCTTGATCTCGTCCGGCGTCGGCACCTTGTCCGTGGCGCAGGCGGCGACGGACAGCAGGGTGGCGGCGAGGAAGATTCGCCGGAATATGCGGAACGGCGTGGTCATGGCCCGAGCCTACAACGCCGCGTCACGTCGGGCCATAGGGCCGTCATCACGGCCTGATATCGGAGTCTGACTTGGTTGTTGCGAAATGGGACAGAAAATATAACAGTCTTGGGACAGAGGAGACGTCACGTGAGCCGAACCTATTCCGAACTGACGCGCCTGATAGAGCGCCTGCATCGGCGCTTTCTCGACGTCATCCGGGCCGAATTGAACCGCTTGGGAGTGCGCGACCTGAACGGCGTGCAGGCCTTGCTGTTGGCCAATATCGGGGACGAGGCCATGGCCATCCGCGATCTGGTCGAACGCGGCTATTATCAAGGCTCCAACGTGTCCTACAACATCAAGAAACTGACGGACATGGGCTATCTGACCCAGGAACGCTCCCTGCACGACAAACGGTCCATCACGGTGCAGTTGACCGACAAGGCGCGGGCCGTGGTCAAACAGGTCAAGGCGCTGGAAGAACATAACGCCAGCGCGTTCAGCGAATACATCGACGAACCGAAAGTCGAGGAGGTCTGCCAGGCCCTGCAGCGGCTTGAGCGGACCTGGGCCGACTACATCCATTACGGCGGCGAATAGAGCGGTCAACCCGGCCGTTCAGCCCTGCGCCCATAGCGGGCTCAGGACCTCCGTCAATGTGTTCGCGTCATCACAGGCACGGACCCGGAACCCGGCGCCGGCCAGCGTCGCCGCCTTGCCGCGCGCGGCCTCGGAATCCTTATGGGACGATCGCATGTGCACCGCGCCGGCCAGGCCGGCGGACTTCGCGGCCTGAACGTCGATCTCGCGGTCGCCGACCATCCAGGATGCGCCTGCGTCGATGGGCAGGATGTCCAACGCGCGCAACAGCATGCCGGGATTGGGTTTGCGGTCCGGATGGTTGGATATTCGCAGCAGGCCGCGGCCTTCGGGATGATGGGGGCAGGCGAGGATCGCGTTGACGAAGGCGTCGGCCTCGGCCAATTGCGCCCACACCCAGTCCTGCAGGCGGGCGAAATCGGCCCAGTCGTACTTGCCAAGCCCGATGCCGCCCTGGTTGGTCACCACGACGACGGGGATGGCCCGCGCATTGGCGGCGCGGATGGCGGCCACGGTGCCCGGGACGAGGCGGGCGTCCTCGATGCGGTGGAGATAGGGAACTTCCTCGACCATCACGCCGTCACGGTCGAGAAACAAGGCCCCCCGGCGGACCGGGCCCGGCGTGCGGTTGACGACCTGGCACCAGACATCATCCTCGCCGGCGAACAGTTTCGCGACGTCGGCGGATGGGGCCATGAGGTCGTCTCCCGCCTGGGATTACGCGGTGAAGGTCTGAATTCCCGTCTGTGCCCGGCCCAGGATCAGGGCGTGGATGTCATGGGTGCCTTCGTATGTATTAACCGTTTCAAGATTAAGAAGGTGCCGGATGATGTGGAACTCGTCGGCGATGCCGTTGCCGCCGTGCATGTCGCGGGCCATGCGCGCCACGTCGAGCGCCTTGCCCGTCGAGTTGCGTTTGACCAGCGAGATGTTTTCCGGCGGGCAGGTGCCTTCGTCGAGCATGCGGCCGACCCGCAGGCAGGCCTGCAGGCCGAGGGTGATCTCGGTCAGCATGTCGGCCAGCTTTTTCTGGATCAGCTGGTTGGCGGCTAGCGGGCGGCCGAACTGCTTGCGGTCGAGGGTGTACTGGCGCGCGGCGTGCCAGCAGAACTCGGCCGCACCCAGCGCCCCCCAGGAAATACCGAACCGCGCCTTGTTGAGGCAGCCGAAGGGACCGGCCAGACCCGAAACGTTGGGGAGCAGGTTTTCCTCGGGCACGAACACATTGTCCATGACGACTTCGCCGGTCAGCGATGTGCGCAGGGAGAACTTGCCCTCGATTTTCGGCGCCGACAGGCCTTTCATGCCCTTTTCCAGGATGAAGCCGCGGATTTTGCCGTCGAGCTTGCCCCAGATGACGAACACGTCGGCGATGGGACTGTTGGAAATCCACATCTTGTTGCCGGTCAGCACATAGCCGCCGTCGGCCTTGACCGCGCGGGTCGTCATGCCGCCGGGGTCGGATCCGTGATCCGGTTCCGTCAGGCCGAAGGCGCCAACGATTTCGCCCTTGGCGAGGCGCGGCAGGAACTTCATGCGCTGTTCCTCGGTGCCGTAGGCATAGATCGGATACATGACCAGCGACGACTGTACGCTTAAGCTTGAGCGGTAGCCGGAATCGACCCGCTCCACCTCGCGCGCGATCAGGCCGTAGCACACATGGCCGACGCCGGCGCCGCCGTACTGTTCGGGAATGGTCGGCCCGAGAAAGCCCAGTTCGCCCATTTCATTGAAGATTTCGCGGTCGAAGGTCTCGTTGCGGAAGGATTCGAGAACCCGCGGCATCAATTTGTCCTGGGAGTAGGCACGGGCCGTTTCGGCGACCATGCGTTCGTCCTCGGTCAGCTGATCGACCAGCCCGAAAGGGTCTTCCCAGTTGAATTCAGGCTTTGCCTGTGGGGACTTGGGGGCAAGTTGGGGGGCGTCGGTTGCATCCGGCATCGGGTGCTCCTTTCTGTTCGCTTATCGTTGGCGCCAAATGACGCGTCAAACTCGCACGGTTCAGAGGTGCGAGCAAGATTGAGAGCATTTCACAGGTTGAAATTTGGGGCGGGCGTCAGCGGTCGGCGGAGGCGACCTTGTTTGACGACCAGCGGCGGCCTTCCGTGCGCTCGTCGGCGGCATCGACCCGCAGCGTGATTTCCGGGCGCCCATGCAGGCGGTCGTTGATCACGCGCAGCTGGGCGTTGACGCGCACGCCGTTCACGGGCCACCACTGATAGCGGCAATCCTGGCCGTTGCCGTAGGACAGGCGGGTGCATTCAGAGGTGGTAGGCTTGCCCCACAAATTGCCCAGGTGTTCGGTGATTTCGCGTTCGGTATGAAACCGGAACGTCTGCGTATAGCTCAGGCGAAAGGCGGTCGCGTCCTTTTCGGCCGTCGGGAAGTGGGCGGTGAACACCCCCTTGTCCGTGCGCAGGACACCGATTACGCCGGCCTGGGCCGCCTTCAAGGATTCGGGCGTCGGGATGATCTTGAGGAAATTCTCGTAAGTCATGCCGATTTCGATGGGTCCGATGAAGAAATTCGGATCCGCCAGGGGCGCACGCACGCGGGCCACGTAGAGCTGCAGGGCGGCCGCGCCGATGTGCTGGACTTCTCGTTTCTTGATTTCCATGTCGGGCAGGTAGCCGGCGACATCCGCCGTGTCGGCTTCCGGGGGGGCGGGCGAGGCGAAATGAGCGAGCAGACCGAAGGCCACCCCCAACACGACGAAGACCAGGGCAAGCGCCCGGAACGGGCGGAACCTGCCTCGTTTCGGTGCCGTCATCGCCTGTGCCGCGCGGGTCATTTTGTGTGCTCCTGTGTTCGATGTGTGTCCAGCGTCGGCATGCCGGTTCGTTGCATGGCCGAATCTATGACTTTCGATATAGTCTAATGGATGAAAAAAATGCGCCCGAATGAATTATTTGCCGATACTTTTAGATAAAATTGTCGGTAATTCCCGGTCGGTATGGGGTTTGCCGGGGCGTGAAAAAGAGGCTATAGCGGGACCATGGCCACGCCGCACCAACGCATTGACCGGACAAGGGAAGCCCGTTTGAGAACGGCCCTCACCGCGACTTTCGCTGTTCTCGCCACAGTATTGCTTGGCAGCTGTGAGACGGTCAGGCCCTATGTCTATGATCCCGTCGCCTATAACCGCGACCATCCTGATTTCGCCAAAACCCCAAAAACCCGGGATTCGGTGACCGTGTGCTATTCAAAGCGGTCGACCACGCCGGCAGAGGTCGCGCGGCTTGCGGCTGAAACCTGCGCACCCTACGGCACCGGCATCGCCTATGTCGGTAACCATTACACCCAATGCCCCATGCTGACTCCGGTCGGCGCCGAGTTTGCCTGCACCGGCGCGGTGGGAACGCGGACCGTGGTGCGGCGGGGTGCGGATCTGCGGCCCGCTGCCGGCGGAACGCCCGGGCAACCGGGCACGCCTCTGTCCGGGTTCGCGGACGGGGCCCGTCCCATAGGCATGTTGTTCGGCCGGCAGGGCACGACGGTTGCTCCGGCGACGGCGCCGATTCCTGCCTTGCCGCCGGCTGTTCCTGGCCAGTCTGAAACGAAGCCGTGATCCCAGGATGCGGGCCCCTGGGCCAGGCCGGCGGCCGTGCGGCCCGATGATGCTGGCTGCTTTACAGATTTTGATCCTCGCCGTCGGCGCTTACGTCCTTGTCGTCGGTCTGGTGTTCCTTGGGCAGCGGCGCCTGATGTATCATCCGGGCGGTATGGCCGGCGCGCCCGCCGACGCCGGCTTGCCCGACGCGGGCGAGGTCCGCGTATCGACGGCGGACGGGGTCGAGCTTCGGTCCTGGTATTTGGCGCCTCCGCCCGGCCGTCCGGTCATTCTCTATTTCCATGGCAATGCGGGCACCATCGCCGACCGTGCTTTCAAGGCGCGTCTCTTCGCGCGCCGGGGGTTTGGCGTGATGTTGGCGGAATACCGGGGTTATGGCGGCAATCCGGGCGATCCGACGGAAGCGGGGCTCTATGCCGATGCCCGGGCCAATCTGGCCTGGCTGGCGGATCAGGGGCATGGTTCGGGGGATATCGTCATCTACGGCGAATCCCTCGGGACCGGCGTGGCCGTGCAGGCGGCCCTTGAACTGGCCGAGGCGGGAACGCCGGTGCGGGCCCTGGTGCTCGAAGCGCCGTTCACCGCCATGGCCGATGCGGCCGGAGTGCATTACCCCTGGCTGCCGACCGGCCTGCTGACCCGTGATCGATACGATTCCAGCGCCAAGATCGGCGCCGTGCGATGCCCGGTCCTGATCCTCCACGGCAGCGCCGATCGTGTCGTTCCGCAGGATCAGGGAATGCGCCTGTTCGCCCTTGCGGCGGAGCCCAAGACGGCGGCCTGGCTGCCGGGGGCGGGGCATGGCGACGTCTATGACTTCGGCGCCGGGGAGGCCGTTTTGGACTTTCTCGCCGCACCGACGGGCGGGAAGGGCACCGTTTCTTCGGCGCGTTAATCATAACATCCTGAAAAGGCTGGGGCTTCTAGGGTTGTTCTGCCGTTAAGACTCCTATAATTTATACAGTGTAGTGGTGTATCTGCGCCTTAATGGAGCAGTGTGCCCGGTTCGCGTGCGCCGCACGCGGTCGGGAGCCCAAAAACGACACGTTAACGAACGGGAATATGGCGAAGATTTCTCCAACTGCCGCGCCGGCCATCTCCAGCGTCTCGACCGCCCGCATGACGGGCGTCGCGGGCGTGTCCGGCCATGGGCGGGTGGAGGAACTCAGCGGCGGCAATGCGATGTCGTTCGAAGCCGCCCAGTTCGGCTTCCAGAATGCGCCGGATGACAAATACGACGACCGCCGGGCCCTGTCCGACGACCGGCGGCGCAATCCGAACCTGGGGCGCGGGCGTTTCACGGCGCCGAACGACACGTTCGCCAAGATCATTCAGAGCGAGATGACCGCCCCCAAGGTCTACGGCGAGGAAGGCCGGCCAAGGAATTTCGGCGGTCTTGTTTCTAAGGCGATCGCGACCTACGAACTGAACGCTCAGGTCATTCATGGCACGCTGCCCAGGAAGGGCACGACCCTGAGCATGCGTCTTTAGCCGATCCCGCTGCGGACCGCCCGGCGCGCCGGCCCGATGGCCGGCTTTTTCATGCGCGGAAGGCAGGCGCAACCGCCAAGATATGCGGGATATGTTTGGGCTGGACCACCCATGGCGGGCCCATGTTAATCTTTCCTTGGTCAATGGCGGGCCATACTCGGGCCGCCCGCTCAAGGCTTGCGGCGTGGAGATCATCAAGCCGGACAGACCGGCGCACCGGAACGACACCGGAAACAAGGGTGAAGGCATGCGTGCCGATGTAAAAAGCGCCTTCGACGTGGCCTTCTGGTTCGCGGACACGGCGTTGGAACAGAATGAATATCTACAGCCGCAAAAGCTTCAGCGGCTCCTGTTCCTGGCGCAGGGCTATTACGCTGTGCTGCATAACGGGCGCAAATTGATGCCGGCCGTTTTCGTCGCCGACGAACTCGGCCCCATGGAGCCGAACATTTACGCCGGATTCTCCCGCGGGCGCCCCAACATCGATGTCGAACTGTTCATCCCCCATGAAATCGACGGCTATCTGACCAGCCTGTGGCGCCGCTTCGGCCATGCGTCGATGGAGCGCCTGAACCAAATAACCAAGGGAACCAGCGCCTACAAGCAGGCCCGGGCCAAGGGTGCCCGAACGGAAATCACCCTCGATGCCATGCGTCTGTCGTTCGTGCGGGCCGAAAACACGCCAGGGGTTCAGCAGGTGGTGAAGCCCAAGGTTTTTGTTACCCAGACGGGCAAGCCGGTTCAGGTCAAGGCCTGGGATCCGGGCGCGAAAAACTCCTAACCCAAAAAAACTCTCTTTGATATCAGTGTGTTCGGTCGCGATCCTGGGGTTCCGCTTGCGCCTTTCCATGACTTGGCTAATATCAGGCGCGAACGGCTCCTCCGGGCCGCTCTGTGCCGGTGCCGGTGCCGAGACGCTCTGAGAGGCCGACAATAATGAGGCAGACGTTTCGATAAGCGCCGCAATGGTGCACGGATAAAACGCCTTACACATATGTCTGGGAGGACACGCATGAATAGCAAACGACTCATTTCCGTCGTCGCCGCGAGCCTTGCTGTCGCGGGTTTGGCCTTTGCCAGCCCGGCGCAGGCCAAGGTCGAAGGCGACACCATCATCCTCGGCTCGGCGATTTCGTTCACCGGTAAGTATTCGACCAACGGCATCCATGCCAAGAACGGCTACGACATCGGCGTCGCGAAGATTAACGCGATGGGCGGCGTCAAGATCGGCGGTAAATCCTACAAACTGAAGATTCAGTATTACGACGATGAATCGACGCCGCTCCGCACCGCGCAGCTGCTTGAGCGTCTGGTCAACCAGGACGGCGTGAAATACTTCCTGGGGCCGTATTCGTCGGCCACCACCAAGGCCGCCGCGCCGATTATCGAAAAATACAAGGTGCCCATGATCGAGGCGGAGGGCGCGTCGCGCTCGCTGTTCAACAAGGGGTACAAGTATCTGTTCGCGGTCCTGTCGACGTCCGAACAGTATCTTGCCAGCTCGATCGGTCTGGCCGCCGAAATCGCCGAAAAGAACGGCAAGAAGGCGTCCGATGTGAAGATCGCCATGGCGTTCGAGAACGACCCGTTCTCGCTCGACGTGCGGGCCGGTGTGCTGGAAGACGCCAAGAAGTACGGCATGAAGGTCGTCATCGACGACAAGATGCCGCGCGACCTGAACGACATTTCCTCGACGCTGACCAAGGTCAAGGCCCTGAAGCCGGACCTGCTGCTGCTGTCCGGCCATTCCAAGGGTGCGGCCACGGGGGCGCGTCAGATCAAGGAAATGAAGATTGACGTGCCGATGATCGCGCTGACCCATTGCGAGGCGGCCAAGATCACCAGCAAGTTCGGCGCCTCGACCAACGACTTCCTGTGCCCGACACAGTGGGCGCCGACCCTGACCTACAAGGACAAGTATTTCGGCACGGCCGGCGACTACGACAAGGAGTTCAAGAAGACCTACGAGGGCTACAAGAACGTGCCTTATCAGTCGGCTCAGGCGACCGCGTCGGTTCTGGTGTGGAAGGATGCCTTCGAACGGGCCAATTCCCTGGATCCGGAAAAGGTGCGTGACGCCATCGCGGCGACGGATATGGAAACCTTCTATGGCGGGATCAAGTTCGCGCCGGAAGGCAACAACATCGCCAAGCCGATGGTTCTGCGTCAGATCCAAAACGGCGAGTACAACGTGGTGGCACCGTCCAAATGGGCGTCACATCCCGTGAACTGGCCCCGGAAGGCCCAGTAATCTGGGTTTTACGGCCTGACGGGTGACCGCAGGCAAGGCTTGAACCCCGCCCTCGGCCAAAATGCTGGCCGGGGGCGGTGGGTTCCTGCGCATACCAGCATTCATATTTTCGGATATACCGACCAATTGCTTCTCCACTGAACTAGGGATGGATCAGGGACATGTGGGACAATATTTCAATTCTGACCGCGGCGCCGGTCTTCAATATTCAGCTGATCCTCGACGGTCTGTTCATCGGCTCGACCTTTGCGTTGGCGGCTTATGGCCTGGCCCTCGTATGGGGCGTGATGAACGTGAAGAATCTGGCGCAGGGCGACTTCGTCATCATGGGCGGCTACGTCGCCTGGTGGCTGGGCAAGCAGGGCATTCATCCCCTGTGGGGTCTGCCGATTTCGATCGTCGTCATGTTTACGTTCGGCTGGGTGGTCTATGTCACCATCATCCGCCGCGTCATCGACAAGGACATGTTCACCTCGCTGCTTGCGACCTTCGGTCTTGCCATCGTTCTGGCTCAGGCGTTGAACCTGATGTTCGGTCCCGAGGTGCAGACGGCGGAAAGCGATTTCGCCATCCGCAGCTATTTCGACAACAGCGTCACCGTCGCCGATATCAAGCTGGTCGCCTTCGCGCTCTGCGGGGTGCTGGCGGTCGTCGTGGTGCTGTTCATGAAGAATTCGCGTATGGGCCAGGCGATCCGCGCCACGGCCCAGGACGCCCGCGCCGCGCGGGTCATGGGCATCGACACGGACAAGGTCTATGCCTTCACCTTTTCCCTGAACGCGGCGATTTGCGGTGCTGCGGGGGCCTTGATCTCGATGATCTGGGTGATTCAGCCGTTCTACGGCATTGGCCATTCGATCCGATCCTTCGTCATCGTCACGGCGGCCGGTTTCGGCAATCTGGGCGGCGTCATCATGGCGGGTCTGGGGCTTGGCGTCATGGAACAGTACGGCGGCTTCGTGCTCGGCGCCGAATACCAGCAGGCCTGCGTGGTCGGCCTTCTGGTTGCCGTGCTGATCTACCGTCAGCTTGAAATGCGCCGCCACCGCCAGGTCGTGCAATAGGCGCGCGGCCCAAGAAGAACGAAAACGGGAGCAAAAACCTTGGAATCATTCAATCCGAAACTGCATCTGCCGATCTTGATCTTCGGCGTCGCGGCCCCCTTCGTCATTCCCGGCGTGACCATCCAGATCGCCGTCCTTTGGGTCATGGTTCTGTTCGCCCTGACCTGGGACATCATGGGCGGCCAGATGGGCTACAATTCGCTCGGCAACATCCTGTTTTTCGGCTCGGGCATGTATATCTCGGCCCTGGTCCAGATCAGCATGTTCGCCAATGTGTCCGAATACACGGCATCCTCGGGCGCGGTCGATTTCACCTATACGAATTCCGAGTATTTCTGGGGCCTGGGATGGGGGATCCTGGCCGCCGCCATCGGCTCGGCTCTGCTTGCGGCGTCCCTCGGCTGGACCCTGTTCGGTCTGCGCGGGCCTTATTTCGCCATCGGCACGCTCGGCATCGCGCTGACGGCCGGTGAACTGATGGGGACCTGGGAATGGGTCGGCGCTGGCGGCGGTCTGGCCATGCCCGTTTACCCGGGCAGCGCCGACGGCAAGTCGTTCATGTTCTATTTCATGTGCTTCTTCGCCGCGATCGGAACCTATCTGTTCTGCAGCTGGCTCTATTCGACCCGTTTCGGCCTGGCCATCAACGCCATCCGCGATGACGAACAGAAAGCCGAGGCCATGGGCATCCACACCCTGCGCTACAAGACCATCGCGTGGTCGGTATCGGCGTTCTTCCTGGGCATTTCCGGCGCCCTGTTCGGCAACATGACGGGCTTCGTCGAGCCCCTGGAAGTGGCCTTCCCGGTCGCCACCTTCGGCATCTTCATGGTCGCCATGTCGCTGCTCGGCGGCAAGGGGACGCTGTGGGGGCCGATCCTCGGCGCCGCCCTGTTCCACGTCCTGAAGGAACTCACCTGGACCTACTTCCTCGGCTGGCAATGGGTGGCACTCGGCGTGCTGATCATCGTCAACGTGGTGTTCTTCCAACAGGGCATCATGGGCTGGCTGATGGAAAAATTCCCGGAACGGTTCGGCATCATCGTCGACAAGAAGGAGACGGCAAAATGACCGATACCGTCATCGAAATCTCGGGCGTGTCCAAGTCCTACGGGGGCGTGGTCGCCAATCACAACATCTCGCTGAAGGTGCCGTCCGGCGGCATCACCGGCCTGATCGGGCCGAACGGTTCGGGCAAGACGACACTGTTCAATTCCATCGTCGGCTACCATCCCATCGACGAGGGCTCGATCAAGTTCAAGGGTGAGGAAATCTCCACCTACCGGGTGCCGCAGATCGCGCGTTTGGGCCTTCTGCGCACCTTCCAGCAGACGCGCATCTACTCGAACATGAACTGCATTGACAACATGCTGATCTCGATCCCGCACCGTAAGCTGGGCTTCGCGGACATGTTCAAGAACCGCGGCGACAAGGAAACCATGGAGGAGGTCGACCGTCTGCTCGACTTCGTCGGGCTTTATGAAAAGCGGCGGCTGATCTCGGGCGATCTCTCATTCGGGCAGCAAAAGCTGCTCGAATTCGCCATGGCGTTGATGAACCGGCCCGAAGTGCTGTTGTTGGACGAACCCACGGCGGGCATCAACCCGACGCTCATCAACGGGCTGATTGATCGGCTCCGCCGTGCCAACGAGGAACTGGGCATCACCCTGTTCGTCATCGAGCACAACATGCGCGTGATCATGAACATGGCCCAGTCGATCTACTGTCTGGCCCATGGCGAGCTTCTCGCCCATGGCACGCCGGACGAGGTCCAGAACGACCAGCGCGTCATCGACGCCTATCTGGGAGCACATTGAACATGGCCGACGAAACCAAGGCACAACAAGACGAATCCGCCGGGGCCGCCGCGAGCCGCCGCTCCACCGGCTATCACATGGGCACGGTCGATGCGGTCATTTCCGTCGAGGACGTCAACCGCCAGGCCAAGGCCATGGCCGTCGAGGTCCCGTTGGAACAGGTCGCGTCCCTGGCCAACAACAATCCCTTCGTCAATCTGAAGGACCTGCGCTGCGGCTATGGCAAAATGGAGATCATCCACGGCCTCAACCTGCAGGTCGCCAAGGGCCAGTCGCTGTGCCTGATCGGGCCCAACGGGGCCGGCAAGTCGACGGTGCTGCACGCGATCTACGGCCTCAACACGGTGATGGGCGGCAACATACTGGTGGGCGAGGGCGCCCAGGCCCAGGATGTCGCCCATATGACCGCCAACCAGAAGCTGAAGCAGGCCGGAATCGCCTACATCTTGCAGGACAAATCCATCTTCCCCGACATGACCGTGGAAGAGAACCTTTGGATGGGCGGCTTCCTCATGGAAACCACGGCCCAGGCCAAGGAAGCGGCGGAAAAGGTGTTCGCCAAGTACGACCGCCTGGCCCAGCGCCGCAAGCATCTGGCCAAGGTGCTGTCGGGCGGCGAACGCCGGTTGCTGGAAATCTCCCGCGCCCTGGTCATGGACCCGGACGTTCTGCTGGTCGACGAGCCGTCCATCGGGCTCGAGCCTCGGTTCATCGACATGGTGTTCGACATCCTGGACGACCTCCAGCATACCGAGGGCAAGACCATCATCATGGTCGAACAGAACGCCAAGAAGGGCCTGGAATTCGCCGATATCGGCTATGTCCTGGTGTCGGGCGAACTGGCCATCGCGGGTACCGGCGACGCGCTCCTGGAAAACGAGGACGTGGGGCGGCTGTTCCTGGGGGGATAAGCCCGCCGGTCCCTTGCCGTTACGCTTCTGGAATCGCTGCGCCGGCTGCACAGGGAATTCTTGATTTTCGGGGGCGATTTTCAGCGTCAGAGGCCGCCCGACGGCCAACGCGTCGTGCGAGAATACGTCCTCAACTCACTGATAATGCTTAAATAAAATCCGCGCCGGCAGTTACCTTGCCGGCGCGGTTACGTTTAACTGCGAACGCAGGCAGCGGGGCGGTCAGGCCCTGTCGACGGCCTTCAAAAATCCGAAATCGGCGCCGTCCTCGGCCTGGGTCACCGTATCCAGGTAGAGCTTCAGGTAGCCGCGGCCCGATCCCTTGTGGGCCGGGGGTGGGGTCCAGCCAGCGCGCCGGGCGGTCATTTCGGTATCGTCTACTAGTAGAGTAAGGCTGCGGTTCGGCGTATCCAGGCGAATGCGGTCGCCCGTTTGCACCAGGGCGAGGGGGCCGCCGTCGGCGGCCTCGGGCGAGACGTGCAGGATGATCGTTCCGAAGGCGGTGCCGCTCATGCGGCCGTCGGAAATGCGCACCATGTCCTTCACGCCCTGGCTCGCCAGTTTCTTCGGGATCGGAATGTATCCGGCCTCGGGCATGCCGGGGGCTCCCTTGGGCCCGATGTTGCGCAGCACCAACACGTCGTCGGCGCTCACATCCAGGTCGGCGCTGTCGATGCGTTCGGCCAGGTCTTCCAGGTTTTCGAACACCACGGCGCGGCCTTCATGGACCAAAAGACCCTGGTCGGCCGCGGACTGTTTCAAGACCGCACCGTTCGGCGCCAGATTACCGCGCAGCACGGCCATGCTGCCCTTGGAGAACAGGGGATTGCCGCGTGGGCGCACGACGTCCTGGTCCCATCCCGCCGGCATGGCGGCCAGGTTCTCGCCCAGGGTCTTGCCCGACACGGTCGGACAGTCGAGGTCCAACAGGTCCTCGATCTCGCGCAGGATGGTGGTCAGGCCGCCGGCCTTCCACAGGTCTTCCATGTAGTAGCTGCCGTTGGGTTTCAGGTCGACCAGCATGGGCACGTCGCGGCCCATCGTATCGAAGGCGTCCAGATCGACGCTGAGGCCCAGCCGCCCGGCCACGGCCGCCATGTGGACGATGCCGTTGGTCGATCCGCCGATGGCCAGCAGGGTCTTCATGGCGTTGTTCAGGGACGCCTGCGTAATGATTTGATCCGGCGTCACTTTTTCCTTGGCCAAGGTGACCGCGCGGGTGCCCGTTTCCTCGGCATGGCGCAGGCGGTCCGACGCCCAGGCCGGGATCGCCGCCCCGCCGGGCAGCATCATGCCCATGGCTTCGGTCATCAGCGCCATGGTCGAGGCCGTGCCCATGACCCCGCAGGTGCCCGCCGTCGGCACCAGCTTGGCGGAAATATCCTCGATCTCGGCCGCGTCGATCTCGCCGGCGCGGAACTTGCCCCACATACGCCGGCAGTCGGTGCAAGCGCCTAGGCGCTCGCCCTTGTGGCTGCCGGTGCCCATGGGCCCGGTGACCAGGACGATGGCCGGCACGTTGGCCGAGGCGGCGCCCATGAGCAGCGCCGGCACCGTCTTGTCGCAGCCGCCGATCAGCACGACCGCGTCCATGGGTTGGGCGCGGATCATTTCCTCCGTGTCCATGGACATCAGGTTGCGCAGGAACATGGAGGTCGGATGGGCGAAGCTTTCGTGGATGGAGATGGTCGGAAATTCCACCGGCAGGCCGCCGGCCAGCATGACGCCGCGCTTCACGGCCTCGATCAGGTCGGGCACGGTCTTGTGGCAGGCGTTGAAGCCGGAAAAGGTGTCGGCGATGCCGATGATCGGGCGGTTCAGGGCGTCGTCCGTATAGCCCATGGCCTTGATGAAGGCCTTGCGCAGGAACAGGGAGAAGGCGTCGTCGCCGTAGCGGGTCAGGCCTTTTTTCATGCCTGTCTGATCATCGGACATTCGGAGGTTTCCTTGGAGAGTCTGTTTGATGTCGAAGGTTATTTTAATTGTTATAGCACTGGTGCCAGAGCAGGCGCGACGCGTCCAGGTTCCGGAATGCGAAATAAGGTGCCTCGGCGGTTCCCGGCCGGACCGCCGCGGTAATGTCGAGCCACAGGGTCGCCCCGGGCGTGAGGTCGAATTCACGGCCCGGCAGCGGCCAGTCCTGCAATTCCATGCCGGAGGTCACGATGGTGGCCCGGGCCGCCGGTCCGGTCAGCGAACACTTGACGTCGATCCGGGACGGCAATGCCACCGGCAAGATATGAAAACGGGCTTCCCGGCCGGGACGGACGTCGTGGGGGTGGGAGTCCTCTTCCAGCATCTCCACCCGGGGCAGGGCGCGTCCCGGCGTCTCGGCCGCATCGGCGGCGACGGCGAACATGAAGACCGCGAGAGCGGCGAAGGACGGACGCATGGACATGGCGAACCTCTCCGACGCCTCTACACGGAAAACCCCACCAGGCCAACCAGTTAAACGTAACGGATCGACGTCGGTTCTGTTGCGCCGCACCAAATGATGCTCTACGGTTTAACGGCAACTGGGGTCCGGGGTGAACTTGTCCGATAGAGAGAAACCCGACATTTTCGACGAAATGCACGCCGCGAACGGAGACATCCGTCCGGCCTATAGAGATTATTCGGCCTGGCTGACCGACCAGTCCCTGGAACGGCTTCGCCAGAAGCACGCACAGGCGGATTTGCTGTTCCGCCGGCTCGGCATCACTTTCACCGTTTATGGCGAGGACGAGGGCGGCGAACGCCTGATTCCCTTCGACGTCATCCCTCGCATTATCAGCCACGAGGAATGGAGCGTCCTGGAACGCGGCGCCATTCAGCGGGTCGACGCGCTCAACGCCTTCCTGCATGACATCTATCACGAACAGGAAATCATCCGCGCCGGCATCGTGCCCGCCGAACTGGTGATGACCAACGAGGCCTTCCAGCCGCAGATGCTGGGGCTCGACCTGCCGCGCCGGGTCTATGCCCATGTGTCCGGCGTCGATGTGGTGCGGGTCGACGACAAGACCTTCTATGTCCTGGAAGACAACGTGCGCACGCCGTCGGGCGTGTCCTACATGCTGGAAAACCGCGAAACCATGATGCGCCTGTTCCCGGACCTGTTCGCCCAGTCCGTAGTGGCACCCGTGGATCGCTATGCTGAATACCTGCTGCGCTCGCTCCAGGCCGTGGCGCCGGCGGGCGTGGATGATCCCACGGTCGTCCTGATGACGCCGGGGCAATACAATAGCGCCTACTTCGAACATGCGTTCCTGGCCATGGAAATGGGCATCGAACTGGTCGAGGGGCGCGATCTGTTCGTGGACTCCGGCTCCATCTTCATGCGCACGACCGAAGGGCCCAGGCGGGTCGATGTGATCTACCGCCGGGTCGATGACGGGTTCATCGATCCCCTGGCCTTCAATCCGGACTCAACACTCGGCGTGCCCGGCATGCTGTCCGTGGTGCGCAGCGGCCGCGTGACCGTATGCAACGCCATGGGCACCGGCGTCGCCGACGACAAGGCCATGTACTGCTTCGTGCCCGACATGATCCGCTTCTACCTGGGCGAGGAGCCGGTGCTGCAGAACGTGCCGACCTATTCCTGCCGCAAGCCGGACGACCTCAAGTACGTGCTCGACAACATCGCCGATCTGGTGGTCAAGGAAGTCCACGGGTCCGGCGGCTACGGCATGCTGGTCGGGCCCAAGGCAACCAAGGCCGAGTGCGACGATTTCAAGCGGCGCCTGAAGGCGGAGCCGGACAACTACATCGCGCAACCGACCCTGGCGCTTTCGACCTGTCCGACCCTGGTCGAGGAAGGCATCGCGCCGCGCCATGTCGACCTCCGCCCCTATGTTCTGTCGGGCGAGAAGACCCGCGTGATGCCGGGCGGGCTGACCCGCGTGGCGTTGAAGGCGGGCTCGCTGGTCGTCAATTCCTCGCAGGGCGGCGGCACCAAGGACACCTGGGTCCTTGAGGCGCCGGCCGTCATCGAGGAAGAGGAATAGGGGGCGACGCAGAGATGTTATCGAGCACCGCCGACAACCTGTTCTGGATGGCGCGCTATATGGAGCGTTCGGAGAATACCGCGCGCCTTCTGACCGGGCTTTACCACATGTCCCTGCTGCCGGCGCGGCGGGGGGCTCAGGCGGGCCTGTGGGAAGGGTTGTTTCAGTCCGAGGACGAACGTAACGCCTACCTTGCCAAGTACGATGCTTTCAAGACCGACCCGGTGCTGACCTACATGGTGCTGGACCGGGAAAACCCGTCGAGCATCCGATCCTGCGTGTGGTCGGCGCGCGAGAACGTGCGCGCCACGCGCCATGTGCTCACCACTGACATGTGGGAGACCGTCAACTCCACCTGGCTGGACATCGCCCAGGTCACCTATGCCGACATGCTGGACATGGGGCACCACGAATTCCTGGAATGGATCAAGGTGCGCTCTCACCTGTTCCGCGGGGTCGCCCACGGCACCATGCGGCGCGGCGAAGCCTTTGAGTTCTGGCGCATGGGCGTGTTTATCGAACGGGCGGAAAACACCATTCGCCTGCTGGCGGCCCGCGCCCATACCTTCAAGCCGACGGGGCCCGTGTCGCGCGCGGACACGGCGACTCTGGATTACTATCAGTGGGGGACGCTGCTGCGCTCGGTCAATGCCTACAAGGCCTACCGGGAGATCTACAAAAGCCAGATCGACCCGCGCCGGGTCGTCGAACTGCTGACCCTGAACGCGGAAATTCCGCGCTCGGTTATGGCCTGTGTCGAGGAGATTTGCGAAGTTCTGGAAGGCCTGCGTCCGCGTTCGCGGTGTTTCGAGCAATCGCGCGACCTTCTCAACCGGCTGCAGTCGGCGCGCATCGACCGCGTCTACCGCACGGGCATGGCGCGGTTCCTGGAAGATTACCGGGCCGGCCTGCACGACCTCAGCCTGCAAATCCAAAAAGACTTCCTGATGATCCAATGAGTGCGTCATGCATCTGACCGTCAACCACGTCACCCAGTTCAAGTTCGCGGAAGCGGCGACCCATTCGATTCAGTACATTCGGATGACGCCGCGCGCCGACCTGTGCCAGCGGGTACGCCACTGGGAGATCACGGCGAGCGGGCGGCTGACGCCCTGGACCGACGGTTTCGACAACCACGCCCATGTCGCGACCTTTGACGGAGAGCACGACGAGGTGCGCGTCACCGTCAGCGGCGAGATCACGACGTTGGATACCAACGGTATCCTGCCCATGGACGACGGGCTGCCGCCCTATATCTTTCTCACGCCGACGGACTACACGGATGCCGACGACGCGATCCGCAAGTTCGCCAAGCCGGTCGCCAAGGTCCTTGAATCGCAGGGGGCGCTTGCCGCAGGTCATGCGTTGATGGCCGCGGTCGCCGAGGCCGTGCAATATCAGGCCGGTCAGACCACGGTGGAAACCAAGGCTTCCGAGGCGCTGGCCGCCGGCAAGGGCGTGTGCCAGGACCAGGCGCATCTGTTCATCGCCGCCGCCCGGCACTTGGGCTTGCCCACGCGCTACGTCTCCGGATACCTGGCGGCGAGGCAGGGCAACGACAGCCATCTGGCGAGCCACGCCTGGGCGGAAACCCTGGTTGAGGGGTTGGGTTGGGTCAGCTTCGATCCGGCCAACGATCAATGTGCGACGGATGCCTATATCCGGTTGGCGCTGGGGCTCGACTACGGCACGGCCTGCCCGATCCGGGGGCTGCGCTCGGGCGGTGGGCTCGAGGAAATGGACGTCAACCTGCGCATCGACGAGCAGTAGCGGTCAGACGCCCCGGGCGAAGTCCAGGATCAGCACGAAGGCCAGCGCCGCCACCACCCAGAACACCATCGAACTGAGATGCAGGGTCTTGGCCATGAAGCCTTCGGGCCCATGGTGACGACGGATGATCGTGATCGTATCGACCACTACCTTGGTCAGTGTCGCTTCGACGGCGTTGCCGATGGCGGCCAGTCCCTGCACCAGGCGACCGACGACGAACGGCCCGGCGATCCGGTAGAACCAGTCGGTGTCCAGGTTGGTGGATCTAAGTTCCGGGGGATAGATGCGCGTCAGCATCAACACCGTGAAGGCAAGCGCTGAAAACATCAAAAGCTGCAACTGCTGAATCACGTGATACGACGTGTACGGCTTGTAATCGACGGCATAAGGCAAGATGTCGTATAGCGCCGTTGGATAGACGCCGATAAAGATGCACAGGAACGCCGTAAGTCCCATGGCCAGCAGCATGTGCCAGGGGGCTTCCTTGACGCGGCGGCCACTGTCATGAGCGAAGAATGCGAAATAGGGAATCTTGATGCCGGAGTGATGGAACACGCCTGCCGATGCGAACAGCAGCGTTCCCCAGATGAACCAGCGGTGTTCTTCGGCGACGGCCGTGAGAATCATCGATTTCGAGATGAAACCGGAGAAGAGAGGAAACGCCGAAATCGATGCCGCGCCGATGATGCAGAACCCGGTCGTTAAGGGCATGGACTTGTACAGCCCGCCGAGTTCGGAGCCCTTGCAAGTGCCGGTTCTGAACAACACCGCGCCCATCGACATGAACAGGAGGGCCTTGTACAGGATGTGGCTGAATGCGTGGGCCGCTGTGCCGTTCAGGGCCAATTCCGTTCCGACTCCCACACCCACGACCATGAATCCGAGCTGGTTGTTGAGCGAATATGCCAGAACGCGCCGAAGGTCGTTCTCGATTACCGCGTAGAAGATTGGGAACGCGGTCATGGTTGCGCCGATATAGATCAGGGCTTCGGTCCCGGCGAAGCCGCGCGCGAGTGCGTAAACCGCAAGTTTGGTCGTGAATGCGCTGAGGATCACGGTTCCGGTCACGGTCGCCTGCGGATAGGCGTCCTGCAGCCAGTTGTGCAGAAGCGGAAACGCGCATTTGATTCCAAATGCCACCAGGATCAGTTTTCCGGCCATGGAATCGATGCCGATATGGCCGAAGTCGATGGAACCTGTATCTGCATACCAGATGATCGCTCCGGCCAAGAGAATGACGCCGGACGTGACCTGAATCACCAAGTAGCGCATGCCGCATCGGTAGGCTTCCGGGGTCCTGGACGCCCAGATGAGAAACACCGACGATATCCCGGTGAGTTCCCAGAACACGAACAGCGTCACCAAGTCGCCGGCGAAGACCGCCGCGATGGCCGCACCCGCGTACACCAGCGCGGAAACCTGCTGCAGAATGTCGCGCTCGTGCCATGCAAACAGAAGACCCAAAAACGCTGCGATATTGAAGATGTAGCCCCAAACGAGAGACAGACGATCGACCTGCAAAGGCTCCAGCATCATGCCGAAGGCTTCCATGGTCACCAGGGTCCCCGGCTCCAACTGATGGACAAGCATGAAGCCGACAATCGGCAGTGCCAGGATATAGAGGCGCCTAATGACTGACGGCAGCAGGAGCGCTGGCAGCGCGCCCAGGATAAGGATCAAGCCCGGATTGATGCTACTGATCGCGGTCATAATAATCCTCGTCACGCATTAGAAAGATGCGCATCACTTTTGCCGCAATCACCAGGGCGACACACATTACGAACCCGTAGATCGCATAGAAGCCGAAAACATCCTCGAACCCGAAGTGGGAATGCTTTTCATAGAATCCGTCGGCCAGGAAAAGCAGTCCGCAGACGATGAAAAGCGCGATTATGATCTTTCGCACGTTCTTCTGATCGTCGAGCCAGTACCGGCGCGCGCTGTTGCCCTGCTCTTGGTCCTCGCTCATGCTCAGCCTCCAAATACGGGTGTTAGGAATATGCGAATTCGATCCGCATAGAAAAACAGAAGGACACAGCCCGTCGCCGTCAGCACGATGGGTAGTAAGCAAATAAAGGAGGCCTCGGAAATGCCTTCGCGACCGAACGTCATAGGTCGAAGAAGGAGATTGTTCGGCGGCGCGTGGTGGTGCTCATGGTCGTCATGATCGTTATCCGCGTCTGCCTCCGACTGTATCGGCGCTTTGCCGAAGAAGCCGTATAGAACCACCGGCATCAAATAGGCGAGGTTCAGGAGCGACGACACCATCAGCACAGCGATGAATACCAACTGGTGCGTCTCAGCCGCGCCCAGGGCGATGTACCATTTCGACCACATTCCACCCATGGGGGGCAGACCGATCAAGGATAACGAAGCCAGGAAGAAGCAGAAAAAGGTCACCGGCATCCGGTGGCCAAGCCCCTTCATGTCGGAAATATCGGTCTTGTGCGCGAATACGATGATTACGCCGGCGCAGAAGAACAGGGTGATCTTGCCGAAGGCATGCATAACGATGTGCATTGCCGAGCCAAGGGCCGCGATATCGGACGCCAGCATGGCGCCCAGGACGACGTAGCTTAACTGGCTCACTGTCGAATAGGCGAGGCGGAGCTTCAGGTTGTCCTGACGCATGGCGACGATTGAGGCCGCGATGATGGTGAACGCGGCGACATAGAGCAGGAAATCCGTACCCGGCGCCAGTTTCAAAAGGTCTATACCGAATATGTAAACGACGACCTTCAGAACAGAGAACACGCCCGCCTTCACGACCGCAACGGCATGTAGCAGGGCGGAGACGGGAGTTGGGGCGACCATGGCGGCGGGCAGCCAGCGGTGGAACGGCATGAGCGCCGCCTTACCGATGCCGAAGGCGTAGAGCGCCAGCAGGACCGCGATCATGGGGCCCTGAGCCTGTTCGGCGTTGAACACGCCGCCCCGGACGAAATCCAGGGTACCTGCGATCTGCCAGGTCCAGATCATGCCGAACAACAGGAAGCCGATGGAGGTCGACAGCAGGATGCCGAGATAGATCCGGCCCGAACGTTTGGCTTCCTCGGTTCCGTGATGGGCGACCAGCGGGAAGGTGGATATGGACAGCACTTCGTAGAACACGAACAGGGTCAGCATGTTGCCGGCGAGGGCGACGCCGATGGCCGAGGCGATGGCGATGGCGAAGAAGAAGAAGAACCGGGTCTGGTTTTCCTCGTGATGGCCGCGCATGTAGCCGATGGCGTACAGCGTCGTGATAATCCACAGGAAGCTGGCGATGCCCGCGAAGATCATGCCCAGCGGTTCCAGCGTCAGGCGGATCGACAGCCCCGGCACCATGTCGAACAGCACGATGTCGGGCCGGCCGCCGGCCGCGACGATGGGGTAAAGCTGGGTCACGATGTAGAACAGGCAGATTGCAGTGACCAGGCTGACGCCGTCGCGGGCGTTTTCCCAGCGCCCGAGGGCGAGCACCAGGAAGGCCCCGATAACCGGCACGACGAGAGCCAGAACCAGGACGTCGCCCGGTGCCCAGCCGGCAAGAAGACCGGTCATGGTTTGCCTCCACTGGCGGGGCCCATGAGGGCATTGGCAGCCTCACCGGCGATGCGCAGGGTGGTGTCGCCGTCGATGCCGAACCATACGGTGGCGGCGGCCAGCACGATCATGGGCACCAGCATGGACAACGGCGCCTCGCTGCGCGATGCGGCGCCCTCGGGCGGGGCCTTGAGGTAGGCAACCTCGATCACCCGCCAGACGTAGATGATGGCGAGCAGCGACGACAGCAGGATGCCTGCCGCGACGTACCACCAGCCGAGGGCGAGGGAAGCCTGCACCAATTGCCATTTGGAAATGAAGCCAACCGTCAGCGGCGTGCCGATCAGCGACAGGCCCGCGACCAGGAATACCGCCGTGGTCACCGGCATGCGCTTGCCGATGCCGGCGAGGTCGTCAAGCTTGACCGATCCGACGACGTAGAACATGGCGCCCACGGCCATGAAGGCGGCACCCTTCATCACGGCATGGTTGAACAGATGGACGATGCCCCCGGTCAGGCCGGCGGCGGTGGCCATGCCGATACCCAGCACCATGTAGCCGACCTGCGACACGCTGGAGTAGGCCAGCATGCGTTTCACGTCGGTCTGGAAGATGGCGACGAAAGCACCCGCGAACATGCCGGCCAGGGCGACGATGATCAGTATCAGGCTGATCTCCGCGCCGGTGAACAGGTCGGTGCCGCCGAACACGGTGAAGACGAGGCGCAGCAAGGCATAGATCGCGACCTTGGTCGCCGTCGAGGCGAGGAACACGGTGACCGCCGAGGGCGCGAAGGCATAGGCGTTGGGCAGCCAGGTGTGCAGCGGGAACATCGCGAGCTTGAGCCCCAGGCCGACCACCACGAAGGCGAACGCGGCCAGCACCGTGCGCGTGTGGTCCACGGCCGGCAGCAGGGTCGCGAGGTCCGCCATGTTGAGCGAGCCCGTCATCATGTACATCATGCCGACGCCGATGATGTAGAAGGTCGCGCCCAGGGTGCCCATGATCAGATAGCGGTAGGACGCGGTGAGCGCCCGGCGATTGCCGCCCAGGCTGATCAGCACGTAGCTCGACAGCGACGAGATTTCCAGGAACACGAACAGGTTGAAGGCGTCCGCCGTGGTCGTAATGCCGAGCAGGCCCGTCATGCACAGCATGTACATCAGGTAAAACAGGTAGATGCGCGGCCGAGCGACCTCCTTCTCCACGCTTGCCTTGGCGTAGGGCAGGGTGACGGCGGCGACCGCCGTGACGATGACGAGGACCAGGGCGTTGGCCGCGTCGATGCGGTATTCGATGCCCCAGGGCGCCGGCCAGTTGCCGAGTTCATAGACGATCAGGCCGCTGGCCAGCACCTTGCCCAGCAGGACCAGGGCGATGAAGAAGGCGACCCAGGTGACGATTGTCGCCCACAGCCAGCTCAGCTTGGCGTCGCGCAGCAGCACGCAGACCGGCGCGCAGAGAAGCGGCACGACGACCTGCAGGATGGGCAGGTGCGGTTCGATCGCGGCGGCAAAGGGCAGCGACAGGAAATAGGCGTAGAAGGCGGTCACCTGTCCTCCTCCTCTTCCACGGCCAGGATCTCGTCATCCTCGATGGTGTCGTAGGCGTTGCGGATGCGCACCACCAGGGCGAGACCGAGGGCGGTGGTCGCCACGCCGACCACGATCGCGGTCAGGATCAGGACGTGGGGCAGGGGGTTGGAATATAGCTTGATGCCTTCGGCCAGGATCGGCGCCGTGCCGCCCGTGACCTTGGCCATCAGGATGTAGAACAGAAAGACCGAGACCTGAAACACGTTCAGGCCGACGATCTTCTTCACCAGATTGTCATGGGCGATGACGATGTAGAACCCGGTCATCATCAGCGCGATGACGATCCAGTAGCCGAGCAGGCCGGGCGACGCCGGGCCGACCATGAAGGCTTCGAAGGAAAGCCACTGATCGTAAAGCGGCTTGAACACGTCGACGATCCCCTGCATGGCCTCAGTCCCCGCTCGACTGGCCGGCGAACACGTTGAAGATCGTGATCATCGCCGCCGCGACCGTGATGCCGACACCCAGTTCGACGATCAGGATGCCGTAGTGCTGTCCGTGCAGGGGGTCGTGGGCCAGGACGTTGTAGTCCAGATAGTTGCCGCCCAGGATCAGCCCGGCGACCCCGGTCAGACCGTAGGTCAGCACACCGACGACCAGCAGCAGGCGCGTCGACCAGGGCGGCAGCACGCGTTTCACCGTCTCGACGCCGAACAGGATGGCGTAAAGGATAAAGCCCGAACCGAAGATCACGCCCGCCTGAAACCCGCCGCCGGGGCCGAAGTCGCCGTGAAACTGAACGTAAAGCGCGAACAGCAGGATCGGCGGAATCAGGAACTTGGAGACGACGCGGAGAACGACCTTGCGGTGCATCATGACACGGTCTCCTTCGCGCCGGAGCCGCCTTCGTCCGCTTCCTCGTCCTCGCGGCGGCGGCGCGCGCGGCCCAGGATGGCGAGCACGCCGGTCGCGGCGGTGAAGATCACGAAGACCTCGCCGAGCGTGTCATAGCCGCGGTAGCTGGCCAGCACGCTGGTGACGATGTTGGGCATGCCCACTTCCTCGCCCGATCTCTCGATATAGCGGGGTACCACATGATGATGGATGGGCGCGATCTTGTCGCCGTAGCGCGGCATGTCGAAGGTGCCGTAGACCAGCACGGCACCGGTCACGGCGACGACCAGAAACGCGGTCGTGCTCTTGCTTTTGCCGCCGCCCAGCTTTTCCTTGCGCGTGGTCAATGCCAGGGTGCCCAGCATCAGCACGGTGGAAATCCCGGCACCCACGGCGGCCTCGGTGAAGGCGACGTCGACTGCGTCCAGCACCACATAGGCGGCGGCGCCGATCAGCGAGAAGATGCCCGATAGCATGGACACGGCGAACAGGTCGCGAATGCGCGCGATGGCAAGGCCCACGGCGCCCATCATGAGCATCAGGACGATGATGATGACGTTTTCTATGGCCGGCCTCCCCGGCTGAGGGCCGCGCTCTTTTCCTCGTCGACCCGGGGTGTCACGCCGGCATTGAGGCAGGCACGGGCGAGCGCATGGGTCGCCGTCGGGCTGGTGAAGAAGATGAAGGCCAGGATCAGGGCCAGCTTGACCGTGACGATGGTCAGCCCGGCCTGGAACATCAGGCCGACCAGGATCAATTCGCAGCCCAGCGTGTCGATGACCCCCGCCGGATGCATGCGCGCGAACACGTCGGGCATGGTGATCATGCCGATGCCGCCGATGATCAACAGCGCGGCACCCGGCAGAATGAACAGCCAGGTCAGAATGTCGAAGATGATCGGATCAACGGGGAGCGCCATGGTCAGATATCCCCCGCGTCGGGTCCGGCGGTTTCCTGGCCGTGGCCCATGTCCCGGAACTTGATGAACTTGGTCACCGCAATGGTGCCGATGAAGTTGATCAGCGCATAGACCAGCGCCAGATCGAGGAATTCCGGCCGTCCCTGCAGGAACCCGACGACCGATATCAGCAGCACGGTCAGGGTGCCGAAGGCGTTGACGGCCAGGATGCGGTCGAACACGGTCGGCCCCTTGAGCGCGCGCACCAGGACCAGGACCATGGTGACCAGAACGGCGAGGGATGCTGCGGCGAAGCTCATGGCGCTAGCGGTCCTCTCCGGGAGCACCCTCGACGGCCGTGCAGCGGCGGTCCATCTCGCCGGACTTTAGCCCGTCAGCGGCGCCGCGCGTCAGCGCGTGGACGATCATCACCCCGTCCTCGACGGCGAGGGTCACCGTGCCCGGCGTGAGGGTGATGGAATTGGCGTAGATGACGTGGCCCAGTTCCGTCTTCTGCGTCGCCTTGGTGCGCAGGACCGAGGTATGGACCCGGCCCTTGGGCGACAGCACGGCCTTCACCACGTCTATGTTGGCCATGACGATCTCCTTGCCCAGCCAGGGCAGGTAGGTCAGCCAGCGCCAGGTGACCTGGATCGGGTGGCCTTCGTGGTCGACCACGTCCATGCGGTGGGCGATGTACACGACCAGGGCGACGGAACCCGCGCCGAAGGCCAGGATCAGGGGAATCGTATAACCCGACAGCAGCCACCAGAGCGCGGCCAAGCCGATGCTAAGGCTGATCGCATGGAGCACTGGAACGTTCCCCCGTTCTTCCCCTGTTCGGTATTGCCGCGCCGTTGAAGGGCAGCGCCGACCGCAACGATATCCAAGGCTCAGGTATACCACCCAAAGCCATCGACGTGACAACAAAATGGGCATAATTTCATGGAATAACAAGGACGTTCGCGCTGGTATACCAGAGGCGGCGGAAATCTAGGGAAGCTGTAATATTAATAGGTGCGATGGGCCCGGAATGACCGACAAGATTTTCAGATCGTGGAAAATCACGTGCCGCACGCGCCTGCATTTTGTTGCTGTGCTGGCGGTGCTTTGCGTTGTTTTGGACGGCATGGCCGTGCATGCGGACGGCCGGGCGGTCAGATTCGCCGAATCCGAGGTGGTCGTGCATACGGCGAACGGCGTGCATCCGTTCAAGGTCGAGGTCGCGGTCGACGACGCGCAGCGCGCCCTCGGCCTGATGTACCGCCGCGATCTGGCGCCGGGCCGGGGCATGCTGTTCGACTTCGGGCGCGAGATCTACATCTCCATGTGGATGCGCAACACCTTCATTTCGCTCGACATGCTGTTCATCGGCGCGGACGGGCGCATCGGCTTCATCCGCGAACGCACGACGCCACAGTCCTTGGATACGATCGAGGCGCCGGAGCGTAACCGCGCCGTGCTTGAGGTTGCCGCCGGGACCGTGGCGCGGCTCGGCATCCGCGTCGGCGACCGGGTCGATCATGCGATCTTCCGCTAACCGCGTGCTTGCCTTGGGCAGGCTTAAATCATAGGTTTCCCCCGCGTCGGGGCGTAGCTCAGCCTGGTAGAGTGCGTGCTTTGGGAGCACGATGTCGCTGGTTCGAATCCAGTCGCCCCGACCAGTATCCGGGCAGGGGGCCCGGGGGGCCGCGCCGGTCCGTCCATGTGAGCGTTGACGGGACGGCCCGATGGCCGCATAGAAGACCTTAAGACGCGCGGCAATCGGTCGCGCCAGGATGGGAATTGGGAAGATGAGCGAAGCGCGCATTTTTCAGCCGGCGAAGAACGCCATGCAGTCCGGCCGGGGCAAAACCCGGCGCTGGATACTGGAATACGAGCCGGCGGAACCCCGCGTCGCCGATCCCCTGATGGGCTGGATCGGCTCGGGCGATACCCGCGGCCAGCTGCGGCTCAAGTTCGACAGCAAGGAAGAGGCCGTCGACTATGCCAAGAAGAACGGCCTGATTTACAAGGTGATCGAGCCCCATACCCGCCGCGTCAAGCCGAAGAGCTATTCTGACAACTTCGCCTTCGACAAGGTGGGCGTCTGGACCCACTAAGCAGGGCTGCGCCGGGCCGTCTTACCGGCGTGTCGTCCGCCGGGGACCCCGTAGCTCAACTGGATAGAGCAGCTGCCTTCTAAGCAGCAGGTTGCAGGTTCGAGTCCTGCCGGGGTCGCCAATTATTTTGATCGCTCCAATTTACGCGCCTTGCCGGCGCAGGGCCCGGTGTCCGTGAATGGCGGGAAGATGATTTTAAGGAGTATGCCGCGGTGAGTTTGAAACGCATGGTTCTGCAAATGGGGCAGGGGACCGACATCCACGGCGCGGACAGCACCAAGGCCGCCGAACGCGCCGTGCGTGACGCGCTGTGGCGAAATTTTCTGCAGATCGCCGACGTCCTTGGACAGCCGCGCGACAATATGGTCATCGAGGTCACCATCGGCGCACCGCGCCCCGAGACGATCGACAAGGCTGCCGTCGCGGCGGTCTTTCCCTACGGTCAAATCACCGTGACCTGCAAGGAAGGCGGATTGGAGATCGAAACGCCGGACGGCAAGGATTCGACCTTGCTTGCCCATGCGGCCGTCGTGGTCCGCATGGAGGTTTCGGACGATATTCTGGGAGCCGCCCAATGAGCAAGAAACTGGACCGCGTGATTTTGGAAATGGGCTCCGGCGTCTCGCTGCGCGGAGGCAATTACACGAAAGCCGCCTGCCGGGCCGTGGAAGACGCCATCCACCATTCGAGCTTGTCGTTCATGCGCGAGATGGGCATGGACCCGGACAGCGAAATGACGGTCGAGGTGACGATCGGCGTGCAGGACCCCTCGGCGGTCGATGTCGAAGCGGTGCAGGCCTTGCTGCCGCACGGCCGCGCATCGGTCCGCGTCGTCAAGGGCGGTTTGAACGTACCTTATCCCGAGCGCGGATACGAAACGATCATCGCCAGTGCGGCGGTCGCGGCATTTGCCGACATGTCGCGGTTCCGGGCGTCTTAAAAGGCGGGCGCCCCTGGGTTAGGGAGGGCGCCCGGCCAATTCGTCGGTACCGACGGTTTCCGCCTATTTGACGGCCGAAAACGCCGTCGGCTTGAGAATCATGTTTTCGATGGTGGCGACGATGGGGCCGTCCTTTTCCGACTCAGCCCGCTTGGCGATCCATTCCGGATCGGCTTGGAAGGCGTTCCACTTCTGCTCGCGTTCGGCCAGGGATTCCCATTCCAGCAGATAGTACAAGGCATGGTTTTCCGGCCCGATTTCGGTCGTCCAGAACCCGGCCTGACGGATGCCGTGGCGGTCCCAGATGCCCAGGGTGGTCGACGAAAAACGGTTCAACAGGGCGGGCAGGCGCCCCGGCGCGCAGTGATATATTCTCAGTTCGTGGATCATGAAGGCTCTCTCTTCTCTAAAACGCTTTGCTCGAGAGTGCCGTCATTCGCATCCCGGCGTCTACGCCAATGTGGCGTTCCCCGTCGGTTCGGGGCAACGGGAAGCCGTGCCGCGCTTTCCCCTGCGTTGTGAAAACTCCACGTTTTCAGAAAGTTATTGAAAAGACTTAGGGGCTTAGGGGCGGGATCGATCCCGGGACGGGGTCGATTTCCACCTTCCATGCGTGGAGTTGGCGACTTATGCCGCGTCGTTCTGGCCCGTATCGGGGCGCCGGGCGATGCCCTTCGCAGCCTGCTCGACGCCATAGGCCTGGACCAGGATGTCCGTCGAGGCCTCGGCCAGGTCGATGCATTCCGTCAGCAGGTTGAGGATGCGCATGTTGTTGGCGACGACCTTCTCCGTCTCCCGTTCGTGGGTGGCGACGGAAACATTGCAGCGCGCGATGATGTCGTTGCGCAGGATGCGGATAATGTCCTCCAGCTTGGCGCCGTTGGGGTTGTCGTCCGATACAAGAAGTTTCGTCATGGTCTTGATCCTTTCCTCAATGGGGCTCCCTCTTCTTGTTTCGATATCAAAATAATATAGGGAATCCATAGGGAAAGTGATGAAGCACACACCCTGGACATGGGTCATAGACGGCCGATGCGGCGGTTTGGTCAGGCGTTCAGGCCGATCGGGCAGGTCACACCCGTGCCGCCGAGCCCGCAATAGCCCCGGGGGTTCTTGGCCAGGTACTGCTGGTGGATGTCCTCGGCGTAATAGAAGGGGCCCGCATCCTTGATCTCGGTCGTGATCTTGCCGTAGCCGGCATCGGTGAGTTTCTTCTGATAGGCCTTCAACGAGGCCTCGGCGGCGCGGCGCTGGTCGGGCGAATTCACGTAGATGCCGGATCTGTACTGCGTGCCCCGGTCGTTGCCCTGGCCCATGCCCTGGGTCGGGTCATGGTTTTCCCAGAACACCTTCAGCATGTCCTCAAAGCTTGCCTTGGCCGTGTCGTAGACCGCGAGCAGGATCTCGTTGTGGCCGGTCTGGCCGGTGCAGACCTCCTGATAGGTCGGATTGGGGGTGAACCCGGCGCCATATCCCACCGCCGTGGTCCAAACGCCGGGCGTCTGCCAGAACATGCGCTCCGCCCCCCAGAAGCAGCCCATGCCGAACACCGCCGTTTCCATGCCGTCGGGAAACGGCGGTTTGATGCGGTTGCCGGTGACGACATGGAATTCGGACGTGGGGATCGGCGCGTCGCGGCCGGGCAGGGCCTGAGCGGCGGTCGGCATTTCAGATTTGTTCGGCGTCTTGAACAGGGAAAACATGGCGGCAATCCTCGAAAACCGGGCCTCGAACATTCAGGTGTGGCTCAGCATATAGGACTCTCGCCCCCAATATCCATCAAGCCTCGCGAAAGCGTGACCAGGGGCCGCTTTGCCCCCGCCATTTTTCTTGGATCGGGCGCCGTTCGGCCATATTATGGCGGGCATGCAACGGCAGATCGCACTCGCCGCCCTGGTCGGCATGGCCACCGTGATCTTCGCGCCCGAACTGATGGACGCGGGGGCCTTCGTGTTGGCGAAAAGCCTGGAGGTGAATGCCCTGAAGGTGGTTCAGAACAGCCTGTACGGCCTGGGATGCTTCTAATCAGCCGCAGTGCGGTCTGCGCCTGATATGCCAGGCTTTCCATGACAGACACCTCTCAAGACGGCATCCTCGACCTGTGGCCGACCAAGCTTGTGCGCCGCCACCTGCCGGGGTTCGAAGAGCCGACCCAGGCCCTGGTCAAGCTGATCCGCGACATGGAGCGGGTGAACAAGAACCTGACCACGGACTATCTGGCGCCCGATTTCTTCAATCTGGACGATCCCGCCGTCGGTTGGCTGCGTGAACAGATCAACACCACGGTGGTTGATTACCTGCGCGCCATCGGCATCGATTACGACGTGAAGTGGACCATCCAGGGCTGGCCCAACATCAACCGCCTGGGCGATTACCACGACGCGCACAATCATCCTGGATCTTACCTGTCGGGGACCTATTACCTGAAGATGCCGGGGGCGAAGGAGCCGCTGCGCAACCGCGCCGACCTGCGCCCCTCGCACATCACGTTCTACGACCCGCGCCCCGGCGTGAACATGACGGCCATCGCCAAGGACCCTTACGTCGACCCGGAATACACGGTGCTGCCCGAACCGGGCCTGCTGATGATGTGGCCGGCCTTCCTCAGCCACTTCATCCACCCGAACCTGTCCAAGGACACGCGGGTCTCGGTCAGCTTCAACATCGTGCTTAAGTGGCAGGATCATTACGTGCCGACGCAATAGCCTCCCGCAGGTCCCGTCACCAGCTGATCGCCTTGGGCAGTTTGGTCAGCAGTTCGCGCCGGCTCATGGCGTTCCGTTCGGTTTCGGGATGGGCTGGGCCCATGTGGGCCGAAGCGAATTTGGGCCGGACCGGGGCGTCCCCTTCCGATGGCTGACTGGGCCAAGGGGGCGCCGCCGATCCGGCCGGCGGAGCAGAGGGCGGGACCACGCGCGGTGGGAGGTCCGCTTGAACGCCCGCCCTGTATGCCTTCTCCGCCGGAACCCGTGGTGGTACGGGTTAAAACTAGCGGGCGCCTGCGGCGTTCGGATGGATCAGGCCGTCGAGGCCGTGACGGATCGTGCCGACAAGGCGGGAAATGGCGCCGCCGAGGGCGAAGAAGTGGTCGCGGACCGCTTCGGCGCGAAGCAGTTCCGCTTCGTGCAGGTGCTGCGTCAGTTCTTCGGGGGAGATTTCTTTGTAGGTCGTCTGTCCAATGATGTTGCTCATCTGAGGACTCCTTTCGGGTTTGGTGTGCGGTTCGTCACTGAATCTGCGATTGCTGCGTTGCAACAATTCGTGTTGCATCGCAATATAGTGGTAAGATGAATCGGCGATAATCCCCTCGGATTGCACAAGGCTTGTGACTTTCACGCACAAGCAACTCAAATTTAATTGGAAACAAGTTAATGGATATCGCAACACAGATGATCATGTTCGCCGCCGTCGTTGAAAACGGCGGGTTTTCCGCGGCGGCACGGGATTTGAACCTGACGCCCTCGGCGGTCAGCCGCCAGATCGGCCAGTTGGAGGATCGCCTGGGCACACGGTTGTTGAACCGCACGACCCGGCGCATCTCCCTGACCGAGGTGGGGCGTGCGTTCTATGCCCGCTGCGCCGAGGTGTCGCAGAGCGTCCAGGAGGCCGAATCCCTGGTTCTCAACATGGTCGACCACCCCCAGGGCACCCTGAAGGTGGCGGCGACCGTGGCCTTCGCCAAGGCGCAGCTGCTGCCGCTGCTGCCCGCGTTCCTGGCCGACAATCCGGATTTGAAGATCTCCCTCGATGCCACGGACCGGGTCATCGACCTGGTCGAGGAACAGGTCGATGTGGCCATCCGATTTTCCGAACAGATCGACGATTCGTCCGTGGTCTCGCGCAAGCTGGTGACCAACCGCCGGGTCTATGTCGCAGCCCCATCCTATGTTGCCGCCAACGGCATGCCGCGCATCCCGGACGATGTGCCGGGCCATAACTGCCTGCGCATTTCCACGGTGGAAGCCTGGAACACCTGGACATTCGACGACGGCCAGGGAGACCAGGGGATCGGCCCCATACGCCTGCCGATCAAGGGCAATTTCGAGGTCAACAGTGCCGACGCCATCTATTACGCGGTGCTGGCCGGAGTCGGAATCGCCCGGCTTTCCACCTATCTGGTTAACGATGCTCTGGCGCAGGGGCGGTTGGTCCGCGTGCTGCCCGACTATGCCGATGAAACGTCGGATATCCTGGCGATCTATTCCAACAAGCGGAACCTGTCGCCCAATGTGCGCGCCTTCATCGACTACTTCGCCGCGAAATTCGGCCCCGTTCCGCCCTGGGAAAAGGAACGGGCGGCCTAGGCCTGAACCCTCAGCCCAGCAGGCCGCTTTCGCGGATGCCGTCGAACAGGAACTGCACGGCGAGCGCCGCCAGCAGAATCCCGAACACGCGGGACAGCACGTGTACGCCGGTCACGCCCAGGCGCTTTTGAACCTGTGCCGCCACCAGCATCAGGGCCAGGGTGATGACCAGGACCGCCGTTATCGCGGCGGCCACGGCGGCGAGGCGCAGCGCATCGCCATGGGCGTCGGCGACCAGCAGCAGGGTGGCCCCGATCGTTCCCGGCCCGGCGATCAGCGGCGTCGCCAGGGGAAACACGGAGACATCCTTGCGGGTAATTGATTCGGCGTCTTCCTCGTCGGTGGTCGAAGTCCCGCCGGACGACCTGGCGAACACCATGTCGATGGAAATCAGCAGCAGGAGAATCCCGCCGGCCGTGCGCAGCGCCGGCAGCGAGATCCCCATATAAGTCAGCACGGGTTTTCCCAACACGGCGAAGAACAGTAGAATGCAGCCGGCGATGACAACCGCGCGTACGGCCGTGCGCCGCCGCGCCGCCGCCGAGGCCTTTGGTGTCAGGGCGGCGAAGGCGATGGCGACGTCGGGCGGCCCGACGGTGGCGAAGAAGGTCGCGAAGGCGATGAGGGCCGGTTCCAGCATGGCGGGATATTAGGGGATTCCGAACGTCCGGGATACGGGTGCGCGGGCCGGTGCGACGGCCTATTCGGGTTCGGGTGTTTCCATGACCGCCTTGCGCATGGCCTGAAGACGGTCGCGGAAGTCCCGCGTATCGCCGTAGGCGAGAAAGCCCGGGTATCGTGGGTGGGGCGAGCGGACCCGCAAGGCATGCTTGATGGGGCACCAGTATTGTTCCGTGCGGCTGGCCACTTCCCGAGTGTAGGCGATGACGCCGTTGGCGTAGCTGCAATACAGGCAGTTCAGCTTTTCGATGAGGTTCAGATAGGGCAGCCGGTGACGGTCGAGGACCACGTAATCCGCCCGCCGGACACGTTGCATACGCCAGACCGTGAAGCAGACCGCCTGGTAGATGGACACCCCCAGGTCGAGAATGACGAACGGCACGATCAGCCCGTATATGACAGGGGCGATCAGAATGTTTGCGACCGGCGACCGGCGCAGGAAGGTCAGCAGCCCGGTTTTGAGCAACCTGTGACGGCGCAGAACCTCTTCCTCGAACACGGCGCGGCCTTCCGCCATGGAGAACTGAAAGCGCGCCTGCTGCGCTTCCATCTTCGCTTCGATCTCTTTTTCCAGGCGGACCAGGCGCCGGACAAGATCGTCGATTTCGCTGTCGAGTGTCATGGGCGCGCGCTTTCCATCTGCTTTTGTGAAGTCCCGTCAGGGGCCGGTCGTGTCCTCGCCGACGAAGGCCTTGAAGGTGTCTTCGATCACCTTGCGGCCGATGTCGCGAGTGATGAAGACGATCTTGGATCGATGGTCGTCGTCGGGCCAGCCGGGCAGGCCCGCGGGCGGGTGAAACAGGTGCTGCACCCCATGCACGGCGACCGGATTGGGCTCGCCTTCGACGTTCAGGATGCCTTTGATGCGCAACAGGTTCTCGCCCTGGGTCGTGATCAGCATCTCGATCCAGGTGACGAAACTGTCCCAGGGGATGGGCCGGTCCACGGTCATGCAGAAGGACGAAATGCGCGCGTCGTGGCGGTTGGGATCGTGGTGATGGTGGTGGTCATGATCGTGGCCGTGACCATGTCCATGTTCGGCCTGGTCCTGCGCGAAGGTCTCGGCGCGCAGCCAGCCGGCGACGTCGGCGATCTTGCGCTCGGCCTTGAACAGGCCGGCATCGAACAGATCCTTCGGCCCGAAGTCGGCGGAAGCGTCCAGCACGGGGGCCGACGGGTTGAGGGCGTGAAGCCGGTCCTGGATCGCCGCCAGTTGTTCCGGCGTCGCCAGATCGGCCTTGGTCAGCACGATGCGGTCGGCGACGGCGGCCTGCTTCACGCTTTCCGGCTGACTGTCCAGGGTCTGCGGTCCGTTCACCGCATCGACCACGGTGACGATGCCGTCGAGCCGGTAGCGCGGTCCCACGGTCGGGTCGGTCATCAATGTATGGATGATGGGGGCGGGGTCGGCCAGGCCCGTGGTCTCGATCACCACGCGCTTGAACCAGGGGATTTTCTTGTCGAACCGCTGCCAGAACAGTTCGCGCATGGCGTTGACCAGGTCGCCGCGCACGGTGCAGCACAGGCAGCCGGAATTGAGCAGCACCGTGTCCTCGCGGGTTTCCTTGACCAGCAGATGGTCGATGCCGATCTCGCCGAACTCGTTGATCAGCACGGCGGCCTCGCCCATGTCGGGATGGGCCAGCAGCTTGTTGAGCAGCGTCGTCTTGCCGGCCCCCAGGAAGCCGGTCAACACGGTGACGGGAATGGTCTTGGCGATCAGCCGGGCGTTGACGTCCTGCGGGGCGTCCGCCGTCTCGGCGCCAGTCCTTTCCGTCTCAGTCCTTTCCGCCATAGAGGGCCTCCGGCGTGACCTCGGGCTCGGCAATCACACGGATGTCGCCGTCCCGCACGGCGTGAAAGAAGCAATTGTGCCGCCCCGTGTGGCAGGCCACGCCGGTCTGATCGACCAGCAGCAACACCGTGTCCTCGTCGCAGTCGAAGCGGAATTCCTTGAGTGCCTGGACCTGGCCCGAACTTTCGCCCTTGCGCCACAGACGCCCCTTGGACCGGGAGAAGTAGCAGACGCGCCCCGTTGCCAGGGTTTCGCGGATGGCGTCGGCGTTCATCCAGGCAAGCATGAGCATCTCGCCCGTGTCGTGCTGCTGCGCCACGGCGGGGATCAGACCGGCCTCATTGAATTTCAGACGGCCGATCACCCGGTCCGCCACGTCGTTGCTCATGCCGTCGTCCTTATCACTTCGCGGCGTTGAGCCGCTGAATTTGGGTTCAGCGGGCGGCATTCAGCCGCCCGAGGCCTTCCTCCAGGTCCTCGATCAGGTCCCGGGGATCTTCCAGGCCTATATGGAGACGCACCATGGGATTGTCATGTCCCCAGGGCACGGCCGTGCGCGATCCTTTGGGATTGATGGGAATGGCCAGGCTTTCGAAGCCACCCCAACTGGCGCCGATGCCGAACAGGTCGAGCCCATCGACCATGGCTGACACCGCCGCCTTGGAATAATCGCCGAGCATCACGCCGAACAGACCGGACGCCCCCGTATGGTCGCGCTTCCACAAGGCGTGGCCGGGGTCGGCGGGCAGGGCGGGGTACAGTACGCGTTCGACCTCGGGCCGGGCCGCCAGCCAGGTCGCGACCTCCATGGCGTTCTTCTCGTGGCGTTCCATCCGCACGGACAAGGTGCGGATGCCGCGCAGCGCCAGATAGCACTCGTCGGGCCCGGCGCGCGATCCCAGGGTGTTCTGCATGCCCTTCAGGGCCTGGAACTGTTCTTCGGTCGCGACGGTCACCGTGCCCAGCATGGCGTCGGAATGGCCGCACAGGTACTTGGTGCCGGCTTCGAGCACGATATCGACGCCCAGCGTGAACGGGTTGCAGAAGAAGGCCGACGACCAGGTGTTGTCGATCACGGTGAGGATTTCCCGCGCTCGCGCGACCTTGGTGATGGCCGGCACGTCTTGCACCTCGAAGGTGTGGGAGCCCGGGGATTCCATGTAGATCATGCGCGTGTTGGGCTGGATCAGGTCCTCGATCCCGGCGCCGATCAGGGGGTCGTAGAAGGTGATCTCGACACCCGCACGTTCCAGAAGGTTGGCGCCGACCCGCTTGCGCGTCGGCCCATAGACGGAATCGGAAATCAGCACATGGTCGCCGTGCTTGAGGAAGGTGAGGGTCGCGGCCGCGATGGCACCGAGGCCCGATGGAAAGGTCACGGTGCGGTGGGAGCCTTCGTAAAGGGCGGTCACGGCTTCCTCGACCGCGAACTGGGTCGGCGTGCCCGAGCGCCCATACTGCACGCCCTTGAAGGGCGGGCGGTCGCGGGTCTCGAATTCCTCGACGGTCGGGAACAGCACGGTCGAGGCGTAATAAATGGGCGGATTGGGAATACCCTGATTGTCCCAGGGCTTCATCGCCGTATGGGCGATCACGGTGTCCTTGCGCCGGGATTTCTTCGTCATTTCGGGGGGGAGTCCTTGGCTGGTTGGGCGTTTCGGCACGATACCGGGAAACCATGTTTTCGCAAGGCGTTACGCGTGTGCACTGCACCAATACGGGCGACTCCGCGGAAAAAAAGACAATCATTCTCGCTTGAGAGATTTTTGTAGGTTATGTTACGCCTGTAAACCTTCGCGGGTGCGGTATGAACATTCGCCCGCGGAAAACAAAGTAATAAACCGATTTCAGATAGCCAGGGAGCAATCTACAAATGTTCAAACGAGCAAGTTTCGTAGCAGCCGCAGTTGCGGTTGCCGGCATTGCCTCGGGGGCACAAGCGGCGACGCTTGATGACGTCAAGGCGCGCGGCATTCTGCACTGCATTGTGAACACCGGCCTGCCCGGGTTCTCCTACACCGACGCCAACGGCAACTGGGCCGGCTTCGACGCCGACATGTGCCGGTCCGTCGCCGCCGCCGTCCTAGGAGACGGCGATAAGGTGAAGTTCATTCCGGCCACCGGCAAGACCCGGTTCACGCTGCTGAACTCCAAGGAAGGCGACGTTATCTTCCGCAACACCACCTGGACCTTCGTGCGTGACGTGGACGTGAAGCTGACCTTCATCCATCCGACCTATTACGATGGCCAGGGCTTCATCATCCGCAAGGCGAAGGGCGTGAAAAGCGCGAAGGAACTGGACGGCGCCACGGTCTGCATCCAGACCGGCACGACGACCGAACTGAACCTCGCCGACTTCTTCCGCGCCAACAAGATCAAGTACACGCCGGTGCCGATCGAAGACAGCTCGGAAGCGCGCAAGAACTATCTGGCCGACCGTTGCGATGCGTACACCACGGACGCCTCCGGCCTGGCCGCCACTCGTGCGACTTTCGAAAAGCCCTCGGATCACGTGATTCTGCCGGAAATCATTTCCAAGGAACCGCTGGGTCCGGTCGTCCGCCACGGTGACAACCAGTGGGAAGACATCGTCCGCTGGGCCGTGTTCGCCCTGATCCAGGCCGAGGAATCCGGCGTCACCGCCGCCAATGCCGATGAAATGGCCAAAACCCCGCCGAACCCCGACGTCGCCCGCCTGCTGGGCGCCGAAGGCGACCTGGGCGCCATGCTCGGGCTCGACAAGGCCTGGGCGCTGCGCGCCATCAAGGCCCGCGGCAACTACGGCGAAATCTTCGAGAGCAATCTCGGCACGAAAACGCCGATCGGTCTGGAGCGTGGGTTGAACGCGCTCTACACCGCAGGCGGTTTGCAGTACGCACCGCCGTTCCGGTAAGCCGGGACATATTCGTGCAAACGATCTGAACGATACGCGCCGGTGGGGGTTCCCCTCCGGCGCGTCTTCGTTTCGGGGGCCGACAATAAGAAACCGCTTTCCCGTGCTCTGGGGAAGGAACAAGGCGGCGGAACACCTGTAAGGTTTGAATCAAACCGCCCAATAACGACAGGGGGCTGACGTGACCACGACTGTGGATCAAGGAAGCGCGACGGCACGGGGCGAACCCAATGTGCTGTTGAAGCTCTGGCGGAACAAGGAGACTCGCTCGGTCATCATCCAGATTGTGACGATGGCCCTGCTGTTCGCCTTCTTCGCCTATATCATCAACAATGCGGTATTGAACCTGCAGGCGCTGGGCAAGACGTTCAGCTTCGACTTCCTGCAGGAGCCTGCGTCCTACGACATCAACCAGACGTTGATCGAATACACCTCGCGCTCGACGCACGCGCGGGCCATGCTGGTGGGTATTCTGAACACCGCCCTGGTGGCCTTCTGCGGCGTCATCCTGGCAACGATTCTCGGCTTCGTGCTGGGCGTTATCCGGCTGTCGAACAATTGGCTGGCGTCGCGCATCGTCTATGTGTTCATCGAATTCACGCGCAACGTGCCGGTGCTGCTGCATATCCTGCTGATCCACGGCATCATGGTGCATTTCCTGCCATTGCCGAAGCAGGCGATCAGCGTCGGCGATGCCCTGTTCCTGTCCAACCGCGGCGTCTATGCGCCGCGCCCCGAATTCCTCGACGGCTTCGGCTTTACCGTGGCGGCCTTCGTGGTCGCGGTGATCGCCGCCGTGGCGTTCCGCCGCTGGGCCAAGAAGGTGCAGGAGGATACGGGCAAGATCTATCCCGTGTTCCTGATCTGCACCGGGGTCATCATCGGCCTGCCGCTGATCGTGTTCCTGATCTCCGGCTCACCCCTGGTGTGGGAACTGCCCAAGATGGGGCGCTTCAACTTGCAGGGCGGCGTCATGATGCTGCCCGAGTTCCTGGCCCTCTGGCTGGCGCTGTCGTTCTATACCTCGGCCTTCATCGCCGAGATCGTGCGCTCCGGCATCATGGCGATCAACAAAGGGCAGTGGGAAGCCGCGGGCGCTCTCGGTATTCGCCGCAACCGCGTGTTGCAGCTTGTCATCATCCCCCAGGCGCTCAGGGTCATCATTCCGCCCCTGGCCAGCCAGTACCTGAACCTGACCAAGAACTCGTCGCTCGCCATCGCCATCGGCTACATGGACATCGTCGCCACCATCGGCGGCATCACGCTCATGCAGACGGGCAAGGAAATGGAGACGATGATCATCGTGCTGCTGATCTATCTCAGCTTCTCGCTGGTCATCTCGGCGTTCATGAACTGGTACAACAAGCGCATCGCGCTGGTTGAAAGGTAAGGGGAGGGGATCATGGCAAACACACAAAATCCCGATATGACACCCGGCCTCGTGAACGCCTACGAGCCGGGCGAGCATCCCGATTGGCCGGCGCCGTCGTCGGTCAAGGGGCCGGTCCATTGGATCAAGACCAACCTGTTCGGCTCGGTCACCAACACCCTGCTGACCCTGCTGACGATCTATCTGCTGTACAAGATCATCCCGGCCATGGTGGACTGGATGTTCATCGACGCGGCCTACACCGGAACCTCGCGCAAGGATTGCGAGGCCCAGGCCGGGGGGGCCTGCTGGGCCTTCATCGGCACCCGGCTGCAGTTGTTCATCTACGGCTTCTATCCGGAGGCCGAGCGCTGGCGGGTCAACCTGACGGCGATCCTTCTGTTCGTCGCCCTGGCGCCCGTGCTTTATGACAACGTGCCGCATCGCGGCAAGGCGCTGATCTTCACCGTGCTTTACCCGCTGATCGCCGGCGTGCTGCTGGTCGGCGGCATCTTCGGGCTGGAATACGTGGCGACGGACCAGTTCGGCGGCCTGATGCTGAACGTCATCATCGGCGTCACCGGCATTGCCTTCTCGTTGCCGATCGGCATCTGCCTCGCCCTCGGGCGGCAATCGCATCTGCCGGTGCTGCGCATCGTCTGCGTCGCGTTCATCGAGTTCATCCGCGGCGTGCCGCTGATCACCTTGCTGTTCGTGGCCGCCGTGATGCTTAGCTACTTCGTGCCGCCGGGCACCAACTTCGACCTGCTGGTCCGCATGCTGATCATGGTCACGCTGTTCGCCTCGGGCTACATGGCCGAGGTCATCCGCGGCGGCCTGCAGGCGATCCCCAATGGGCAGTACGAGGCGGCCAATTCCATGGGTCTCAAGTACTGGCAGTCCATGCGCCTGATCGTCCTGCCGCAGGCTTTGAAGATCGCCATCCCCGGCATCGTCAACACCTTCATCGCGCTGTACAAGGATACGACCCTGGTCATCGTCATCGGCCGGCTCGACATCCTGGGCATCGGACGGTCATCGTTGGCCGACAGCAAGTGGCAGGGCCTCTCGACCGAGGTCTATGTCTTCGTCGCCATCTTCTTCTTCATCAGCTGCTTCCTCATGTCGCGGTACTCCCTGTACCTCGAGAAGAAGCTGCATACGGGTCATTAAGAGGAGCCACCAATCATGGCTGACACACAAACCGCCACGCAGTCCGGCATGATCGGGTCCGCCAAAGGGTCGGACGACATCATCCAGATCAACGGCATGCACAAGTGGTACGGCGATTTCCACGTTCTCAAGGACATCAACCTGAGCGTGAAATCCAAGGAACGGATCGTCATCTGCGGGCCGTCCGGGTCGGGCAAATCGACCCTGATCCGCTGCATTAACCGGCTGGAGGAACACCAGAAGGGCGACATCTACGTCAACGGGATCGAGCTGACCAACGACCTCAAGAACATCGACCTGATCCGCCGCGAGGTCGGCATGGTGTTCCAGCACTTCAACCTGTTCCCCCATCTGACGGTGCTGGAGAACTGTACCCTGGGCCCCATCTGGGTCCGCCAGACGCCTAAGAAGGAGGCCGAGGCCATCGCCATGCAGTACCTGGAGCGGGTCAAGATTCCCGAACAGGCGCTGAAGTTCCCGGGCCAGCTTTCGGGCGGCCAGCAGCAGCGCGTCGCCATCGCGCGCTCACTCTGCATGAGCCCCAAGATCATGCTGTTCGACGAGCCGACCTCGGCCCTCGACCCGGAAATGATCAAGGAGGTCCTGGACACCATGATCGAACTCGCCGACACGGGCATGACCATGCTCTGCGTGACCCACGAAATGGGCTTCGCCAAGACCGTGGCCGACCGGGTGATCTTCATGGACGGCGGCGAGATCATCGAACAGAACGAACCCAATGCGTTCTTCGACAACCCGCAGCACGAACGCACCCAGCTGTTCCTGAGCCAGATTTTGGCGCATTAAATCAGCGACGGGTTCAAATTTGGAGAAGGCGCCCCGAGGGGCGCCTTTTTCTTTCGTGGGGATACTCGCTAAAGCTAATCATGGACAGTTAGATTGCCTTCTTGGAAGGATCAGTCGGGCTTATCCGAGCTGAAAGAAGGTGCAATCGTCGAGCTTATCACCCACGCTGATTTGAATTTTTACGATGCCCAGGAATAGAGTCGCGACCACGTCGAAAGGTAAGAAATGCATCGCCTGCTATCTTTTGTGACTTTTTTTGCCGGAATCAGCCTGTCCAGCATCAGTCATGCCGAGACATTGAACGTTTGCTACGATCAATGGCCCCCGATGACAATATTTCCATCCGAAGGGGCTCCCGCGCGTGGTGTTATTATCGATATGTTGGACGCGATATACTCATCAAAAGGATATGAACTGCAATACTTTGAAGTGCCCCTGGCAAGGGGATTGGACATGGTGGCGAATGGTCTTTGCGATATGCTGCCGGAAATTCCAGCTTCAGAGATTTCAGGAAAAGGCTTCGTGTATGCGAACCAAGAAACATTTGCATACACAACAGCTTTCGTCGTCAGGAGAGGGGATCCATGGCGATATAACGGAATTCAGTCCATGAAAGGCAAGCGTGTCGCAACCGGGCCTGGTTGGGATTACAGTTCAGTAAGCGTCGACTATCAAAATTATCTTGATGATCCAAAAAATTCTGACTTCGTAGAAGTGGTTGCGGGATACGATGATGTGGTTGACCGAGTCTTCAGTATGATTAAGGAAAACAGGGTCGATCTATATGCAGATAACGACCTCGTCCTCCAGTTTGTTATAAAGCGGCTGGCCTTGAACGATGCCCTTCAGATTGTGCGCCCCGGATTAGAAAAAAAAATGATCGAAAAGCCAATTTTTTCAACAAAAATTCCCCCTGCGAAAAGACAGGTATTAATAAAAATTTGGGATGAGGGGCGCTTGTCAATGAAGGGTGAAAAAGAGAAGGTTTTTCTTAAAAAATATGAAATTATATTTAATAAATAGGAAGTTTTATTGTGGATAACAATGTTTATAATTTTAATTTGATCACGCATAACTAAATGTTATCAAAATTTATTCACCCTAATAATGTTTCTAAAAAGCTTCTGAGGATTATTTTTTCCATCTATTTAGGTGTGGCCTGCCTTGTCACGGGCGTGCAATTTCTGACTGAATACTTAAAAACGCAAGATTCAATTTTAAGTGAATTGAAGCAGTTGGAGCAAACAGTTCACGTTCCTATTTCGACGAGCGTGTGGCAGTTCAATCAGAAACAACTAGAAGCCCTCACAACTGGGCTTATCGAAATGCCAATTATCGAAGGGGTCGATGTTTTCGATGCCAATGGCAAAAATGTAATTTCTAAAAGATCCTACGGTTTAGAATCGGCCCCATTATCTGTATTCCAGACAAAATCAGAATTGGATTGGGTGCTAAACGAAAAAAAAATACCACTTGGGTTTCTTGTACTTTATTCATCGTCAGAAATAGTTTTGGATCGAGTTTTATTCGGTTTTGCCCTGATTGCAGTTACGGCAGTCGTAAAATTATCTATTTTATTCTGTTTATTTGTTTGGGCGTTTGATCGCTATTTAGCCGCCCCTTTAAGGGAATTGATGCTGCAAGTGGATGAGGTTCATCTGGGGCAAAACGCAAGAAAACGGATTAACCTTTCGATCAGTGAAAATAACGAGATCAGTCAACTTCAAGAACATATGAATGTGATGCTCTCTGCCATGGAGAGAGACCAAGGGCTATTATTGGAAGACGAGAAAGCCAAGCGGGCTTGGTTGGAAGAGGCCGTCTCAATGCGTACAGAAGAATTATTGATGCAGACAAGACGGCTCGAATATGAAGTCGACGTCAAAAACAGGTTCTTTTCTATCATCGCCCATGATCTGAAAAGTCCCTTCAACTCTCTTCTGGGAATGACCCATTTGATGTCCGAAATGGCGGACAATTTAAGCAAAGACAAACTTGTTGAATATGCAAAGGCTGTGAACGAAGCCGGCGACAGGGTCTTTGAACTGCTGCAAAACCTTCTCGAGTGGTCTCGCTTGCAGATGGAGGGCGTCAAATCTGATTTACGGACAGTACCGTTCTCATTGCGTGATTTAGCTCAGGAAAATATCGACATCTTTACGCCGATGGCTATGGGAAAAAACATCACGCTAACTAACAACATCAAGAACGACATAGCATTTGCAGATCCGGATATGGCTCAATCGGTAATCCGAAATCTCATTTCTAATTCCATAAAATTCACTCCGAAGAATGGGAAAATTGAGATTTCGTCTAAACAGATAGGCGGAATGGTTCAGGTAACAGTGAGCGACACGGGCGTTGGCCTTTCCAAGGAACAAACGGACAAGGTTTTCGCTCTCGATCAAAAGGCCTCGACTGTTGGCACCGCTGGAGAACGGGGAACAGGGCTGGGACTGCCGCTCTGCAAGGAAATGATCGAGAAGTATGGAGGGGAAATCTGGTTAGAAAGCGTTCCCGGCGAAGGCACACAATTTCATTTCACTTTGCCCATTGAGCCAGAGAAATAAAACGTCACTTCAATCTGTCATGCTTTGCGTGACCCACGTAATGGGCTTTGCTAAGACA
>TARA_R110000772_G_scaffold37179_3_pt1 | contig 50033 bp, 59 predicted proteins | sample TARA_R110000772 | Tara Oceans TARA_R110000772 (sample SAMEA4397948) | marine metagenome | biome: Polar Biome; feature: [SRF] surface water layer (ENVO:00010504); material: water (ENVO:00002006), including particulate matter (ENVO:01000060) such as... | depth 5 m | reverse complement strand
GCTACCAAGTGGCGCAAGCCTGACTATTCTTTTCACCCGTATGAGTATGGTGGGTACATCCCTTACGACCAGATGAATCACCCGCGTTGGCCGGAGTACATTGCCCCTCGCGATGCCTACAAGAAGAAGACGTGTCTTTGGACGGGCGGTGGTTTTGTGATGCCTACCAAGGTGTCTGTTGATCCTGAGGCGTATCACGGCAACGGTTACAGCACATCGATGATGAAGCTTGGTGGCAAGAGTCAGCGGACCAAGGACATTCGTAGCGCGACCCCTCGCGGTTTTGCCTCGGCGGTTTGCGACTTCAACTCAATGAATTTCCAGCGCGGGAAGGAATTGGTATGAACATTATTTGTTGGTGGTCTGCCGGTGTTACATCCGCGGTTGCCACTAAGCTTGCGTTGGACAAGTACGGTCCGGAGAACGTGACCATATATTATTTCAAGATTGACAGCGCACATACTGACAATGAACGTTTCATGCGTGAGTGTGAGGCATGGTACGGGGCGAAGATCCACACGGTACAGAGTGAGCGTTACCGCGACCAGTTTGACGTGATTGAAAAGCGAAGATACGTCAACGGTCCAAGCGGTGCTTTATGTACGTTTGAGTTAAAGAAGAAATTGCGTCAAGACATTGAGTCGGACCATGACTATGACGGTCAGGTGTTTGGTTTTGAGTACACACGCAAGGAGATCAACCGTGCTATTCGGTTCAAGGAGCAGTACCCAGACGCTCGTCCTTTATTCCCTTTGATTGAGCACAAGATTACTAAGCCTGAGGCATTGTACATGCTTGAGGATGCGGGGATTTCTCGGCCTGTTATGTACACTCTTGGCTACAGCAACAACAATTGCATTGGCTGTGTGAAGGGTGGCAAGGGATATTGGAACAAGATCCGCGTTGATTTCCCTGACACGTTTGATCGCATGTCCAAGGCTGAGCGTGACGTTGGCCGGAGTTGCATACGCGATGTATTCTTGGATGAATTAATTTCCAGCGCGGGACGGGAGGCGAAGCCGATCATGCCTGACTGCGGTAATTTCTGCGACTTAGAGTTTGCAGATCATGAGCATCCGGATTTGGATGTTGTATATAACGACCCTCAACAACTAGAATTATTTGGAAAGGAATAACTGATGCCTAATCATTGTTATCAGGAAGTAAAGATCGCCGGTCCTACAGACATTGTTCGAGAGCTTTATCATGGCTTAGTGTCCAATGGTTATATGAATGGCAAGTGTAAGAACCCTAGCTTTTGTTCTCTTGTGATACCTGTACCCATTGAGACTTACGTTGAAGAATCTGACGGGTTGTTTCCCCCTTGGTATAATTTCTGTGTAAAACATTGGGACACAAAATGGGACGTGTGTGAAGTTGTTATTGTCGATGATTGGGAGAGGCAAGGTAATCTCGCAGAGTTTTCTTTCAAGTGTTGGACAGCATGGGCGCCACCTGTTCCTATTTGGAACCGACTTAATGAGCTTGGGGTGTTGGTCGAGGCTGTTTATGAGGACGAGGGCGGCTCGTTCACGGGCGAGTACCGTGATGGAGAGCACACTGAGTGGGAGTCACAGCATGAATCTGTCTCTTGATATAGATAAAATTTTGGACGAGGCTTTTGAAAAAGTCTTTGGAAGGGTTGTCGCGAAGGACCGTTGTTCCGAGTGTTTAGGCAGCGGGTTTTTCGAGAAGGAAGTTCCTATTTTCAGGACGGCCACGCGTGATGTTGCTTACATAGATACTCGGAGAATAAAATGTCCTGATTGCTTGGGAGATGGGTTTGTCCCCCGTGAATGTATTGAGTGTGGGGATGAGGTGACTGTAACCTGTGGGGTAAACTCCACTAAATGTGAGGATTGTTTGTAATGGAAGACACAAGTTTTGAAGCGGAGCCTTCGGCGCCTCGGAAGAGTATCTTACACGACTACATCTGGTCTATTTTGAGTTCCGCTGGAGATTCCGGAATGATAAGTGACGAGGTCCGGGCGGAGATGTTGATTCGTTTTGGGGTTAGGTCTTATTCGAGCACCACGGCTCGATTTAAGGAGATGTATGACCGAGGTTTAATTGATTATGTCGGGAGGCGCAGAGGTCTAAGCCGGCGGACTCAACGGGTGATGGTCGCGTTACCTCGCCGTGCGGATGGTTTTTCATTAAAAGAGATCGATCGTGCCATAGCCCAAATCAAATACAAAGTTTAAATAAGGAGAACACGTATGTATTCACTAAGCATTCACAATATAACCAAGATTGAGATCAAGGTTACTAAGTCATTCAAGACCTTTGCTAGCCGAGATCTTGTTATCACTTCCTCGGACCATACTGGCAAGGCTACTGAGCATACCATTGGTTTGTTTGGTGGTGGTCCGGATGAGTTAGAGCCTGATCTATCCGGAGAGATCACTAATAATTATATCAGCGAGGACGCGGTTTGAAAAACCCATGGGCGCACCGAAGAAAGTTATTGGTCAACATGAATAGATCTGAGGTCGTGAGGTACGAGGAATTGTACCTCAAATGTTGGAAGGCGCAGAACATAAAGGACAAGATAGCGAATCCCAAGCTTCAACTTATGATGCTTCCAGTGCAGAGAAAAGTGGTTTATCCTAAGAGCAAGGCTTTGAGCAAGGAAGCTAACATCGTCAACAATCTGATGAACCATGGCTTAACTGCGGAAGAGATTGTGCCGGCTCTTTCAATGACGCCTGTTGAGGTGAATCAATTAATAGAAAGGTTTGAACTACCCAGATGCCCAAAAGGACAAAGAACCTGAGTTTAATAATTGATCTTATATCATCCCTACAAAAGAAGACTGACGAAATAGAATGGGAAAACCCAGGGGATCCTCGTCTTGAGGATCTTCTTCGTCAGTTAGACCACTACAAACAAGAAGATAAAAAAGGAGAATTGTATGAACCAAATTTCTGATAATGTTATAAGACCTCCAGAGTTGACCGGCACCAGGAAAGAACAAATAATTGTTGAATACTTGACGAATAGTGGCAGCGCGTTTGCTGTCAACGCACAAGGAGAACAGGTATTTTTAAACGCTCGAATGGTTGCCACGATGAATGTCAAAGCTGGGCAAACTTTTGAGGCTTTTCTGTTGGTCAACTACCCAGACAAACGCGACCAGATCCCTTGGAGAGCGATGCGTGTTGAGCCTGTCAATGTCCCGTTAGATTTGAATCACGTCAGCGAGGACGCAGAGTTAAACGCCATCATAAAAATCATGGAAGAGTATGATGGTTATTGGACACCCGCGGAGCTAGCAGACGAATTAGATATTTCGTATTCTAAGTGTGCGGATATATGTAGAAGACACAGAGCCATATTCTTTGAAGTCGAAAGCTTTTGTTTGCATCTACACCACAAGTAGAGTACGTATGTTCTACAACCAAGGAGCAAGTGATGCCTATCAAGAAAAAAGACGAGCGCAAATTCTGTAATGTTGCGTTGTTGCCTGAAGATCATGAAAGATTACGGGCGTTGGCTGAAGACGAGCAGCGAACCATGACACGTCAATTGTCTGTGATCATAAGAAAAGAGTTTGCAAAAGCTAAAGATAGTGATAAAGTCTTGGCATAGGGTTTCTTCCACCTATGCCTTCACCTGGTGAGTCCTCTCTGTTTGAACAACTCTTGAGGACTCACTATTTTTTTGCCTCATTACTTTTTCCTATCTTACCCTGCAGAGTTTGATAATCTTCTTTGGAGTAGCCTCGGATCTGCGTGATATTTTTTACGCTGTTCATGCTTTTGAGAAAGGCAGTAGCTACCTCCCGACTTAGCCCAGCAGTTTCGGATAGATCTCGACACGCTGTATCAAGACCTATCCATTTCTTTTTATAATCGCATACTGACTCTATCAGTCTTTCGTGGGCTTTATCGACAGCCATTGCCTTGCCTCTTCTCTCAATACTTTGGCGCCTATGTTAATCTTATTACGCAAAGCCTCAACAATCTTCTCGTCTATGGTGCCTTCCGATATGAGATCGACATACGTCACTTTGTTTACCTGACCAATCCTATGCGCTCGGTCCTCGGATTGGATTCTAGTCTCAAGGTTAAAGTCATTTGCATAATATACCACTAAGTTTGCTTCAGTTAAAGTCAGGCCATATCCTGCAGTAGATGGGTTACCAACAAAGAACCTGAGTCTTGAGTTTTTATCTTGGAATTTTTCAACGATGCGTTGCCGGTCATCATCCTTTGTGTCTCCATAGTATGAAGCGACAGACCCTTTTCCAAAAGTTTTTTCCAAGGTGTTTGTAATTGATATGATGTCATGCCTGAAACGTGACCATATGATTGCCTTCCCTTGGTGCTCTTCCAATACTTCTAGCAAGGCGTCCATTCTTTTTGACTCAAAGTATACCATGTCTCCATCATCGGTCTTGAGGTGTCCCGACAGAACCTGTTGCACCCTTAGCATCTGTGTTATTACAGCCGGCGCAGATACCATGTCTCCATTATCAAACATTATCAAAGCTTGTTTCTGAATCTTACTGTACATGTCCTTCTGTTCGTCAGTCAGTGACACGTATCTTATAGTGTAGATTTTATCCGGCAGATCTAAGCAGTCTTTTTTCAGGACGCGATAGCTGCATTTGTCGATGTTCTTTCCAAGAGTATCCAAGTTTTTATATCCCACAACCTGTTGGAAGGTTCTCCCTCCTGCTCGTTGTGGACGAGTGACCGCGTACATACCTTGAAAAGCATAGTAACTTATGTGCCCAAGGATCCCCCACTTTAGGAAGTGGCACTGTGCATATATGTCGAGTGGACTTTTTGTTATTGGCGAACCGGTCAAGATTCTTCTATACTTAAACTCAGTTGCAATATCGCATAAGTTTTTAGAGCGTTTGGCTTTATGGTTTTTGATGGTGGTACTTTCATCGATGGCTATCATACCGTAATTACCAAACGCACGAGACATCCACTCTCCTGCCTGCTTTCCTTTCAGTGAAGAAAATGCTTCGACATTCATAACAAAAATAGTTAGCCCGGCGAATGGTTCTTTGACCAATGCCATTTCTTTTTTCTGTGCTTTGTTGGCCGACGATACCCAGCGGAACACGCGATGTGGTATTGCATCCGACATGTGTTCTGGGATCTCTTTATCCACCCAGTTTCGATACACGCCTTTAGGTGCGATGACCAAGGCGAAGTTTATTTTCCCCGCCAGGAACAACATACCCATGTTATCTATAAGTACTTTCGATTTCCCCGTACCCATTTCCATGAACAGGCCAAACTCCTTTCGACTCCAACCAGCCTCTAGTGCTGATAGTTGATGGTCGAATGGTTTATATTTAAATTTGTAGTTGACAGTCATCACATACCTCCGATAGAGTCCACAGTACGGATGATAAACTCTCTTGTCAACCGAACCCTGAAGAGGAAATACTAGATGAGCGACATATTTGAAGACATGTTTGAGGAGGACGATGTACTCTCAATCATTGATACAGACACGAGTAAACAGTTAAGTTCTTTGGTACGCAAGCTTCGTAGTATTGAAGAGACAATTGAAATAACGGAGCAGAACCTCAAGGAATCCAAGGCAGAAAGAATGAAACTTTCTACTGACATGATACCATCCTTGATGGACGAGATGGGTATGGATCGCATTGATGTTGATGGCCTGACCGTCTCCAGAAAAATGATTGTCCATGCATCTATTCCGGTTGCTAGGAAAGAAGAAGCCTTTGCTTGGCTAAGAGACAATGGCATGGATGACATCATAAAGAACGATGTCACTTGTACCTTTGGCAAGGGAGAAGACAATGTCGCGGGTGATGTTGTTGGACTTCTTAGGGATCGTGGGTTTGATCCCAAGACCAAGACGCATGTTCACCCGTCAACATTAAAAGCTTTTGTAAAAGAGCAGGTGACTCAAGGCACTCCGATAGATCTAGATATGTTCGGTGCCTTTGTAACTAACGCAGCAGAAATTCGGAGGAAAGTATAATGGCTAATGCAGTAGCGACAGCTAAACAAACCGCGGTGTCGGGTGAAGTTTTTGATGAGATGTTTGAAGATGGTCCCGAAGGCGCCATCTTTGATGCCTCTGAATTACAGATCCCATTCCTGAGAATTGCCCAGCAAATGTCTCCGGAGATTAACAAGAAAGATGCCAAGTATATTGAGGGTCTTTCTGCCGGGGATATTTTTAACACATTGACAGGGCAAGTATATCCTGGTGATGACGGCCTTTTAGTTATCCCTTGCTACATTAAGACATCGTACAAGGAGTGGGTTCCACGGGACATGGGTGGTGGATTTGTTCAGGAATTTTCCAGTGACGCTCATGAGTTAAGACAGGTTGTTCGTGAAGAGGTTGGCGGTAAGCTTGTTGATCGTCTACCTAGTGGTAACGAACTTGTAACCTCTGATGATCATTACTGTTTGGTGATTGCAGAAGACGGCACCAGTGAGCCTGTTCTGCTTGACATGAAGAGCACTCAGCGGAAGGTGGCTAAACGTTGGCGCACCATGATTTCCATGAACCGGATGAAGAATCCTAAGACAGGCAAGCAACATATCTTGCCGTGTTACAGTACTCTTTGGCGTTTAAAAACTGTTGATGAAAACAATAAGCGCAACGAGACGTACTCAAACTACGCCATAAGTAAGGACAGCGTACTTAGCGGTGATCAACGGGACATGTACGAAGAAGCCAAGATGTTTCGTCAAAGTGTAGATGCCGGTGAGGTTCGGGCCAGTGAAGGTAACTCTGCTCCCCCTCCCCCTCCGCAAAAAGATAATCGGGACAACGACATCCCGTTTTAATCTTTTCAACATTCACGCTAACGCCGTTAGCGTGAATGTTTTTTTTAGGAGCGATGCATGTCACTAGCAGATAAAATGCTCGCGGCCTTTGAGGGGTCGAGAGTTGCACATGGTACTACAACTGTTGGCCGTGTTGGCCGCAATGGAAAGGCTGATGCAGAAAGTAAGATTGTCCGACAACCCTTGGACAAGTCCTTAATGCAGGGACACATTAACGGAGGGCAAGGGGTTGGAGCTATCCCCATCAATGAGGATAACAAGTGTAGGTGGGGCGCCTTGGACATAGATATCTACGACCTTGACCAATCTGCACTACAAAAAAGAATACAGAAGCTGGGTTTCCCTTTGCTTCATTGCAGATCCAAGTCTGGTGGAGCGCACTTGTATTTGTTTTTACAAGAGTATGAACAGGCCAAGGTGGTTCGAGAATACCTTTTAGAGATGGCTGTAGCCTTGGGACACAGTGGGTGTGAGATATTCCCTAAACAAGATAAGATCTTGTCCGAAAGAGGGGACGTGGGAAACTTCTTAAACCTGCCGTATCACAACGCAGAGTTGCCCCAACGATATTGCTTCAATGAGAATGTAGAGTCCATTGAGTTGTCTGATTTTCTTCTTAAGATAGAGGAGAAAAGATGCACGATTAACCACCTTGAAACCTTAAGGGTTAAGAAACCTAGGAAATATTTTAAGGACGGGCCTCCTTGTTTGCAGCACCTGTTCACTGATGGTGCCACGTCTGAGGATCGAAACAAAAAACTTTTCATGATCGGTGTGTATTGCCGGCTAAAGTTTGGTGACGATTGGAAGTCTGAGATGGAGACATTCAATCACGCGCTGTTCAGCACACCTCTTGATGCTAAAGAAGTATTGGATTTGCAGAAGAGTCTGGAAAGGAAGGAGTATTTTTACACCTGTGAACAGGAGCCTTTCAAAAGCTTTTGTGACAAAGAGATGTGTTCGGCTGCAAAGTTCGGCATCGGGGATGCCGCGGTAGAGGCTCCCGTTATGGGTAACCTACAAATAATATTATCGGAGCCACGACTGTATTTCTTAACGGTGGGTGGTAATCGTATCCAGTTAAATACAGAGCAGCTCCACAATCAATCACTGTTTCAACGAGCGTGTATAGAGCAAGCGAGTATTGCTCCACCTCAGGTTCGTCCAGCTAAGTGGACAAGCATGTTGCAGGCTTGGTTGAACGAGGGGACCAAGCAAGAGGTTCCTGAAGAGCTAACAATTACCGGAGAGTTTAAGGCTTTGTTAAGAGAGTATTGTACAAGCAGGATAAGGGCGTTGCACCCCGAAGAAATGTTGAGCGGCAAACCCTTTGCAACAAATGAGGGTATAACATTGTTTACAATGTCTGGGATAATGGAGTTCCTAACCAATCGCCGGTTCAATTCATTTACTAGGGCGCAGGTTGGAGATCAGTTAAAGAAGTTGAATGGCAACCGAGAGTGCCATGGTCACAAGAGTATAACCAAAGAAGACGGAACCAGAACCACTACACGGGTTTGGTGGGTTCCTTCTTTTGAAAATGAAGAAGTGTTCCTACCTGTTAAGGAGATAAAAAATGACATCCCGTTCTAAAATGATGAGAGTAAAGGATGTTGCGGAGTGGCTCGGCGTGTCTGAGTCTGCCATCTACAAGTGGGTAGGCGAGGGTGAGTTTCCTAAGCCATACAAGCTTGGAAGCGGAGACTCTAAGAGGTCGGCCAGCCGTTGGAGTTCTGAAGAGATACAATCTTGGTTGGATAATCGTCGTGATACCTAACGCTAAGTTGATCTTGGGTCCACCAGGCTGTGGGAAAACCTATACTCTGATACAAAGAGTAGAAGAGCGTTTGGGTGAGGGGGTCCATCCATCCAAGATAGGGGTAGTTTCATTCACAACTAAAGCAATTAATGAGTTTGTTGAAAGGGCTTGCTCTAAGTTTAATTTAAACCGGACGGACTTCCCCCACTTCAGAACCTTACATGCAACAGGATACCATGCCCTAGGGCTGCAGTCTCAAGACATCATGGGTCGGGAGGATTGGAAGAGGTTAGGTAGTATATTGGGCGTAATGTTCGACGGAGGTGACAGCACATCGATGGGTGATGGCATATCTATTCCTGCTATGGGTGGGTCAGGGGCCAAGTATCTCCAGCTAATCATGAAGTCATGCTATCGCATGTCAACATTAGATCACGAATACAACTACGAAGCTGACTACAAATTGAATTACTCTAAGCTAGTGCAAATCAATGACCAATTAATAGAGTACAAAAGCCGGCTAAACAAAGTAGATTTCACTGACATGATATCTGAGTACATCAAGGTTGCTGACACACCGCACCTTGCTCTGTTGATCGTAGATGAAGCGCAAGATTTAACTCCATTACAGTGGCGAATGGTGGAGAAGATGGCGCGGACTGCCGATGAGGTTCTGGTTGCAGGAGACGATGATCAAGCGATACACAGGTGGACGTCTGTAGACGTGCGTGAGTTCGCTAATTCCTCTGATGATGTCGAGGTGCTCAACAAGTCTTATCGCCTCCCACGCAGCGTCTGGGAGCTAGCCATGCGTATCTCCAGACGCATCCCTGGTAGGCTACCCAAAGAGTTCTATCCAAGGGAGGAAGATGGTAGAGTGTCGGTAGTCGGAAGCCTATGGAATCTTCCCTTGGATAGAGGCTCTTGGACAATCATGGCTAGGACTAACAGTTTTGTGAATGATATATCCGAGAAGCTTGAAGAGATGGGATACTTTTATAGCCGAAAGGGTAGGTGGTCTATCGATGAGAATAAGATCACTGCCATGCGGGTGTGGAAAGATCTGACAACCTATGGCGCCTATGTAGCACAGGTTAAAAAGTTGTATGAAGTAGTCCCTAAGATGGGTCCAAATGCTGTTGTTAAACGAGGTTCACTTAAACTCTTAGAGGCCGCGGGATCCACGGAAATGTTAACACATGAGATCCTTGTAAAGGATTTTGGAATGTTGGCCGATATAAACTTAGACCCCATGGACGTTGTCAATCTTTCACAAGAAGAGAAACTATATATTCGTGCCATTGAACGTAGGGGGGAGAGTGTCTACCGGGATCCTAGAATAAAGCTATCGACTATTCATGCTATGAAGGGCGGGGAGGATGACAACGTTGCGGTATACTTAGGGTCCACTAAAAATTGTGTCGAAGGCAAGCATCCGGAAGACGAGCACAGGGTTTTTTATGTTGCCGTAACTAGGGCGAAAAACAATTTGTTTCTCGTGGAGTCCAACAAACAATACAGGTACAAAATATGAAAAGAGATATGGTCCTAGACAAGGCTAAAGAGTACATCAACGGGCAAAGGGCCGACGATTATGGAGATGCACACGATAATTTCACGCGCATTGCTGACGGTTGGAATATTATAGTTAAAGAGTCTTATATAAACCCAGGATACATTACTCCCCAGCACGTAGCTTTGATGATGGACTGGGTCAAAACAGCCAGACTTCTAAATGACTTAGGGGGAGATGACTCTTGGATCGACAAGTGTGGGTACTCAGCTTTGGGTGCAGAGTTTTCTGAAAAGGATGAGTCCGTACATAAAAGGCTAGATCAATGGCTGGGTAAAGGCGGAGTTTAATCATGAGCCAAAAAGAAATGTTTGACAAAGATTACTTGATCGCCAGACAGATGGATCAAGGTAAGCAACTTGTATGGAATATCCCAACAGAGTTCCCGGATCTGACTAAGCACAAACAGATAGCTGTTGATCTTGAGACATGTGATCCCAACCTACTTAAGCTTGGACCTGGGTGGGTGCGTAAGGATGGATACATTGTGGGCATTGCGGTGGCCGCTGGGGACTGGGAGGGGTACTTCCCTATACGACATGCCAACGGTCACAACATGGACGCTAGGATAGCTCTCAAGTGGCTACAGAAGCAGATGGCTACACCTCACATCGATAAGATTATGCACAACGCTAGCTATGACTTGGGATGGCTGAGGGCCGAGGGTATTAAAGTGGAAGGCCGTATCATAGATACTATGGTTACGGGGGCAGTAGTAGATGAGAACAGGTTCTCATACAGCCTTAACAACTTGGGCCGAGATTATTTAGACGAGAGAAAAGATGAAAAGCTTCTTCGTGTTGCTGCGGCGGAGTGGGGATTAGATCCAAAGGCCGAGATGTACAAGTTACCTCCGGAGTTCGTAGGCAAATACGCGGAACAGGATGCAGGGTTAACCTTACGTTTATGGGAACGTTTAAAGGTAGAGTTAGACAAGCAAGACCTTTGGAACATTTGGGGCTTGGAAACAAGTTTGGTTCCCATGATGTGCGACATGCGTCAGCTAGGTGTACGAGTAGATCTAGACAAAGCTGAACAAGCCAAGAAGGTTTTAAAAACTAGAGACAAAGAGTTCCGATTAGAGATACACCGTCAGACGGGGGTTAATATTGAACCGTGGGCCGCGGCATCGGTGGCTAAAGTGTTTGACTCTATTGATCTGAAGTACCCTAAGACAGAGGCAGGGGCGCCTTCTTTCACCAAGCAGTATCTAAACTCCCACGCACATCCTATAGCACAGATGATTGTAAGACTACGTGAGGTCGATAAAGCAAGTAGCACTTTTATAGACACCATACTACGGCATCAGCATAACGGCAGAATACATTGTGAGTTTCACCAGCTACGAAACGATGGCGGAGGCACAGTAACGGGGAGATTTTCCTCGTCTAACCCCAACCTTCAGCAGATTCCTGCAAGAGATCCAGACATTAAGAAAATGATTCGGGGATTGTTTGTTCCTGAAGAGGGTACAAAATGGGGGTCGTTTGATTATTCTAGCCAAGAGCCAAGGTTACTTGTTCATTTCGCGGCCAGTTTAGGTGGGGAATACAAGCATCCAGTGGTCGATGATATTGTGTCTGAGTACAACTCAGGGGATGTTGATCTTCACCAGATGGTTGCAGACCTTGCGGGGATCAACCGCAAACAAGCCAAGGTTGTTAATCTTGGTATCATGTACGGAATGGGTAAGGCCAAGCTAGCAGAGCAGCTAAGTATCTCGGTTGAAGAGGCAACCGATTTGTTGGCTAAGCACAAGGACAAAGTTCCGTTTGTTAAAGACCTCGCGGATCTAGCTACGAAACAAGCGGGGGCAACTGGTCAGATCAGAACACTTCTTGGCCGGCGTTGTAGGTTTGATATGTGGGAGCCAAGGAGTTTCTCCCATGAATACCAGAAGCCTTTGCCTTTTGATGAAGCGATGAAGAAGTGGGGACAACCGTTGAGAAGAGCCTTCACATACAAAGCTTTGAATAAACTAATTCAAGGCTCCGCTGCGGACCAAACTAAGAAGGCTATGGCAGATTGTTATGCCGAGGGTCTTTTACCTATGTTAACGGTGCATGATGAGCTATGCTTCTCTGTAGAAAGTAACGACCAAGCCCAAAAAATAAAGCACATCATGGAAACGGGCTTGTCTGATGTGTTAAAAGTGCCTTCAAAAGTAGACGATGAACTTAAAGACAATTGGGGAGAAATAGAGTGAGCGGAAAATCAGCAAAAGAATGGATACAGAAGTTTAATTCAGTAGGTTTGAAAGACATGCATCCCATGCAACGGAATGCTTTAATGGAGCTAGTGACTACTGCGGTTAACCTAGCCGCTGAAGTAGAAGATCAAGAAATCCTAAGAGATGTTGAAGAGCAGGTTGACGAACTAGTCAAACTGTTTGGTGGGTTAGGAGTTCGTGTGGAACAAGACGTAACGTTCCACTAGTTTTGACGGTTGGCGATTTGTGCATTGAGAGCCGCAGTGTACGGATCGCCGCCTAATAATTCAGGGGCAACTGGCCCTGGAGCACGAGCCTGAACAATAGGTGCTGGGGTACGCCTCTCAGTAGAAGGGGTACTAAACGATGGAGTTAGATTACCTTGTATTCTATCCGTAGAAGGGGTGCTGAAAGATGGCGCCTGTCTAGGCTGCGGCGTTGGATTTTGTCTAGGCCCAGTGTCAGGTATTAAAGACTTGCCTCGCAACATACGTTTAATTTCATTGATCTCGGTGTTCGGAAACAAATCATATGTACCCGCGTCCCGCATCTCTCTACGGTTTTTCGGGGTCACATCAAAGGGATCAAACTTCCCGCGCATGATTGGGTTGATTCCACCGATACTTTCTTTCTTGAAAATTCTACGCATCTCCGAGTCTTTTAAACCCATAGCACGTAGGTCTTCAATCATTTGATAGAACTCTCTATCAACACGATACTTGGCTTCATTGGCCTTAACAAAAGCATTTCTAAAGTCACTGGTTCCCGCGTTGTAATCATCAGTGATTCTATTAAAGATCGCTTTTGATTTAGTTCTAGCTTGCGACAACCTAAACCCACCGTATTCCAACCCTTTTCTAGGGTTGAATGACTGCGTTGATAGGCCTGTCGCGGCTCTTAACAGTTCCGTAGTGGCATTTCTAGTTCGGCCCATCTTATCTTGGCTGTCAATGATACCTCTATCTGTTCCAAATACACCACGAGCAAACCTACCTGGCTCCAACTTCCCGCCCGACACATTGAATGGGCTGATGCTCGGCATCAAAGTGTCCCCAACATGCAGTACTTTCTTTACGGTGCGCCCCCAAAAAGAATCAGCTTCATTATAAAGTTCACGGCCGGTAGAGGTTCTACCACCACGTATCGTAGTGTCAAACAACGCCTCGGTAAACATAGCCTCAGACATGAACGGCTGGACAATTTCAGCCAAGGTAGCTTTGCCTACATCTTCAATGACTTGACCAACTTCTTTTCCCTCACGCATGGCATCATCAGCTTCATTGACCATACGATTAGCGAACCGGTAAAGCACGTCATATGGGTTTGATTGGCTGAAGTTAATATATTCTATGTCACCATTCTCATCCCTACCCACAGGGATTAATACGGACCCCTTCTCCCATTCAGGTGCAAAGGATCTTTTGTACGCATCCATTTCTTCACGGCCCACTCCAGACACTTGGTAGGCCATTTCTAACATAGCGGCAGGCACAATCGCTGTCGTTGCGGTGAACGATAACAGGCGGTTTCTTCCGCGGTTTCTAACGCCCTCTATGTCCGAGGCCATATCATCGATGCCTTGCTTGACAATATTGAATCCAGTACGATACATCTCTGCCGGAAAAGAAATAAAGTTACCTACGGGTAATTTCCTACCGAACTTAACCGCGTCTGACGCTGCCTTATTGTAGTTTGGAACGGTGTCTCTTACGATCTGAGCAGCACGGTTCTTGATCAAATCATCTAGGTCGTACTCCCCTCGGCGCAAAGCCTCCCGTGTAGCTATGTCCATGTCCGCGCCATTTTTAGTGAGGTATTTTATTTTATCTACATCACTACTGCCCTCTAACGCATGTTTTATTTTTGCTTGTTCAGCATTGTAGTTAAAGTATTTCCAGAAATCATCGGAGCCTTGGTAGATATCTTCAAAGGGCTTAAGTTTTTTGCCGATCTTTTTGGCAACATTCTCTCCAACGATAGCTTCAAACCCTGACCGGGGATCGCGGCCCGATATGTCCAAGCCTTTCATAAGGCTGTCTTGTATCTCTCTCAACTCCGCCTGTGTACCTAAGACCCCTCTTCGGTTAGCGTCCATTAGGTCTGCGTATATAGCATCCGCAGAAGTCTCTGGAGTTTTTCCTATACCCAACATTTTGTTGCCGACAATCTTGCCCGTGGCACTTGTTGGGTTGGCTGAATAAACGTTAGAAAACACAAGCCTTGCCGAGTCTTTTAAAGATCCACCGCGACCAACCATAGGCATGTTACCATTGGCTAGCGCAAAGCTAACTGCAGTGGTAAAGTTTCTAACTTGCGTAATAGGTGAGAGCACTGTTTTCCCGTACTGAGAAATAGCTTTTCCTTTTAAAAAAGTTCCAAAGATTCCTTTGGTCACGATTGTACCCCAGTGATCTTCGGCTAGAATTTGATTAGTTAAATTTTTATATATTTCCTGAGGCACATAGTACCCGTCTAGCTGCCCCCAACCGGAGCGACCAATAACATTTGCTAGCTCAGCCGATTGTTCTCCTAGCTCCCCAGCCGCTGTGGGTGTTGACAGAGCGTTAGCTCCCCCAAGTTTAACGTACCCCTGTTCCGTAAGAGATTGTTTTTGAGCATCTGACAGACTCTCTCCGTTTTTAAATAGTTTACCAATCCCTTGGTTTCTTGCAGCCATGTTAGTGATAGTTGCAAAGTAGTCATCCACCGCGGAAAATTGTGACAGGTCTGCTACGGTAGATAAATAAGACTGACGAGGATCATCGACTTCACCCAGCAAACGTCTGAATGTTTTTGGTACATTCTTCCTATCCACAAACATCCCTGTATCTAGACGGTCCTTCGCGACTCGCCCACCTTTTAGAGTTTGACGAGCCTTAACGCTGTGACCTTCCAAGTAGTTATTTACAGCTTTGTTTGCCGCGGCTCTGGTCACGTTCCCCTCGACAAATATCTTTAGGTCGTTACCCGCACCCTCACTTCGCAGACCATTTCTAGTTAGAAACTCTTGCGTAAAAACATTATCCACATCTTTTCGTGCGGCTTGTGTTAGCTGGCGCTCGACATTTGTCTTGCGTGTCCGCATGAAGAAATCTTCAGCGGCTCTTATGTTTTCATCTGTAGGTTTATACTTTGCGTCTTCGTGGATCTTGTATCTACGGCGCATATAATTGTCTAAGTTCTGCTCAATTATATCGTTAACGTTGTTCCCGTTTAAGGTGTATTTGTTCTCTTTCAAGAAGTCAGATTTTAAAATGTCCTTGCTCAACTTTGTCATATGAGTACGCATTCTTCGCGCATTCTGACGAACTCCGGCAGGCAGTTCACCTAGAAGTCTAGTCTTAGCCGCAGGGTCGGCTTCAGTTAAATAGTCTTGGATCTTTGTCATAATCGTAACATCATCCAAGGCAGAGCCTTCAGGTTGATTCTTCAGGACAGTTTCTATTTCCCCGTCCAATTGTTTTAGTATCTTGTCTGCCTTGGTTATTTCGGCATTTACTTTACCGTCCATTAACAAACGTTTTTCAGCCGCTTCTCCAGGCATGTATCCACGGTATCTAAAGAATGCGATTGCATCTGCCATGGCTGCACGGCCTTTGCTCAATTCTTCAGGGCTTCCTGATTTAGCCGTCATCCGGTTATACAAAAGAGTATCTATATCTTGACCGGCTTTTTCTAGCTTTTTGCTTGCGGCTTTGGCGGTCATCTGACCGACCTTAGACTTACCTATCGTCGTACCCGCGGCCGTGAATGCTCCTTGTAAAGCCCCACCTAAAACAACAGATTCCCCTCCAATCTTCAGCTTGTTTCCAAACCTAGCAAGAGCTTTCTCTCTACCCTTTAAACCAATGAGATCTGTTGTCTGTGTTATTCCGCCCCCAGCCCAATCGCCTAGACTAGTCATATTGTCCGTGGATACCGCTGCATCCGTTAGTCCCGCTGCGGCAAGTTCCTTGGCCGCAAGACCAAATCTTTCGGCCTTAGTCAGAGGAGTGTTTGCTAAACCACGAGCAGCCCTTGCAGCCATAGCCGCCTTGCCCACCTTCGATGCCACTCCAATTCCAGGGACCACGAACTGTGTTACAAGCTCCGCTCCTTTGCCAATAAAACCTTCTGGGTCTATGCCAAGAGTATCCCGTATAGACTCAGCCGTTTCTGTTACGGTATCCCCGTAGTTTGTATCTGCAACAAGATCCACGCCCATTGCACCAAGGCCAAAGAGTCCTTCGACAATGCCTATACCACCAGAGACAACACCTTCCCCCAACTCTCCCAAAGCCGTTCCATCCCAGAACATACCTTCCGAGTCCTCGTCTTGCCGTTGTGGACTCGTCTCATCACCAAAGATAGTTTTTTTCGGACTCGTAGACTCATCGCCAAAGATAGTCGTTGCCATAAATTCACCTACCTTTATTCAGGCTTCGTTCCAGGAACACCGTTGGGATCTACATAATCAGTGTTAGGGGGAAGAGCATCGTACTCTTCTTGTGTATTTATTACAGGGACTCCGGCAGGGGCCGAAGGTCCACCGCCACCGCCACCGCCACCGGCAATTGCTGAAGGTGCTCTAGGCGCTGCTTTTACCGCGGCTTCTCTTGCGAGTGCATTGGCCGCTGCAGGATTTTCCGGATCTTCTGTCATAGCAGATGTAAAAGTTTGCCTGTATACGTCATTATACAAAAACTCTTGTCTAGCTTTTTCACCGTCTGCGCCACCGCCAGCACGAGCCGCTGCCGTTTGTTTGTAGTTTGTAAGACCAAGTAAAACAGCCTGTGCAAATTCATCTGGACTTTTACCAAACGAAGAAGCCACCGCTACCCGTGCTATCCTATCGTTTATTTCATCGATGTTGTCTACATTTGACAATCCAAAAACGTTCTGAGCAAAGTCCTGTTTATTGGCTGCATTAGGGGTAACCTCCGCGGCCACCATAACCGCATCCGCAATTTGTGCAGGGTTTTCTGATTTCGTTGCGTCAGCAATTAACTTTACTTTTTCCTTTGCTACACCTTCCGCGTCTTCCCCTGTTCCAAATTTGTCCATGACAGCTTGGAAAAAGCCTTGTCCACTTTTCAGAATAGCATCCATAAAGGTTACTTTTTCTGCATTAGGGTCAGGTGCTTCTTGTATATCTACCGGACCTCCAGGCTCAAAACCCATAGGGCTTCTCGGAGACGTGGGTTGTTGTACTGTGGGTACAGCAGGGGCAGGGGGGCGAGGCGCCTGAGGCGGGGGCATAGGCACAGGTTGCGGTGCAAATTGCTGCATTGTAGGCATTGCCTGAGGAGACATGGGCATAGGCTGTGGCGCCATCATTGGTCGAGTAGGCCCGATGTTTTGTATGGCATTTGTACTCGTTCCACCGGAACCATTGGATCCAACCGCCTCCATCAATTCTGGAGACGAGGCTAATATACCGCCCATCTTGTGTAACTTGTCTTTCGCCGGCCGTCTATTGGCGGCATCGATCAGGGCTGCATTATATATTCCTGACATGTCACGCTCCACTTGGGTTTAAAATGTTTCCAAATATGCTGTCCCCGCCACCCGCGGAATAAATATTAGCATTGTTTGTTGCATTGGTAAACGGACTAGCCTGTGGTGTACCAACTGAAGTAAGACCCGTACCGGATGTCGGCACCCCAGACAGGATGTCTCGCATAAATGAGAACCTTCCAAAAGGTTCGTAAGCTTGTTCCAATTGACCGGACCTCTGAACATCATACTCAGCCTGAAGTTGCCCCTGTTCCAGGCTACCGACATTAAACAATGCGTTAACATCTTTCGCGCCCAGTGCTTGAGTTGCTTCACCCAATGCTCCAATCCCTGTACCCAATCCTTGAAACAATTGTCCGGCCCCTTGGCCTCGTTTCATCTGGTTTTCAAAGGCAGACTGAGCCTGTTGTTGCGCTCCGGTGTACGCTGCGGATCTCAATTGAGCACCAGACTGAGCCTGTTGGTTTAAAACATTACGCTGATTCTCTTGCTGTGCTACGCCTGATCTACTTCCACCAAAGGCACCAGACGCCACTCCTTGAGCATCTATTGTGTTGGAATTTATTTGTCCAAGCCGACCTATCTCCCGCTGTTCAGCGTCTATTACTTCCTCAACAAAGGGGTCGTAGAATTGTTGGTAAGACAGGGGATCATACGCTTCGGTAGATCCTCTAGTTAAGTCCAGACCCTCACGGTAGGTTTCCCCGGCTTCGGCTAGGTACGGTTTGTACTGTCCAGGTAAAGCTTGCGCCATTTCCAACGATTCGACCTGAGGGTCCGTAAATCCCATCACATCTGGAGGAGCCACACCACCTTCAACCGCAAAGATAGGGTTTCCGTATTGATCTGTTGCAGCTTCTTCAGCAACCGTAGTAAAGTTTCCGTCTGGACCCTCGTAATATTGAACAGGGTTTCCGTCTGCACCAAGCACCGCTTCCGTCTTTTCGTAAGTAGTGCCGCCGTCTTCAGTCGCGTAAACAGGCTTACCGAATAAAGGACTCTCGGTGGCAAAACCAGAGATTTCACCCGTTGTTTCGTCTACGTCAAATATATTCTTTAAGAGGTTCTTTAAAAATTTTTCCATGTAATCCGGCTGGAGATTCATGGTTTTTATAGTTTGTTCGGCCATATTATGCCCTCCTCTCGAATGAGTTCATCATCTTATACATGTTAGCCGCCCCTTGGTCTGGGTTGCCTCCCCCTGCTCCGCGAACCGCGGCCTCTGTCATGACAAACTCACCATCAGACAACGCGGCCCGTTGAACAGGGCCACCGTTCTGATAGATTGTTGCAGGTATAGAGTCACTTGTTCCAGTTCCCGGACCCTCAATATAACCGCCGGATGCTAGTTGAGCAATTTGCGGTCTAGCTCTGTTGACCGGAGCGCCCATCTGTTGCCGAGGGGTTTCGGGTAGTAACGTGCCTGTGTAATCAGGTCGGCGTTCCCCCGTTTCGTATTGTCGTAGTTCGTTTTCACTCATTAAATTTTCAAACCTAGGCCTGCGTTGCTGATACGCTAACTCACTCATAACTCCATACATCTCAGGAGACATACCACTCTTCATGTTTAGGCCTTGTAAGTCTCCTGATCCTGCCGCACCTAGCAAAGCCTGCAAAGGATTGGAGCTAGATCCACTCTTCATCTGTCCAGAAAGTAATTTTTCCATGAGTTGTTTCTGAGCATCGTTTCCTGGGGCGCCACTTAAGGCACTCATGACGCTAGCGGAATCACCACCCGTCCCACCTAACAATGAAGCTAACCCACCACCGGCGTTTCCACCAGCGTAAGATCCTAATCCTGTTTTGAATGCGTCCTCAATTGATCCGCCTTCTAGTAGACTGCCAAGTCCCCCGCCTATGGCCGCGCCTGCGGGACCGCCCATAACCATGCCGGCCAAGGATCCCAAAGAAGAAATAAGACCTTCTCCTCCGAAAGCATCACCGACTTTATCCAATGTGTTACTTACAATATTGCCCATTGAGAGCCTCCAAGTCCTTTAAATAAACTGTAACAGAACACACTCATATTTACACCACAATTTTTAAGTCACCTGTTGCTGTTTTATATACGCTATCAACGGCTAGTCCGCCAGCTATTGCGGAAGCGTTATCTGCAAAGATAGGTAACTCTAACACTTGTAAAGTAGCAACGACCAAATCGCCTGGATTATTCTGTTGCTGCAAGTATATAGAAAAACTTCGAACCACTGAGTCTAGGTAGGATCGGTCATACGTGATTGGAGCTTTAGCAAAGTATGGAAGAGGCATCTTAAGAGCAGGCATTATCTTCTCCCGTCTGGTCTGATGTCTACTCTTGGTGTACCTAGTCTCCACCCCACGCCCGTAGCGTCTGACTCAATACGAAAAGCAAAACTACGCCCCCTTATCCGCAAACGAACCTCGTTTGTAAACTGTTCAATTGGGGTAGTAGCCGTGCGTGTGACCGGAGATGTGGTGGTCTGAGACGCAGGAAAGCTTTCGCCAGGGTAGTTACGAGCCTGTATAATCATGTTCACTGCAGGGTCAGGATTGGCTGCAGTAGAGTTTACAAAAGTAATGTCAGGAATTATTCGACTGATAAACCCAAAATTATCTCCCTCCCCCAGATCCACGGGCGAGGATTCTATGTAAGATGATACGGCTGTGTTATTCTCCCCGTCATCAAAACCTCTTTCGTGGTCATACAAGTAATTATTTACAGAGGCTACGGGGAAATCGAATAGACCCCTGTCCATCCATGCTGTTCTAGACAAAGAACCAATAGCCCAAGATTGCTCTGCATAATTGTACACCACGTATTTATTAATGTCTTGAGAGTTTGATGGGTAGAACCACCACACTTCAGAAAACGATGAGTTCAATCCTGCTACAACTTTCTCCTGTTGATCCGATTGAAGGGCATCAAATACAAAATCTCGTACCGTGCAAGGAATCTTTTGAACCGACCCTTGGTACAGGTAAAACTCTTCTTTACCCATCCAAATTACAATATCGTCTACAGCAACGGCAGCATTTGGAGAGATTATGGAAATCTTTTCTGAGATAGCGTTCACACCAAAGGTGTACGGTGGCCCAAGAAACTGCATCGCGTACAGTGTGGTGTCCGTAAAGACAATAATTTGTTGCTTTGTTTCTACCGCCTGTATTATTTCAGAGCCAAGACCCAGTCTCAATTCTCCTGCGGTATTCGTTGCCCTTGTCTCCCAATCAGTAATAGATTCGGAGTCAGAGAACCGAATTACCATAGGGTCTTGGACCCCCGGCGTGGATTCAGGATCACACCCAAACGCTAGTACGTGTCGATCTCGGTCCGAAACTAAAACTTGTTTGGCTATTTGTGGTGCTTTGTTGGAACCAGCAAAAGAAGTGATGTCTACCGCTCTTCTGGATACACCTCCGGTTGCGTCCCAGTAATAAATAGATCCATCTCTATAGTTTAAAATAAGATCTTCACCAAAGTTATTGTGGTGCCAAAGTCTCAGTACATCCGTAGCTTCTGTCTTTCCCCAAGACTGCGTACCCCAACCACTTGCCCCCCAACCATTGTATTGCTGGCTAGTGTTAAGACCGATGTTAACTTGAAATGAAACGGTTCCCTCGGTGCCTCCGCCGGAACCCGTGGCCGCAGCAAGAACAGGAACAGGGAACAAAGCACCGTCCACCGTAATAGATGATATGGTGGACAGAACACGAGCGTTAAATGAAAGAATAAAAGAACTCTTAATTTCTGTAACTTCATACTCTTGGTTTATAAGTTCACTGGTTATGTTTGCATCAAATCCAAGTACCCCTGAGAAAGTTACGAAATCTCCAAGCCTAGCTCCATGGGCGCGGACAAACGTCACGTCTACTTCGGAGGATCCAGCAGTGGTAGATAGTGTAAACTCATCCACATCATCAAAAAGGTTTAGATGAGGTCCGTGGATTGAAGTGTCGGCAGATACTCCGGACACAGAAAAAGATGTTATATAATCCCCGTAATCATAAATATCTCCAATTGATCCAGTTACCCCAGGCATAACAATGTTTCTAACACTAGTCAGATCTAATTCTCCGACTTGCGGAGCACCGATTGAACCAGAGGCTTGGACACCTGTGTTTCCGGGCAAAGTCGTGGATTGTGCAACAACATTTCCGACAGCAGATATCAACCCATTGGTGGCTGCAGCCCCAGAGTTATAGTCTACTATAACCGATTGAATAGCATCAGGCCCACTTACTCTGCGAATTGGAGTTATATCAAAGAGCTGTCCGCTTCGGTCAACATAGTACTTGCGATTGGTTCCTATCCCAATGTACCTTTCCCTTGATAACGTGACCCAAGACATTAGTGCGCGGCACGTACCTAGAAAAGATTGAACCCCGCGTTTTTGCCACCCACCTATTTTTTCTGGGAATCCAAACCTAAATCGAACCTTATCCATATCACACCATCCTCCTTCATTGGAAAATCGTGTGATGTCCTTGTTAACACCAGCGTTGAATTTTAAAGGTATAAGAGTCACGGGCTACTCCTCGATTTCAGGCCATTCAATAGTAAAAGGAAACCCGGCTTGTAGTGGGATATCCCGCAACCTTTTCCGATATGTTTTATACTTATCTTTTATACTCTTAGGTACATCGCTTATTTGTGTCCAATCACTTCTAGCCAGTAATCCATTTCTTTGCGACTTAACTGATTCAATTTGGGCTTGAAGTCTTTCCTCAATTTGCCTTTTTTTAACAAACTCAGGGATGTCTTTGACTTCCCACTCCCGAACCCAGACACCATTGTTGTACGAAGGACGAGAGAACTGTACGCATGTCTGATTCTCCGGATCAAACACTGGCACAGGATCGCTCCTGACAATTTCCAAACCATACGACTTCATCAGTTCCTCGTCAGAATTAAACCGATTCTGAGGCATCGACACATTTTTATGGTCATTGCGAAAATCGTCAAAAGTGTATGGGTATTTTTGTATCTGATGATTTTCAGTTGCTTTTATGTACACGTCTATTCACCTCCGCTGAAATTATAACCTACATCTGCCTTAAAAAGAGTAATAGCGCCACCCATCACACCTCCATCTGGAAATAAAGCAAGCGTAGTGCTGCCCGATCCAGAGTTCTTTACAACCCCAACGGTAGTGTTTGAGTGAGACAAGAAATATTTTGTTCCTGTAGGGTCTACTTCAATCGCCCCGTACCCTCCCGGATTTCCATAGGTTGCCGTGCCTAAATAATTAACCGCTGTTGGTATTTCCCAAGGGGTAGGGCATTGATATGTTATCAGAGCACCTAAAGCATCTTGCTGCAAAATTAGGTAATGACCTCCAGGGGTAAAGTGGAAAGACGTCACCAACCCTTGACCAACCCCTTGGTTGTTACTGCCCGAAGTTTGACTCCACAAAGGTTGTTCTGTCATCGTAAAACTACTAATATCTCCAGCAGTATCCGTATGATATTTTCTTATAGAGGGTTGGTACAATGGATCTGTGTGGCTTAAAGTGGTGATGCTGGAGATTTTTTTCCCTATTGTATTTAACATGAAGAAATCTTTTTCATCATCCGAAACTTGAAGACCGTTAATTCCATACGGACTATTAGCGTAAGAATTAATCCAGTCAAACCCAGACCCACCAGAAAGGGCATCAACGGTCTTCGCAGAGTGTGCAAAAACACTTGTAAGACTATACTCGCTTACTAACTTAAGTTTAGCAAACCGTATGAAAACATTCGCCTGACCATTTCCATCGGCCGCTCTTGTGTACCAAGACTCAAAGTATATTGATCTTCCATCTCTAGAAATATCTATCCCCATACTCTTAGATGGAAGTAGCTCTGTAATCAACTTATCTGATGTGTAGTCGAAGACGCTGCCAAAAATATCTTGACCATCTTTAGAAAGAGTTTGATCTCTTCGAAGGTCCGAAAGATCCCAAGGCGTGTCCGTTTTATATCTGTAAATATACTCTTTATCATGAGAATAAGCGTACAACCCGTTTGAGGCCCACTTTATTGCGCTGTGTGTCGAAATTTGATGAAGACCGTCCTTATCGTAAAACCCGCTGCTGTCAGCACTATTAAGTCCAAATGAAGAGTAAGTCGTATTTCCGAGGATTGTTCGTACCCCCGTATAATACGTACTTAAACTACTACTTTGAATGGACGTCATGACGTTTCTTTTACGCGCAGTAGAGCCTGCGGAAAAGGTATATGGCGTATTAACACTGTACACATAATTCCTGTCATGAGACAGAAAGCACACCGTAGGTTCACTTAACCAAGGATAATTAAGCGTGGATCGCGAGTTAAGAACGTCATAATATTCTAACGATGCAACAGACCTTTGAGCAAAACCGGTGGTAAACGTTGCTGTTCTTATGTCATACGGGGTAGCCAACGCGTATTCTAGATGTGATGTCCCAGGTAGTGTTGTTCCATTGGCTTGTGTGCCGACGATCAACGTTGTACCATCTTTATTAAAATAAAACGTTTTAATTTTACCAAACTGGGACATACTAGCGCCATTATGAAACAAAAGGTCAACGTTGTCTCCAGGTAATGCTTTGCTTGTTGAACCATTGTTTGTAACCAGAGAAGTCACATCCCAACCCGATGTCATTTCAGTTGTGCCTAAAACACCAAAGACAGCGCTGCCTGTAGAAGTTAAATTATTGTTCGAAACAAGAGTACCATCAGGGGAAATCCTAATAACAGTGCAATTCCCTCCCCCCTGCGGCCCTCCCCCATTAAATAACTCTACTGGAGATGTGGCAGTAAACGCAGGAGACGCGTTATTTAACGGGAACACCGAAGGAACAAATTTAAACTCCCACGGCTTGGAATTAAATTGCGAATCTTTGGGCGTAAATTGTTTTAAATATATTTCGTTAGGGCTGCTAGGTTTCCTAGCCCCCACAATAAAAGTTGTGCCGTCAGGCTTTACGTTTAAACTGCGTATTTCGGAAAGTTCAAAACCGGCTTGTGATCGGTCCCCCGGAGAACACAAGGCTTGGATAGGAAGAGTGTCCTCCCAGTTAATTGTCCCTCCCATTAATGGGTTTTTCTTTAAAGAGTCCAAGACATCATACTTGAATATCATGCCCCCTAAATAGGGGTTTGGACAGTAAACGTAGAATTTTTTCTCGTTTTCAGGGGCTATAGTAATGTCAACAATATCTTCGTAGGTTGAAGAATTTAGTGTATAGCTAGATTTGTCTTCTAAGTTCCAGCTTATGTCCGCGTACTGAACAGTGTTATCAGGAACAGCATACGTGGGAACATTCACAACTAAGCCATCTTGAGCTGTCTCCGTTACAGAGTACCTCGTGATATAGTTTCCTGTGTGTTGTCTTTGAGGGTTTCCAGAAATATCTATTTTGTCCATAGGTCCGTAAAAATAGATACTTCCGTCTCCAGGAACACTTGTATTTGTTGTACGATTCTCATATGCAAAGAAAAATTTTCCTCCCGCCAAGTTACTTGTATCAAAATTACTGTTGTCATTAAAGGCAGGATACTGCGTCATGTACTGCGGGGTGATAGTGTCCACATCATAAGGAGTGCTAGCACTGAATTGATAGAGCTTACCAAAATCAGTTAAAACATACAGATGTATGCCATCATATTCTCCAGGAGTAACTACGCCGCCGCCTATATCATCTATGCCATAGCCACCACTCCACCACATGCTGTAAATTTCTGTGCCGTCTAAATCGACGTTAGGATCCCAAGTAAAGTTAACTCCTCCGGACAACCCTGAGAAAATGTTCTCTCTGTATTGTGTAGTCCCCCAGACATCAGCTCCACCCGCTGATGAAAAATTCCATGCTTGACCGCCCCCCAACTGCTGTCTTAGCATTGTTCCCGTTATATCCGTTCCGCAAAGAATTACATGCGTTCCATTTTCTTGAAAAGCCCACGAGCATATAGGATCGCTATTAAAGTTCCAAATGGCATCAAGTTCTGGGGATACGTTGGCAATCACCGGTTTTTGGAAATTAGAGGAGCGGGTATATTTGTCAATATTATTTCGTTTATTGTTGTCAAACTGACCATCCGTTCCCAAGGTAATTTCATAGATCCTTGTGCCACCATTAATACGGGACGGTCTTTCCGGGTTTCTTCCTTGCATCATAAGAAACATAGAAGTCCCAGCTTGGTTGCTAGCGGTGGACCTTCTGAATTGTATTCCGTGGGGGTTGTTGTCTGCTTGGGGAAGAAGACCGCCACTAAACGCTTCAAGATCAAACTCTACAAAAGATACATTTGAAGACCTAACATCGTTGGGGTCTGCAGGGTTTAGTGGAAGCATTCCATTAAGCCCACCGTCCAATTGCCATCTTTTGTTTGCGTCCAAGGGATCTGGCATAATATCTACTTGGATTAAACGAGCCTTACCTGATGCAGCATACGTTGTGGTTTTGTCCAACCCACCTTGAGCTTGGCTAGTGTTGGGATAAGACACCCAAAATCTTCTACCAATATCGTTACCACTAGCCACAAATTCAAATGTTGCGGCTTGACCCCACCCTGGAGGCTGAAAACCCATACTTGGTGTGCCGTCTTGTGCCGGCCCATATTGAGAGGAGCCATAGTTATATCTAACGTCAATCGTGTCTGAATAATTCTTGACATTACTTAAATTTATGCCGGACGTACCCCAATCCAATGGGGCTTCGTTCATAAAAGGTTCATCGCTATCGGCAGTAGGGGTGTTGGTTTGCGGAGTTAATAAACCTGTCCCACGAAAAAGATCCCGTGGTGTCTTACTAGACAAGATAGTTTTTTTAGAAGCTCTGCTCATTAGGACATCCTTAAACCAGATACAAAGGCATACCAGTTAATTCCACCGTCTCGTGTATATAGAGAAATAATGTCTATTGCATTTGCAGCCGTGGACAAAATGGGAGCAGTTCCTTCAGCCCAATTTATACTGGCCGGGAATGTGACCGTGTAATTAGACGGCACTGAATCCTGCTGAATTTCTAACACCATACTATACGCTGTATCCAACGCGGGGATGTTATCAAACGTTATTGAAGTGTTTTGAGTAAGAGTTGTACTGAAATTGTTTGAGGCAGCACAATCTAATTGTGTACTGTTAGTGGCTCCATGCGACACCGATAAATATGTTTCTTGATACGAAGCCGCTTTTATTACCCCTGTAAGATTCACGGTTCCAGTTGCAGATTGAGTAACAACTTTTTCGTTTTCTGAAGTGCCAAGGGTTGTGATTGCATTGTAGTCTAATTGAGCCGCCGTAGCATTGACACCCAGAGATAGTATGGTGTCTGCTGGAGACTTGGAAGTCCAAGCAGTCCCGTTTGCAACAATGAAATAGTTTAAAGTTTTTGCTAACCCCGAAATCTCCGTAAGAGTTGAATTGAACGCTTGTACGTTTGTACCGATCTCTAAGCCTAGATTCTGCCGTGCTAAAGCCGCTGTACCTGCTCCAGTTCCGCCATCTGCAACGGCTAAGTCCGTAATACCTGTAATGGTTCCGCCTGTTATGTTAGCTGACCCAGACGTTACATCCCCCGTAAAAGATCCAGAACTAAACAAAACGGCACTAGACTCCAGACCCGCTAGTACATCTACTATACCAGGGCCTTTGGCCGCAATAATCTTAGATTTCAATGAGCTTATGGTTACGTTGCCCCCAGTATTCTGCGTCACTGTCATAGTATTGGCAGTGTTGTTATGAATCATGTAGACCTTTTCTTGGTCGTAATTCTGTCCCACTTCGTTGGACTTTATAACAATAGAGAAATCCGTACCTGGGGTGCCGCTAAACCGAATAGCCTTATAATTTCCGTTCTGGTCTAGATCGCTGCTTTGTGTCATGTTGTTAGTAATAAGATCAAAAGTTGATCCGGCCCCTAACGTTATTTCTTTATATCCATGGGTTGCCCGATCTACAGCCTGCATGTTTAAATTGGTTACAGTCCCCCATGTCCCTGATTCTTCTCCCGTACCTATAAGAGCTAAACCATTTATATTTGAATACGTTGTCATTTTTCTATCCTATACAATAGTCTTGCTCCAAGAAACGCTCGTACTTGGAACGGTTTCAGTATAGCCGGCATCCGGGTTTGGAGCAACTGCGATATACTTATTGGGAGTAGACGGGGTTTTAGGGGTAAAAATTACGTCTGGATTAGGGACAATCTCAACAAAGCCCTGACCAGATATAACTCTTCGATTACTCCACACTAAAACTTGGCCGATTGAGCCGCGTAAAGCGGGAGGACTTTTCACAGATATTCTAGGTTTTGCCTCTCCGATTTCTCCCACTAAAGCGGGAGGAGTAGGTGCAAAGTACAAGAATTTAATCACACTGTCATCAGATATTCTTCCCACTAAGGCGGGAGGAGTAGGTGCAAAGTACAAGAACTTGAACCCTACATCTCCAATGGAACCAGTGGCAGATACACCCGTGACAATAACCTCATTTACAGCCACGTTTCCAATGGAACCAGTGGCAGATACACCCGTGACAATAACCTCATTTACAAAGGCATCTCCGATAGCCCCTGTGGCGGACACTCCGTCAACAAATACTTCCACATCCACTCGTGATTGGGCGGCTAAGGGGGAAGAAGCTAAAGGACCAGACGCCAGCATATAAGTTGTTCCTAACTTTAATAAATAGTTGTGTTGCCTTGGTCCGATGCTTCGTCAGTAAGTGAAGATGGGAAGTCTCTACCAGCTCCCCACATAATTCTTACGGCCCCCGCAGAGCCATTGCCGCCTGTACTAGGTGAATCGTCTTCGGCGCCAGAACCACCGCCGCCATATTGTCCCGCTGCCCTCGTAGTAGTAGGTGTTGCCAGACCTCCATCATAGCCGCGGGTAGTAGTTTGGTTACCGGTGTTGTTGTTCGTCGCCGCCGCGCCACTTGACACCTCGCCAAACAAACGAGTTCCGCCGCCACCACTAGTTACAAAGCTTGTAAAAGAGTTGATCCCGCCACCGCCACCGCCACCGCCACCGGATCCGGCTATGGGGGTGTTGGATGCGCCACCGCCAGAGCCGCCGTTTCCGGAGTAACCCGCCGCGCCACCGCCGCCGGCGCCGGCATTGTTGGATGCGCCACCACGGGAACCGCCACCAGTTCCACCGCCACCGCCCAAGCTAACTGATGAATTTCCGCCGCCAGAAGTCACGATAGAAGTACTAACCACGTTGTAAGACCCCGCCCCACCCCCTGTTGCTCTAGCTCTATCGACACCACCGTCTATAACGGCACTAGCGCCTCCGGCGGTTGCCGGAGTAGTGTTCTGATAAGTCCCTCTTGTTCCCGCCGCGCCTACAAGGACCGTTAAAGTTTGTCCAGGTGTAACACTCACACTGTTTACCCAATGAAGTCCACCGCCTCCGCCTCCGCCTCCGGAGACACCACTAGAAGACGTTGTTGAAGCACTTCCGCCGCCGCCGCCAGCGACACACACAATAGATACAGACGTTATGCCTGTGGGTACGGTCCAAACTGTTGTCCCTGTTGTTTCAAATACAGCGGAGCCTACAGGAGGTGGTTCGGGAACGCTCTGTAAAAAGTATTCGGCCTCCGGTCCCCATGCGCCGGAATCAATGCTAGTTGATGAATACGAATTGGCTGGGCCTATTATCCCCCCATTTTGTCTCCACCGAGAAACCATTACGCTAGCTCTTCGTAAGATATCGCTATATTTAAATCCAAATTAGCGGAGGCACTACCATAAAGAATCTCACTTTCTTCTAGATAGAAAGAACTGCTTTTGTCTATAAGAACTAGTGTGGTTGAGACAGGGATGTTTAAATCGTATGCCAAAAAAGCTTGATTGTTGGGTGTGGTTATTCCCATCCTAACGGTAGCATCGTTAGTACCATCTACATTTGTTATTATTATAGCGTTAATTTTAATTAACTTATTACTATTGGCCGGATTTGTTATCATGTTTACCGTGCTCGTAGTACCGTTGTAGGCAATGGTCTTCCCTGTAATGGATGTAAGATTTAATAGATTGGGTGCAGTCATTTTCTATCCTCCAAATAGCACGGCCATGCCGTAGGCTACACTATTAGTAGTTAAAGTTCCATCTTTATCAGGCAACGCAAGGGTCCGGTTAGCCGTTGGCGAAATTAAACTATCTAGTTCTGTTTGGTATGGATCCTGACGAAAAATAAGTTTGGTGGTGTCCCCAATTTTAACCTCGGTGTTGTCACCAACAGAGTCACTTGGACGAACCTCTAACGCATATTTATTTTGATAAGTGCTGGCCCCAGTTTGATACTGAGCTATAAGAGCCATATGGCCGTTATTTATAATTGCTGAAAGTCTTTCTGCTCCAAGCCAATAAACATACCACGACATTCCGCCTGCTGAAAGAGGAGATATAGACGTTGCACTCTTAAACGACATCCTAGCCGTTTGAATTTCTCCCACCAGATTCCCGCTAAAATCATGCTCGTTGGAAAAAAACTTAAAGTCTGTAATGTTAGTGCTAGTGGATTGATTAGTTTGAAGATGCTTAAATATCATTTGATTTTCGGTGCTAGCATCAGCATCCGAATAACTATACGTTATAGTCTGGTTGGTGTCATATATTGAAAGATCTCCGGCAGTGGCGGTGCGACCTGTCATGCCATTTAACAAATTTATTTCTGAGGCATCAGAAGTAACCGAAGTTAAATTTGTTGAAGCTATGCTTATATTGGCCGTGCCATCAAACGAAACACCAGCGATATTCCTAGCCGTCTGTAAAGCAGTGGCCGTGGCTGCATTGCCTGTAGTAGAACCCGAAGTGGTGGCCGTAGTAGCCGTGGCTGCATTGCCTGTAGTGTTTTGATTTCCCGCGGAATTAACCCCAGGCAAATCTATGTCAGCCGAGCCATTAAACGAAACACCACCAATATCCCTAGCCGTGGCTAAAACAGTAGCCGTGGCTGCATTGCCTGTAGTGGAACCCGAAGTGGTGGCCGTAGTAGCCGTGGCCGCATTGCCAGAAGTGTTTTGATTTCCCGCGGCATTAACCCCAGGCAAATCTATGTCAGCCGAGCCATCAAACGAAACACCACCAATATCCCTAGCCGTCTGTAAAGCATCGGCCGTAGATGCATTGCCCTCAAATGTATCTGCCACTAACGTTCCAGAGACATACGAAGCATCTGTAATATCTATAGGAGCTACAGGATCCGGAGAGTACCGAGAAACAAACCTCCACTTACTGGTCGAAACATCAAAGAACACCCCTAGGTTGGTGTATCCAATGCCTGTGGAACCAGTGTTTCGGTTACTGAAAATACCCGTGTCCACTTCAATAGGGGTCGCTGTCCCCGTCCATTTGTCTCCTGAAGTGTGGCCTGTTACGGCTGAAAACTTAATGTTTATTCCATCAACTAAAGCTTGGTCGCTGCCTGTAATAGCTACTCCCGTAGCCACTGTTGGGCTGAAGCTTGGAGAATGCGACCATTCAAATGTATCTACTGCGCCTACTGAATCTATCCTAAGATAGTAACCCAAGTTAGATGTCGTTCCTTTATAATGCCCAGAGTAAAAAGCATCATCCAACCCCGTTCCCACAAATACAGTGTTGGCCTCTCCTATGGTGTCTCCAGCATTTAAGTTTTGTATCGATCCACCGATGTTAACGTTGGCTGTAGACCCCGTTGTATATTGCCCTAATACAGTTAGATCCCCATCTACTTGAAGATTGCTTCCAATATGGGCTGACGTTTGAACACGGAAAGATCTAACAGAATGGTTTTGTTGGTTGACTAAAAGTACGCCATCCGTTGCATCAGAATTTACAACCCAACCAAGGCACATAGGAAAGTTAGGATATAAAGGAGAATCGTTTTGTACGGCCCCTGGAGTTAGACCCACGAAAAAGTTTGTTCCAGCATTCAGACTTGAGGTGTCAACGCTATGTAATTGCCCCGCAACTATGCAATACCCATAACTATTGATTGCTATGTCATGTGCAGAAAGTCCTTGTGCGTTGTACGCAGTCGAACTAGTAGCATCCGCTAGCGCAACCGTAGGTACGTCGATAGTTCCCGCAGTATAATTTCCGCTAAAGTATATCGGCACACCTTTGAATATAATTGAACCAGTGTTGTTATAAACTCTTTGGTGCTCTTCTATCCCTATTTCGTGTGTGACACCTTCAATGTCACTGTAATATGCAAAAGTGTTAGAGAAAGTGTCAAACCATAACCTACCTTCTTGGTAAGTAGGGGAGTTAATAGACGTAAAATCTAAATGTTCTTGAAAGGATACACTGCCAGTAAAAGTTCCCCCGTCTGACGTAACCACGTCCCCCGCCGCCAATGTAATCATAACCACTGCCGTAGCCGTGGCATTTATTCGAGCATTTGCACTAGTGCTTTCAATCACTGTTCTAGTCATGGAATTAGTAGAACTAGTATATGTACCAGAACCAATTTCAAAATTACTCTGGTCTTCAATCAAGTATCTTACAACCTGTTGATCCGTAACCCCAGAAGCCGTGACTGATTGATACCCTGGAAAAGGTGTACCTAACGACATAGAAGCCGCAGTACCCGGCGCGGATGCTACTGCGGTTTTTACTCTATTAGATAGAACGGGCATGTTAACCCCCTATTACGCTATTCTAATTAGGGCGTTAGTCGCATCTCTGTTGGGAAACACAATTTGAAAGGTGCCGCTTGATGAGGTTTTATCTCCACCAAACGCCAAGATGCAAACCATGGGATTAGTTAGAGAAATGCTGGTGGTGTCTGGGGAAGAATTGTAAATAAATGCTCCAAAAGACGTGAAGGTGCTTGAGGTCCATTCGGCATCATTAAAGTCTGTGATGGCGGTGTTAGCGTCCAAAGTAGGAGAGATATTAACTAGAGGCTCTCCAAGTTGTGTATAACCCCCCGCAGTAGGTAACTCGGCGCTGGCATTAGTAACTTCCGCGTAGTTCGTTGTGACCTGATTAAACGTTCCTGTTGCCGACTGCTCAGCCTCGAATAAACCAATCTTAAACACGTGAGAGCTACCCGCGGCAAAGTCGTGGGCGCCAAACAACAGTTCTTTTTTAAACGTGTTACACATTTGTGTCGTTAGATTTAGTGCCATTTAAAGTCTCCTTATAAGCTCTGCCAACTTAGGGTGGCCTGCCTCTATTATTGCATTATACACAGTTATTCGGTCATTGCGAACCGATCTTTTCATAAACGTTGTCATAACTGAAACAAGCTTACTTCTAAACTCGTGTGCTTGGTCGCGTATTTCTGGGGCCGCATCGTCCGAAATGTACACTAGTTTATCCGCGCACTGCTCCGCCAGTTCCTCAGGCGTTAGACCTCGGTTGTCAGTCGTTATTACTTTAAAGTCTGGTGCTTGAATCATTGTCTTCCTCTGATTAATTGACCCATTCGATATTCATCCGTTGTCTGTTTAGCCTCACCAAGTTGTTTAATACCTTGTAAAGACTCCTGATACCTAGATGTATACATCTGCATCACATCCTGTTCAGATTTCATAAAGACTCCTGCCTCTATTAATGACGCATATAACATGGACATCGGAGCATTCTGACTCAACCATGTGTATGAGGTGTCAGTACCCGCGGTCAAACTAGCTGGTCTGTAAAAGTAGGTTAATTGCACCTTAATGTTATTGTTGGGCGGAGGAGACAGAATAAAATTATTGTTGTCAAACTGAGCGTAATAACGTGGTATACCTAACGTGGTTACATCCTGTGTGTACGAGCGTAAAAAACTTATGTCCTTAAAGTCTAAGTATTCTGTTTGGGTGCCCAGAGGCCGATAATATATTGAATAGGTTTCCGAGTTGGCAACCAAGTATGGTAAAAAAACATTTTCAATATACGTGACTATTACGTCTGTAAGAGTCGCATCACGGGCCAATCCAGCCCATTTCCATTTGATATATTTTTCTATTAGAAGTGAATCTAAGGCGGTTACCGTTCCACTATTGTCAATATCCCCTAAAGAACGGCCGGCCGCAGCCTCCGCAGTTACGAATTGAGCAGCATACGGAGGAAGATTAGCTGCCGCGAGTTCTATGCCAGCCGATAAATTATATTTGTTATAGGGTAGCCCAGTACTTGGGTTTAGAATAGATCCATTTGGAAAAGGATTCGCCCCAAAACTGAGCGAAAAGGGAGAAAGAAAGTCTGCAGGGACATTTAAGTATGGGTTTCCAGAGATAAGATTCGCGTCTTGAGTCTTTGAAAATAAATTTAATTGGACGCCTTTTAAAATCCTTTCCTCTGCTATTCGGATAAACAGGGGAATATTTTGTGTGAAGGTTATCTCATCGTTATCAGTGTACTGCTGTATAGCCGTTTTTAACTCAATGTATGAAAATGACATCTATGCCTCCACCGTAACTGGACCCGCAGAAACAAAATCTCCGCCTCCTCTAACACCTTCAGTTGTCGCTGTCTCTGTAACTGTAAAAGTGTAACTAGACGAATCAACTTTAGTTATCGTATACCCAATAGACCTAGAAATTACATCCGTAGAAAACCCGTTGAACGGGGCAACGTTTCTAAAACGAACTGTAGATCCGGTCAAACGACTATGTCCTGGTTCTATGACTGTTAAAACGGAACTTCCTGCATTACCAGAAATGAATGGATTATACCTTAAAATAACTTCCACCGCAGGTTCAACTCTATCCGGACGTGCGTTTTGTATGGCCTGAGGATCTGGACTTATTCTAGGAGGAAAAAGCTGGGGGTGCTTGACTTCAAACTCGTCAGGACCGACTAAAGATCCGGTCCATTCTTTCTGCATTGTACGCAAGCGGTAACGTCTACCTGACCTGTCAGATATTCCCCACGCTTTATTTCCGCTAGCAAAGGCCATTATGTCCTCAGATACCTCAAGCTGGGTTGCAACCTCAACGGGGTCCGACCCTCGTCCTCGTTTGCAGCCCTTAAAAATTCTTCCTCGTAAACAGACTTTAAAATAGGGAGTCGATCCGGCGCCCTTTTCATTGCCATGTAGTACGATAAACCTGCAACCATGCAAGGATAAAAACGAAAAGGCATATCCGTAGTATTTGTTAAAGCGTCAGCATCTTGGATTCTTTGCACATAGTAAAAGATTAGCTGGTCAGTTGAGTTTTCTGGAACTGTCCACAAGTTTATCTGAGGCTGGATCTGCCTATCAAAGTAAAATTGAGACGGGCGACCCTGAGTTGTTTTATTTGGTAGAGTTAAATAATCCCCACGACTAATACGTTGAACCTCGTAATCTGTTCCATCTCTTCTCAGAACTACTTCTAGCATATCAACTACATCCGAGGTTAACGTGATGTTTGAAACGCCTTGAGTCAATATTTTAGTGTCTTGTTTGATTGTCCATAAATTTAACCCCCTGTTTGCCCAATCAGCAAACATAAGGTTTAGAGAACGTCTCGCCGTTTTGGCATCATACCCTGTACGAACCTCCAAACCACAACGCTCATAAGCCTCTTCAATGACTTCAGCTACGTCTAAATTAAAATCTCTGGACCCTGACGTTGTCATTAAAAACATCCTTTAAAGGTGCCTTTTCGAACAAGCCCCCCTTTGTCGTACTTCACCATGCCACCGTTCATAAGACCTTGAGCCTTTTTAAATGATTTATCGGTAGGCGCACCAGGTGCTCCCTTTTCCCGCATCTTTTTACCGCTAGCTTTTCTTTTGCGGATGTTATCCCAAAGACCCTTTTTTCCCATCTCACTTCTCCCTTTGGATACTTGAAAAGTTTCTTGTCCCCGGCTGATCATAGACTACCTTTCTTCGGGTTATCTCATCGATAGCTTGTACTACATGGTCTATTTTAACGTCCATAACTTCTGTGCGTTTGTCCACTACAATAAGAGTGGCAACCATCCACACAAGACCGGAGGAAGCTAGCGCAAGAATTGTTCCTACAATCATTAACTGAACGCTTTTGTCCATTAGATCACCATGCCTTGCACGACCAATACTTGGCCTTTAACTTGTCTAATTTACCTTTATCACACCCATGACGCGCCCTAAACGACTTTCGCCGTTTAGGATCTGATTTCTTAATCGTCATGTTCGCATCGCCAAACCGGATAATTTTTTCTTTACCCTTGTCACAAGCTTTGACCACAGATTTTTTACCGCCAGATATTTGGCGTTTAGGCTTGTTACAAGCCATCTTGGACTTGTCGATCTTAGCCATCTGTTACCCCTACGAAAGAAGAAAGGTAAGTTCATTGTTGGCCCCTGTAAATGCGGACACGTAAACTCCCGAAGTAAACAACATTCCCGCCTCAGGGATGTAAACTTCGTTCATTCCCACAGGGAACTTCTGCGTCAACAGGGTTGCTCCCCCACTCCCGTTAGTGAGAGTGAAAGAACCTGCTGTTTCCGCGTATATATTCACCGCTTGAAGTCGGCATCTCGACGGACCCACTAGAGCCGCCGTGTCACCTTGCTCCCAGTTGTATGCTGCTATGTCTGAGCCAGCCATAGGTAAGCCTCCTTATGGACGAATTACGGTGTTGTAAGCTTGTGCGTACATGATCTTGATTACTGCAACGCCAGCAGTAGTAGCCGCTGTGTTTTTTACCGTGAGCTTAAGATCTGCTGTACCACTGTTTGCCCACTCACCTGTGCCTCCGCCTTGGGTGGTGATGGTTTTAAGACCGTCAGTTGTACCCGTAGCTAAGGTGTTTAGGATTGTAGTGGCACCGCCAACGGTATCTCCAACACTAAGGTTTGTTGTAGTGTTCGCCGCAGTAGATAAATCAACCACTACCTGAATGATATGAGAGTTGGCGGGAATTACCATGTTGGTTTCCCACGCGCCCGTTTGAGCAACTGGATCAATTGCCCCATTCGAAAGATCTATTGTATGAGTTTGAAACATAACAACATAACCAATGTTAGCAATGTCCGTGCCGACAGTGGTTCCAGTTGTGTTCTTAATATTCCCAGCCCGGATTGGGCCTGAAAAAGTTGTATTAGCCATGTGAGACTCCTGTCTTGGCAAACGTCAAACACACCATGTGTTTGTCAGGGATAATAACACTATACATAAGTGCTAGAAAAAAGAAAGGGGCCACCGAAGCAACCCCTTTCAAACTTACACCAACGAGTGCGTTTCTCTTAGACGCCAGGAGATCCGTAGATACAACGTGGGTCGCTAAAGCCGAAGCTGTAACGCTCACGCGCTTTGAATCGCATGTTGCCTGTGTCGAAGTCCGCTTCCATATTAGTGGACAGAGCAGTCCGCTCAAAGTGGATCATTCCACGAGGAGCATCTGTCAGCACAAAGAAGTGGTCCGGATCCAACATGAAGTCGTTAACGGTATAACCGTTAGGCAACATTCCCATTGAACGGATCGCGTTGGTATCGTTGTCTGCTGTTCCTACACGTAGATTGGAAACCATCAAACGCTCTGCAACGAATTGCAGTTGACGAGGGATGACCATCTTGGTGCCACGAAGAGCAACCTTCAAACCACGTTCATCAACAAAACCCGCAATGTTAATCAAAGCATCCTCAAGGGATGTTTCGTTTAAGTCAGCAGCAACTGCTGGCGTGTTTGAAAATGTTCCGCCGTTTGTGAGCGGGTGGTTGTTAGCACAGAGAGCAACTCCATCACCACCGGCATTAGCACCACCGGTAAACGCGTTGTTAAGAACCGCTGCGGCCTTAACTTGCTTGGTGTGTGCCATTGAACGAGCCAACGCACGAGTGTACCGCGAACCAAGACGATCATAGAGATTGTCTTCGATAGCTTCCTCTGTTATAGAGAACGCCAATGCGATAGTTTCGTGATTGTAACGAGCAGTATATGCTTCGTTTGCGTCATCGAAGTTGACAGCAGAACCTTCCGATTTGGTGGGTGCTGCGCCAAATCCACTCAACATAACTTCCTCCTCAAACGCTCTGTCTGATGATTCAGTAGTGTAGATTTCCGCATGTTGGTTTTCGTACCTGTCGTACTCCATCCCAAACAATGCGTTGAGGCCTGGTTCTAGCTCTTTCGCTAGTTGTGCGCGTGAAATAGCCATTTTTTAGACCCCCCTATACGCCAGTGGTCGAAGGAGTACCAGCAACAATCGCGCCATTGGCGGAGTTGAAACTGTTATTCAATCGAACAATTAATGAAACACCCGCGGCGGTAAAATCGCTGTTTTCAGGGTCGTTTTGAATACCCATAATGCGAAGATGCTTTGCGGCTTCGGTGCCGATAGTACTTACACCGAGCTTGGCTGACGAAATACCCGTGGTAGTCGAACCTGCATCACCACCCGCAAAGTTTGCATTTGCAAACACATGTTCACGCGCCGTGGATTCACTCGTGAGAGTAGCATCCGATGCAATGGTAAAGGTAGTCATTGGGTTGTCGTACACGAAAGCTACAACCGGATGGTTGGAGTCTGCGCCGGAACCAGGCCAATAGTTGGAAAAGATTTTTTCACCAGTGACAGACGAGACATACTCGCATCCCCAGAAAACACCAAGAAGGCCTACAGTGCCTCCAGTTGCAGCCCCAACGGCTTCGATAACGCCAGTTGATTTGGGGATTACAGGTGAACCCTGATATATGGGAACAGCGTTCCCATATGCGATTCGGTACTCTGTCATTCCGGTGGTGTTCGCGGCCTGTCCGACCACGCCAATCGGACGTAGTCCGAATGCACCATTACTGTTTGCCATGATAGCAATCCTCTTTGTTAGTCGGAGTCTCTACGAGATCCTCCGAATGATACTCGACTTTGCCGACTATTAGAAATCGGCATTGAAGGATGTTGCTCCTTCATTAAGTCCTGATCTACAGCAACCATGGCTTCGCGGGTGCGGCCCGTGTAGTACGCGTTTCTTTCTTGGGCTGTTTCTTCAGGTATACGACACAGCATCAGACCGCCTTGTCCAATAACCCCTTGGTATTTACCACTGTCGATAACAGGTGCGTTATAGCCTGGATACTCGTCAAGTCTGACGGGTTCCCAACCTTCTTGCATTTTGGAGTGGACATTCATTTTGTCCTCTTCGCCACGCATTGCAACTCTAATCCAACGATGACAAAAACCCACTGGAGGTTCTGGTGCTTCAAGATGGCTTGGTGGTGCCCATGGTTTTCTGCGCGCTTCTTTATCGCGAGTTTCACTCTTTCGAGAAGTTCTGGTGTCTGTAGTCATTGTTTTAATCCTTCACATACTGAGCGTATTTTTCGAGTGGTACACCTAGTTTTTTCGCAATCGATACCTGTGACGGCGTTAACTTGACTGACCTGCGCCCTGTGTGGTGTGGTTGGCGGGATGCTGAAGCAGCAGCAGATGCGACCTGTGCTCCACCCGTTTTCTTCGCGCTCTGGAATTTATGAGGAAACTCCTTTCGAACACGTTTGTCTAACTCAGTGTAATAGTCTTCAGTCGCTGAGTCAAATCCTTCTGATTCCAACCTATGATGCAGAGCTAAAGCTCCGGCAGTCATGACATCGTCCGGTCCAAACCAAGAGTTTTTTTCTTTCCACTGGACCGCACGAGGATGAGGTTGTGCTTGGGGACGTTGCTGTGCTTGGGGAGCTTGTTGCTGTTGCTGTTGCTGCTGAACTTGCACCTTATTTTGCTGTTCGGCCCTAGCCTTTGCAGTGTTGTAACGGTTTTTTTCAACCGCCATAGCCGCCATGGCTTGCTGAGTCTCTAATAGTTTGTCAGAGTCTCCAGCATCATAAGCTTCCCGATGAACTCTCTTTATATGTTCCTCTTGCGCTTGTAATCGGTTTCCATACTCAGACAAATAACCTGTGTCCAAGGCTTGAACCTTAGACCTTAACTGCTTGTTCTCTTCAAGAAGTTGTTGCGACACTCTAAGTGCTTCAGCTTGATCGCGCTCAGCTTGACGGCGTTTCTCCGTAAGCTTGTTAATGCGTGTTTGTACGCCTTTACTATACGACTCTAGTTCGGAATCTCCAGAATCGTCATCCGAAACCGCTACCTGTTGCTTCTCTTCTTCTCCAACGAATGTTTCTTCCGAAACAATAACGTCTTCGTCCATGTTTTCCTCAGCCATTTTCGCCCCTATATATGCTTAATGTCATCTGGTTCCAGTAAAGTAGCTATCACCTCGTCATCATTAATGATGCGAACCTCCCCGCCATCTATCTTAAATCTAGAGCCAGAGTATCGGCCTATACAAACCCAGTCACCTTCTTTGCACCAAGGCCAACCTTCTGCGGCATGAGTGCCACTACCGTCCCCAAATTTACTAGGGTCTTTATAGGCCAATGGACCTAACTTCATTACATAAGCAACAACCGTAGCTACAGCCTCACGCTCTCGGATCTCATCTGGGATGTGTAGTCCACTGGCAGTCTTAGCTTTGCCTTGGTAAGGCATAACCAACAATCTCCACCCTGTGGGTTGAGGCAATCTGTCAACTAAAGGTTTGTCTAAAAGGGCCGGATCCAGCACCCGGTCATTAGCGTCAACATACGCGCTATCCAAAGATTCAGGATCAATACTGTCTTTATCTTTGTTTATTTTCTGCGCGACATGGTCAGGAAGATATAAAGTCTTCGGCATCGTCTACGTTTCTCTCCAGCAGGGACTTGATTTCTTCACGCGCAAAAGAGAGTCCCCGTATCTCTCCTACCGACATTTTGTACTGCTCCCAGTTCTGTACTGAACCGTGAGAAAGAGCGGCGGTGATATCTGCTTGCCTCTCTTCAATTCGCTTATACAAGTATTTAGCGAGATCGACAACATCCATTATAGGTTATCCTTGTATTCCTCCTGTGGATTGGATGTAATAGGGTTGCCACCCATCCACTCATTGCATGTGTTTTCACTTGTACAAACAAACTTCAACAGTTGGCAATAGCCTGTAAGACCTGAATCGTCTTCTATGCACTTTTGCATTTGTTCTGTTTGATTGTAAAATGAACAAGTTCCACAACACACATCCTCGTCCAAGCACTCTCCGTATTCGTGCTGGTACTCCGCCATGTCTTTGTTTTCCATGTTGGCATCTGCGTCTTGTGTAGGCAACGGACAAGAAAACCCTTCCTCCGTTGCCTCCATCTTATCCACAGGAATGCCCTCTGGAAGAATGCTTATCATTATTGTGGTCATTTTAATACGTTTGACCTCTTTTGTTATTGAACCTAACATCCCCTGCACGGACTTTCCCGCCGTGCATATAACCTTGGACTTTCCCGCCTTTGTTAAGTTTTGTAATAGGTTCATCACTGCCTTTTCCTGGGCGGTCTGCCATAGAACCTGTCTTTAACTTTTTTTCATACGCCTTCTGACCATCTGTTCTTCTATGAACGTCCTCTACAGAGTCTATAAAAACGTTTGCTCCCATTCTCCCAGCTTCTTTTGTTGTCATTTCACCGCTGAGGACTTTTTCTAACAGGGCCTCGTTTATAGCACTTTCAGTTTTAGTTTCTTTCCCACCACGTTTAAGTCTTTCTTTTTTCTCTTTGTCGGATTGGTAAAACTGAGCGCCAGTTCTTGATGTCTTAGTTGTTTTTTCAGCCATTTTACTGTTCCTTTATTGAACGATTTCGAAATGAGGTGCATCGATAAACGGACGGCGCCCTTGAGATCTACGCAAGTCTATGTATTGATTCATAGCACCTTCCGCAGTTAAATCACAGTCCCCAATATCATCGATATGCCAAGCCGCGCCCCATCTAATCGGCACCCGTTCATGCAACGCACCTTGGGCCATGGCGTCAGCTATTTCATCATACAGATTTAGTTCCCATCTGCCGCCATTGTTATATGCCATTAGATCTACTGCCAGACCCTCAAGATGTTTACTTTTCATGGTTTGAGAAGCACCCGAAGAAACCAACTTCTTCTGCTCTGCATGGCTGCGGATCCCGCAAATAACAGAAAAATCTTGTTTGGTAACCGAAATGGCGTGAAAGACAATTCGCTGCAGCCTATCATCGACAGTTCCTAGTTTCTGTAAACTTCTCTTACCCAGTACGTAACCCATAGTCTGTCCCTTTCCAATTCCACACCGAGGTGAACTCATCGTCATTTGATTTGTCGTAACTCACTTCTTAAAACCTTTAATAGTTCTGATACCAAAACTTGCAGCAATACTACAGTACATCCCCCATTGCACCCATAACGGTGTAGTCTCAAGATTAGCAAAACCTTTCGCCATTACTTCCTGCATTGATGGGATAAAATTTAGTAATAGAATTGCCACGAAAACCAGCGTCCATAGCTCGTCTTTCCAACTGTCCTTACTCGCCTCTATAGCTGACTGTTCCCAATCAGTTTCCGATGTGGCCTTTTTCAACGCTATTTCAGCGTTTGCTTTTTGAATTGCTGTCTTACCGTCAATGTAGCTACTAGCTAAACCACTAATCGCTGTTACTATTCCGCCTATCATCACATTGCTCCGATATAAGTTTAGCTTGGTTACGTATTTCAGTCTTCTGTCGCTCCAAGACTACGAATTGTTTGTCCATTTCGCTCAGCCAAGTAGGCGCGTCTATTACATTGTTTACTTTTCTGAACTCAACCATACCGAGAATGCTCCTGTCATGGCTCCCGTGACTACAGATACAACCGCAGCGTGTTGTGAACTTAGATCAGGAACGGTTATGGCGAACTCAATTACGCGAATATAAACAATTGTCATAACCAACATCATAAAACGCGGCATCAACCGATACTCTAGAATTTTCTCAAACGCATTCTTCATTTCAGAACCCTCCTTTAAGGCCGTCCAATATTTCACTTAAACTTGGTCTTTTGTCCTTCTTTTCATAAACACAGCTATAAACTTTAGGACACTCAGAGTAACTCAACGTTGGGTAGTGATAACCCAACCCTCCAAATCCTGCGCTAAAACGATAAACACAAACTTTCTGACCATCTCGGTCAGTAAATCTTTTCCACAAATGACATTGAACATGAGTGGGGTTTGCCACCCCAGCTAGCGCAACCGAACAAATTAAAGCCTTAATCATTGTGTCACCATTACAAGTAAATAAATTCCGCCACCAAGTACGGCAATAATACCAAAAGATAAGCCACCTATTGCAGCGTTGTTAGCAATCTGTCTCTTGGCTTCCATTGCAGCATACACAGTTTCTTCTCTTTCCTTGCGTATTTGCCTACGCATATTAAGCATATCGTCATAGCAAGACGGCCCGAACCTCATATTAAGCATAAACTTAATTTCTTTTTCCCGCTCAAGTAAAGTCTTTTTGCGGATAACTATATCCATTGCCTCTTGCTCTATATTAACAGAGCCTTGAGATTGTTTCTCAAAAAATGTAGGATTCTTGCGCTGAGATTCCGCCCTGGAAATATCTGCCACCGCAGAGTACCACGACCCTAGCTGTTTACTAACATCCTCTAGCTCACGCCCCGCACCGACCACCAGCTTTACGGCCTTGAAAGCAGCATTAGCAGCCGCAAAAGCTGAGATAGGGTCGATCATTTTCCTGCCTAACTAGGGTTTACCCCCTACTAGCTACAGCCTTCCGCTGAATATCAATCCGTTCTCGGTTAACTTTGTTTCTGTTTCCTGCAATATCCTCTTGGCTCTCAATCCGAGCTGCATCCGTAGCGGCACGTTGTTCCATCTTCTGAAGCTCAACAAGCATCTGACCTTGGTCCTCTTCAGTCTTACGCTTCAAATCTTTTTCTTTTATTGCAAGCTCTTGCATACGAATTTGAACGAGAGGGTCTTCCATTGGACTGTTACCAACAGGCATGAGATCAGGAAGAACATCCATCATGATCTTTTCCATCTGCATGGAAATAAGTTTCTCCATTTGAGCAGGATCCTGCATGTTTTGTTGAACTTTCATAATCTGTTCTTGAGCCATCTGAGGATCTATTGCCCCGCTTTGGGCCATCAACTGTGCCTGTCCAATAACTTCTTCGATCTCTTTCGTTACTAGCTGCCGTGCTTTCTGAGATACATGCTCCATTACGTGTGCATAAAACGTACCCATTACCTGTGGGGAAGTCATAACCAAAGGAGTTTTCATGAAAGCCACATGCAACCGAATGTGTACGTCATGGTCTTGATGTGGAAACGTATTTAAAATCTCACCCATTAATGCACGAGCGTTCTCAATAGCCGGATCTAAAGGCTTTGGCTCCGGAGGTGGAGGCAGTATCTCGTCAATGTTCTGGACTTCTAAAGCCAAATACATCCTACGATACGCCGCATGAAGGTTGTGCATCTGAGGGTTAGACTGAGCTAACTGCAACTGGGTTTGAGCTAGGGTTACTCTCTGTGCCATAGAGAAAATGTTGGGATCGCTGACCGGAACCACATCTATCCTGTCATCAAAGTCCGAAGCCATAATAGTTCGGTTGCCGCCCTCAACATCGTAGGGATACTCTTGTGGGATATTGTCCCTAAATATCCTAGCAAGAATCCTAAATTCTTGTTTCTGAGCATAATGCAGACGTTTATGTATCGCAGACATAACTTTCATGCCGCGCTCTAGGAGAGCCACAGTGGTGCCTACAGGCGCCTGACTGTTGCCATCGCCCGTTTGCTGGTCAGCAAGGGATACAAAGCGTCTGCCCCCCTCTACAAGGGCCACAAGAAGCTGCGCCAGAGTCGCTGACGGTTCCTTGTATGGTAACGGGATAATCGCGTCCCGTATATTCCCCCCAGGTGCATCTATGTCCCGCCACTCACCCGGCTGTAAGGGTTCATCTTCGTTACGAAGCCTTACGCCTCTAGCCTTGAAACCCGCTGGGAGGTTCGCAAGAGTTCCTGCGTCAATAAGTTGCCGAAGGATACTCGTTGCTGCGCGTCCAAGACCGCCAATCATATGTATTAAACCAAAGCCGTAGAAACCCAAACCTGGCATGAATTTGTAATGAACAAAGTACTGCTGTTTTTTAGCAATACCAGTGCCTTCTTCAAAGTTTCTTCGAATAGATAAAACGTGTCCAGACCCCTCATCCACTGAAATGATATATGGAAGAGCAATACCGGTTGGTTCTCCGTCTGGAGACATGTCTTCGAAACCCTCAAGGTCCACGTCAACATGCATCTCTAGGATGGTAAACGTCTCGTCGGTATAGGTTCTAGACGTACCCTGAATCTCGTCCACCTTTTGACGGACTTCATTTTCTTCGCTTTCAAACCTACTAAGCGCAACGTCCCGATAAAAACCCGCGACTTGTAACTTGCGAATTTGATTAGCATCCATCCTAAGAACATGCGTAACGCGAGACGCCGTATGTAAATCAGACGCCGCGTAAGAAACCACTAGATCTTGAGCCGGAACAAACTTCGACACCGCACGTTGTTTGGACTCGTCAAAGTAAACCTTTTTAAACGTAGACCCAGATAACGGTAAATAAAACAATAACTGATCCATATCTGGATCAAACTCTTCCATGACCTCAGTGATCTGGTAGTTCATAAATTCTTTTACACGGCCAGCCTGTTCTTCCCTAGCAGGATCTTGAAGACCTAGCACTTGAGTTTTTACTGGACCTCCAGACGGAAGTAACTCTTTATAAGCTTGGGCTTGGAATTGAGTAACACTCTCAGCAATGAGAGGATGGGTCACACCACTGGCACCCTCAAAAGGCTGGGTGCGTTCCTTATAAACCACCCCTAGCTGGTCTAAACCTTTAGTGTATGCCTCTTCCCAATCTGCCCGTGACTCCTGATCTTCTTGATAAGAACCTCGGAGGTCTGTCGATAGCTCCCCAAGATACGCATCATCTAAGTATTCGGATAAATTAGCCCCATGATCAATTTCTTCCGAGGCCTCTTCTCCCGCCATTACAGCAGACAAAGCCTCAATAACAGCACCGCCTTGACCATCCTCCGTTATCTGAGCACCGCCATCGAATGTCTCTGGCTGTGGTACTGACACATCTACAGATGCCTCAGTCGGTATCATGTCTTCAGGTGTTATGCCCGAATCTACTTGCATAGGTGGCAAGGCCATTAGTAATACTCCCGTTTACGGCGATAAATGTCAGGCTCGTCGTTTTCTCCCTCTAAAGAGATGAACCCACCTTTTCTAAATCGCATAAGTGCTAGTGTCATACTATCACAAAAATCGTCATAGTCACCATTAGGAAATGAAACTACTTCTTCTATCACTTCATCTGCAAACTTTTTGTCCGTTGGCGCCCAAACAACACCCGCCTCAAACAACGGAGCAACCATGTGCATCCTAGTAACCTTATCATTTCCCTTGCCTGGGGAAAAGCCCAGTGCCGGTATGCCGCGGAGCCGCAACTCGTCTATAAGTGGCGTACCCGTTGCTTTGGCCTCTACTAAGACCATGTCTGGCTCCCAATAGCCATGCTCATCAAAAGCAACTTGCTTTAATTCAGGGAAATTCCACCTTCCCCGTTGGGCATCCATCAAAATTATGTGATCAGGACCACCCTCTTCAGGGCAAAAGATACCCCAAGTAGTTATAGCAGAGTAATCCGCCGTTTCTTTCTTGGAAAACGCAGTGTCATACGCCTGCAAAATGTACTTAACTGGGGGAATCTCGTCCTCTTCCCAATCTTTCCACCATTCTCGCTTGATAATAGCAGAATCAGACGCAGTTGGAGTCTGTTGCCACTGAGCGTTCCATTTTTGTACAGGCAACGAAGCTTTAATGGACAGTAAAGCATTTTTTTCCCAGAACTCAGGCCATAAAGGCTTGTCAGACGGAAGAATTGCAGGGAACTCTACAACTTCCCATTGGTCAGACATGATGTCATTGCCTTGAGCAGCAAGAAGTCGGCCAGTTAAGTCCTTTTTCCCCCAGCGAGTCATAACAATTATGATCGCACCGCCCGGTTGAAGGCGCTGACGAGGACCAGAAGTGTACCATTCATAGGCATGATCAAAAGCAGTCTCGCTTAAAGCGTCCTGTTCCGAATGTGGGTCATCAATAACAAACAAATCCGCGCCACGACCAGTAACCGCAGCACCTACACCCGCTGCAAAGTACTCACCACCCGCACTCGTTTGCCATTTTCCAGCCCCTTTGTTGTCCTCTTTCAGACTGGTGTCAGGAAAGATGTCTTTATATTGTGGATCGTCTATAAGATCACGTACCTTGCGGCCAAAACGCACCGCCAACTCTGTGTTGTGTGTGGCTTGAATAATTTTTAGCTTAGGATTCCTGCCCAAAAACCACGCCGGCATCAGATAACTGGCGAACTCAGACTTAGAATGACGAGGGGGCATGTTAATAATCAGACGTTTTAACTCGCCTCTGGCAACCTTCTCTAACTTTTCCGCAATAATTCGGTGATGGCGACCTTCAATGAAGTTATCATACACATGGTGTGCAAACGGCATGAAGTAATCTTGAGCTTTATCCCGTAAATCCAACCGTTTCTTGGCCTCTGTTAAGGCCAAGATTTCTTTTAAAGCTTCCTCAGGTAACGATTGTAAGTTCATAGCATCCCTAGAAGAGATTTAGCATCAACTTCAACCAAAGTTTCTTTTTCGTTGGGTGACAAGATCTCTTGGACAACCTCGTACTCCTTCCGTGTCTGCCCAGAACCACGTTGTTTGCCTGAGTTTATACCAGTATACGCTTGAGTACTCGCGCCGGCTCTCTGCCTATTCTGCGTGAATGTCTTCTGGCACATCAGACGTCCGTCTGGACCCCTGACCTGAACGTATCCATCAGGACACTCCTCCATCGCAGGAGCAACCCCAGCCTTAGGAACTTTCCGGCGAGGATCATCGTCTCCTCCTAACTCAAACACAAAGGGGGAATTAGGAACCTCAACCTCAACTCCCTCTTCTTCCTCTTCATCCCTATCAACATCAACCTCAATCAGAGGCCTTGCAGTGGTGTTGGTCGTAGGCACAGTACTGGGGTCGGTATTTTGAGGTGGGGGAGAAATTGCTGGTGTGCTCGGATCTGTCTCGGCATCAAGGTCAATAGTTACGCTACCATCCGGATTCGTTCCATTCACATCTGTGGAAATCTCTGGGTTGAGAATTTCCCCGTCGAAAGTTCCGTCAACATCTATAGTGACCCCCTCGGCCTTTTCTTCCTCCGCATTATTGTATGGCCCCAACTCATACAAAATGTCCCCCTCAAGAATTTCACTAGATGGGTTGGTTTTAATTCCGGCCTGCGGAACCGTTGTAGGTACTATTGCAGGAACCTGTGCAACTTCGATCACCGTGTTGCCTTCCTCATCCACCTCCGCCTCTGGAACTGCAGACCCCTCCGCATCAATGATTGTCACCGCCTCGTCGAAACTTATCTCCGGGTCCACTACTGGGTTCTGAGCATCCGAAGGAGGAAGAGCCGCGCCATCCCGAATAATATTAGGAGATCCCTCCGCATTAATGAGTGTCACCGCCTCTTCAAAACTCATTTCAGGGTTCTCTACTGGGGTTTCAACATCCGAAGCAGGGAGAGCCTCGCCATCCCGAATAATAGTAAGGGGTGAATCCACTACAAGACTGCCTGCATCCCCGAACTGGTTGTTGGCAATCGCTTGCTCAAAATCGACTTGCCCAAAATTAGGATCCCCAGGTCCATTAGGTCCAAATTGTCCCTCACCATCTTTAATAGCTGCGTTTACGGCATCCAAGCTAGCCTTAGTTTGTATGTAGTCTTGATACGTTTTATTAGCGTCTAGCATCTCAGCACGTTGCGCTAAGACGTCAGCCTTGGCGTTAGCCACAGTATTATCGTTATCCACATCATCTAGGGCATCTTGCGCTATATTTAACGGAGCCATCGCCGCGGCCTCCGCTTCACCCTTTAAACGATTGGCAATCGTCCTGCGCCGATCAGCCTGCGCTGCCGGACTATCCACTAACGGTACACCCTGTGTGTCAAAGTTCTGAAGAGACGCGGCATAATCAGGATCAACCGGCAAGGAAAGATCCGCAGCTTCCATGCCAGCAACAGCTTCTGCCTCTGCCTGCGTCTTAGCGCGGTTGTTCTCAGCGCGTTCCCGATTCGCCTGCTGTCTAGCCAATTGTGCCTCCGGAGTGTCTCTGGTCAGGCTAGGAACCGTAGAACCAAAGTCTCGGCCGATGCCCTCGTCTATCAACAATCTACTCCGATCTTCAGGGATAGGTATTCCACCGTCATCCCCCAAAGCAGCAATGTTCTGGTCCTCATCCAGTAGGGCTTGCAGCATCTGTCGGTTGTTTAATTCGTTGTAGTTATTGTAATCAGGCCCCAACTGGCTCTCTTTTTGAAGCTCTTTAGTTAAGGCGCTCTTTACACGGTTGTCCAGCGCACCCGCAGAGGAGTCCACACTGCTCTGGGGATCCGTAGAATTGAGCCTTGCTCCATCAGCGGATGCCTCGTTGTAGGCCTGCTCCATCATGGACCCTATATCATCTATACCAAGACCAGTAGCTCCCATTATATTGTCTAAAGTCTGAGGAGAAACCTGTTCACCCGTGAAACTCGCTTCACGAGCAAGATCGTTTAGAATCTCCTGTGCCGCCATTGCATCTATAGACGTGGCCGGAGCAGGAGTCGGGGGATTGAAAGATGATTCCACGGTACTCTTTGCAAGTTCCCCTGAATTTGGGAATACCGTTGGATCATACGCTATTTGATCCGGAGCAACAGTCTCGATTCCTGTAGGCGTAGCCACCTGCACTGGAGCCTGGCCCGAAGTAGGAACCGCAGGAGCCAAGGTGCTTGGAGGCGTTACGGTAGCCGGAGATGTGGAAGGTGCAGGAGCAAGGCTCAATTCTCCCGCGCTGACAAGTGAGGCGGCAGGAGCCGGAGATGTGGAAGGTGCCGGGAGATTGCCCATTGCAGCGTCACTCGCGTCAACAGCTTCAGTCATCTCCTTATTCTGGCGGCTTGATACAGCATTAGAAAATATATCCACACCTGTAACAGCAGCCCCCCCTGCGGCTCCCGCAAGGGCTTCAGTTGCCGCTGCTCCTACAATATTGGTCATGGGATCAAAGTTTGTGTTTAACGCACGATTAATAGCATCGTAGGCGGCATAATTCTCCGCGCCACCTTGCGCGCCCTCACGGGCAGCCGTGCTAACGAGTCCCTTGGGACCAAACATATCTACCGCGCCGAAAGTCCCAACCTTACCGTAGTTTTGGTTGTAGGCTAGATCAGCTACCGCGTTCAAAGCTGCCGGAACATCTCCGTTCTGCGCTTTCAAAGCTTCACGAAACGTAGCGTTACCGTCCAACGCACCCTTTTTGTACTGTTCCGCCAAGGTTGTAGCTATCTGAGTATTTAACCCCTGAGTGGCCTCGGCGGCGTTAAAT
>TARA_R110000772_G_scaffold268686_2_pt1 | contig 50233 bp, 65 predicted proteins | sample TARA_R110000772 | Tara Oceans TARA_R110000772 (sample SAMEA4397948) | marine metagenome | biome: Polar Biome; feature: [SRF] surface water layer (ENVO:00010504); material: water (ENVO:00002006), including particulate matter (ENVO:01000060) such as... | depth 5 m | reverse complement strand
GTATTTATTAAGTTATTTCTATTTAATCCGTACTATTGGTAACAACGGGTATAGTTAATGCTTTGTTCTCTACCCATTTCAAGTAGTCCATTTCTATATTATCATTCGTGTCTATCCAAACTACTCCAGTTTCAATAAAGTACTCGTATCTTAATTGCTCTTGTTTTGTCATTATTTATATTTATTAAATTTCTAGTTATTAAATCGCACTAACCATACCCAACTACGTTAGCACACAATTAAAAAAGTGGCTAACACTAAATATAAGTAATGGGTGGCATCCCAAAGAGCCTACCGCCTTGAATCGAACAAGCGGAATACACTCACCAGAGTAACTCATTGCTGTTGGTACAGCAGCCACCCACATACTCATATTATTTGCGTTAGCCACAATTGCCTAAATATTTATTCCATTCCTCAGTTACATCTGCGCCACCTATATAAGCTGTTACTATTTTACCACCACCATCTTTCATTAAAAATTCAGGCAACTGTTCACTTCGTTTGCTAACACCCAATAAAGCTAATTTTCTCTCTAGGTTGTTAATGTGCTCTTGGGCTTCCCAAGGTAATTTATGTATTTCATCTCTTGTCATATTAAACTGTCTTTATTATTACGTTAGAAGTCATCACGGTAAGTTTCTAGCTCGCTATCGGATGGATCTCTCATGTATCCTTTTCCTATCGACCAATCTCTGAACCACTTTCTACCGTTACCATGAAAACCTCCACTTTCTTTATATTCTCGATACACATTTTCGCCTGTTCTACCTGTTAGATTTACAAAGTAATCTACCGATGCATCATACCAATCGTACCCACCTTCCACGGAAAAGAAGTTTCTAATAACGGGTATAGTTAACTTTTTAACTTCAATTTCGTCATGTTCTCTAATTATATTTAAAATAATATCCTCCATAGTAGGTGTAAACATTCCGTGAGTGTCGTGCTTTCTTATTAATTCTCTATCTAATCCTGCTTGCGTAATCATCATGCTTGCCTGATTGGTTAGTCAATACATTATATCTTAAATTTAAAGACCAATCGTCAGCCATTAAGTCTTCATTTGTCGGAACGTAAGGATATCTAACACCCGTATCCACACTCATTTGATACAGCCTATTTTTGTAATTAACAATTACCGTATCATTCTTAACTGCCTCTCTTTTTACAAACCTGTTAGATTTGAGGTGTTCCAAAGCTTCACTAAATGTTCCCATATTAATTTGTTTTTTTTGCGTTATACTTTTCCTTATTATCCTTACACTTACACGTCTTGCATATCGACCCATATCCGTCATTGCTTTTTGTATTAGCATAGAACTGAGCAATCCTCTTTGTATGTAGACACACCCTGCACACCTTAAAATAACCTTCCCTCATAGAATTTACGTTATATTTAGGGATGAATGGAGCGTTTAACTCTTCTAACAACTCTTCTAGTGAGTAACTAGGAAATCCCTCTTTTTCGACATCGCTTATGTTATATCTCTCCATTAACCTTTTAATTTAGATAACACACCTTCTTTCTCCTCGAAAGTCATTCCGTTCATTAGAGTTAATATTTCAGCGTTCTGATCTATTTCCTTTAAAACTCTCCCCATCCTTTCATCTGACAGCTTACTAAATATCTTCTCCATATCTTTACGAAGTAATCCTTCATATCTTTTACCTATTTGCTTTGTGGCTTGAAATAGAAGTCCCATATCTAAGAGAGTGTCTAAGCAGTCGGATAAAGACTGACTTAATACGGCTGAGTTTGTAACAGCGTTAATTTGTTTTTGTAGCATATTTGTGTAGTTTGGTGCAAATATAGGAATAAAAAAAGGGATACACAAATGGCATCCCTTTTAAAACAAAACACAAACAAAACTCTAATCCTCGTGGTAAATATACGAATAACTTACGGAACACACAACAGCAAATAAAAAAACATTAAAATGTTTCTTATTTGCGTGTTACCTACAATAAAAATTAACTATGCAGGTCTTTTGTCTTTTCAGCATAATACAATCTAAGTTCAACCCTTAGTTTTTCGTAGTTGCTTTTTAGTTGGTATTTAAATTCTTGGTACTTAACCATCAGTTCAAATAATCTTTCTATAAATTTCATAATGTTAATTTTTAAAGTTAGGTAACAATGTATATACGTAAGCCTCGTTCCTCAGCCTTCGCATACACTCGTTCGTTATGTTTTATCTGTTTTCTTTACTATAAATTCAACTAAAGTCTTTCTTAATTCCATCGACTCCACCTTCAGCTCATCCCTTTCTAAAGAAATATCGTGTATCAAATCGAAAACCTCTTCATCGACCAAATAACTCGCTCCTTCTATATCTACTGTTAATTTATTCATATTGTCGCTTATTTACGTCAAAAGTACTAAAAAAGTAATTAATACGCAACACCTATTAAATTTAAAATAAGGAAACATTGTGTAATTATGTTTTTAGAGGGAAAGCTATGAAAGAATATCTTGTGAATTTAGATGGTTATGTAATAAAGGAAGGATTAGCTTTAGACGGATATACCGTAAAAGCTGATAGCTACGCTGATGTGGAAGCAAAAGTGTATAATCATTTAAAGTCTGTTGGCTTTTTAAAGGCTAGTGGTATAAGGATGGAGCATTTAAAGGATTTAGGGGTTATAACGGGAATTGAAATAATTAAGTAATATGGCGAAACCAAAAAATGGAAGTAAACAAAAACTTAGTCCTAAGGCTGCTAAAGACAAAGCTGTTCGTGACCTAAAAATTGCAAACACTCCTGCTAGAAAAAAGAAAAGGAACGAATGCCAAAAAAAGCGTAGAGCTGCAATTAAGGCTGGAAAGAATATAAAAGGGAAGGATTACGATCATAAAACCAAGCGATTCGTGTCTGTAAAGAAAAACAGAAGCGGCACGAAGTTAGAGGATAAAAACAAAAAGTAATGAATACCGAGCAAATTATAGGGATTGTCGTGGCTCTAGCAAGTGGCTTGGGATTGCAACAAATATGGGGATTGCTGAAAAATAAGCTTGACGCTAAACATAAGAAAGAAGAAAAGTCAACCGATTACAAAGAGAGGAGAATAAGTGAGTTGGAATTGGAGTTAAAGAAGGCAAATAAAACTATAATTGATTTAACGTTGAGGCTTGGTAAGCTGGAAGAAAGGGTTATTCACATTGCAAAGCAAAGGATAAAAAAATGATAGGAATATTCCCAGAAAACATAGTAATATTTAAACCCGAAGGGGCTGAAATGATGATGGGTTGGTATCAAGAGATGCCTAACGTTATGGCTCAAGGGTTTTCTATGGAAGAGTTGGAGGAGAATTTAGAAGAAGCATACGAGGATATGATGGACTATCTATCACAGCAGAATTAAGAGAGTACAATTTAATATAATTTAATACAATATGGAGTATCACAATCCTAGCGATTTGGTGAAAGACCTTAGATTTGGCGACGAGGCTAAATCAGGCATTATTAACGGTGTCAAGAAATTAAGCGACGCAGTTCAGAGCACTTTAGGGGCTTCTGGGCAATGTGTAATCTACGAGGACGGAATGGGTAGACCATTAGTTACAAAGGATGGTGTCACTGTTGCGGAGTCTGTAGTGTTATTAGACCCAATTGAAAACATTGGAGCAAGTTTAATAAAAGAAGCCGCAAAGAATACGGTGAGAGATGCAGGAGATGGAACGACAACATCAACTATACTAGCTAGATACCTTTTAGAAGGAATGCAAGAGAGTAAAGCCCCGTTTAGAGAAATACGTAGAGATATTGAGAAAGGGGTTGAAGAGGTTAATGCATACATTGATAGCGTGTCAATACCCGTAACAGACGATACATTAATTGATGTAGCCGTAATAAGTTGCAATAATGACGCAAAACTAGGAGGGATTATTGGCGAGGCTTTTAATAAAGTAGGAACTGACGGTGTTGTTTTGGTTGAGGATTCGGAAACCAATGAAACATATACAGATATTATTGATGGCTGTCAATTTGGATCAGGGTTAAAGTCTCAATACTTAGCGACAAATAAGGACGCACACACAGCAGAGTTAGACAAACCTCTTATTTTAATTACATCATCCCCTATTGCTAGTATTAGAAAAATACAGAAGGTTTTAGAGTATGTAGTTAGCAAGGAAAGGTCTTTATTGATTATCGGAGAAGTTGAACCAGCAGCAATGAAGTCACTTCTTACTAATAAAGTAAAAGGTAACTTAAAAGTTAACTTTGTAGACGCTGTAGGTTTTGGGAGCACTAAAGAGGATGCAATGGAAGACCTAGCTATTTTAACGGGAGCTAAGGTCATTAACGAGTCTCTAGGAGACGATATGGACATGATTTCTATTGATATGTTAGGTGAGGTGTTAAAGTCTGTTACAGACGAGAAAACAACCATCCTAACTATAAATAAAGACAAGGTTGATATAACGGAAAGAATCGAAACGGTTAAGAAAGCTATTGAAGATGAAAATAACGGATTCATTAAAACCAAGCTACAAGAAAGGCTTGCGGTATTGGCTGGTAAGGTCGGTGTTATTTACATCGGAGCAGATTCGGCTGTGGAGCTGAAGGAAAAGAAAGATAGGGTTGATGATGCTGTTCACGCTGTAAAAGCTGCTGTAAAGGGTGGCATTGTTTCAGGTGGAGGTGTTGTATTGAAGGATGCAGCTTTAACGCTAAACAGAACCATTGAGGGGTATAATATATTAGCTAAAGCAATTCTAACTCCAATGATTATTATATGCGACAATGCAGGGTTAGAATTACCAGACCCAGACAAAGCTGGTGAAGGATGGGGTATGAACGCAATTTCTGGGAAAGTTGAAAATATGATTGATTCTAAAATCATTGACCCAGCATTTGTGACTAAGACGGCTTTAAAAAATGCTGTTTCGGTGGCTATCACAATTAATTCAGCAGGATGTGTAATTAATAACATAAGAGCATAATGAAAGCATTGGGGAGATTTGTAGTATTACGGAGAATAAAAGAAGAGTCGAGAATAATTGGTGGCATTGAAATGCCTGAAGACGACGATAACGACATTCGTTATTACTTAGGAGATGTAATGTCTTTTGGAGATGACGTTAAAGGATTAGTTGTAGGAGACGTAGTTCGATACGACAAGAACGCTGGGCATGGAGTCCAAGTTGGAGAGGAATTGTTATACGTTATGAGGCTGGACGATATAGTTTTTATTGTATGATAGACCATAATCACATTCGAGAACTTGGGATATTCAAGTATTATAGAGTTGTAGTTGCTTGGGCTAAGATAACATATAGTTTAACTAAAGGTCAAGTTGAGTTCTTACTGCAATTAGATGGACTGCATAGGTTCTCACGTAAGGATTATATGGAGTTGGGGTATTTGGCTAGTTGGAATAAAGGTAGATTTAATAGCTTAATAGATGGGAACTTCATTAGGATTTATAAGAAGAGGAGTACAAGGAAGGGTTGCGATATATTTGAAGTTACACCAAAAGCTAGACTTATAGTGAAGAGAATGTATAGATATATGTTAGGGTTAGATGAAATACCTATAACTAACAGAAGTAAGGTGGTTAACACGGATACATATTCAGCTAGAGTTACTGGTCATGCAATGCACTTAATGAAACAAAAACAAAAACAAGAAAATGGCGAAAATTAGCACATACGAAGATGATGCCTCCGTACTAGGGTCAGATAAAGTTATTGGCACGGATGCTGTTGACGGCTCAACCAAGAACTACACTATGGACGGTATTGCTGCATACGCAGCGTTACAAGCAAGTGTAGGGGATATGAGCAAAGCCACCTATGACCCATCAAACATAGAGGAGCAATTAATTGGGGTTAGCGCAGCCCAATCTCTTACAAATAAATCAGTCAATGGGGTTGTACTTAGTGATGCTGGACTGTCTAGTAGCTTTTTATCAGAGACTGGGGATTACACAACAATTGAATCGCAACCATCAAGTGCAGTTTTAATATCTGCAAAAGTAGATGAGGCTGGTGGTGTTACTGCTGGTCAAGTTGTTTACATTTCGGGTGCTACTGGTGGGTTTCCTCAAGTGGCATTGGCTGATAATACAGACTACTCTAAAGCTAATGTCTTAGCAATATCAACTGAATCTAAAGCCGACGGTCAAACTGTTTTAGTTTGCATAAGCGGATTAATAGAAGATATTGATACAAGTGCGTTCACTGAAGGGGATACGTTATATCTAGGCACTAACGGAAACTTAACATCTACGCATCCTTCAGGCATAAATGCGGTTCAGGTTATAGGGTTTGCCACAAAGATAAACGCATCTACTGGTAGTGTGATTATGGAATTAGACACGTTGACTGTCATTAGCAATTATAACGGTATTGTACGACATCAATTAATTAATCAAAGTGCAGGGAACGCATCATCTAGCGCATACACGTTGGTAAATAATGCAAGTCATAGGGCTTCAATATCAATGGTTGGTAGCAATTATTCTGCTGTAGCGGGGATTGCCGAGTCTATGGTTATTTATAGTGAAGGCTATAATAAAACTGTAAACGCAAACGATGGAAATTTTGGTTTTGAGTGGTGGACAGATGAGACTGATTCTCATAACTTATCTTCAACGGCTAAAATGACGCTAACTTCTAGTGGTGATTTATCTATATCTAAAGGAATAACTCATAAAGCATTAATATCAACACCTACAATATCTTCTGCTGGAAATTACACTATACTTATCACTGATTATGTGATACTAAAGGATGGTATAACTGGCGGTGGAGATACGGTTACGCTACCAAATGACGCAACTAATGGTCAGATGTTTTTAATAAAGGATTCGTCTGGAACAGCAAATACAAACAATATAACAATAAATACAGCCGACACGGAAACAATAGATGGGTCTGCTGAAGTTATTATAAATGGTAATTACGATAGCGTAAAAGTTATATTTGACGGAACAAACTACAGCATAATATAAACAAACAATAATGACATTATACACATCGCAAAACATTGAAGGTACAGTTATATCTGCAATAGGAGTTAATTCAGATAATGTAATATCTGGGGGAAATTGGTCTGGGAATATATATACTGGCTCTGGTGAACAAAACGGATTTAATTATGTAGGATTTAATCTACAAACTGACGAAGATGGCACGTTTACATTTGAGTTCTCACAAGACGGCACAAATTGGTCTAAATATCCTGTAATAGAGTTTGGTGTATCGTCTGGAATTAATGAAGTTCATGGTGCATGGAAAGGTGGTAGGTACATTAGACCTATATTTACAGGAACAGGAGGGAGGTCGTATTTTAGACTTCAAGTTTACTATTCAAACACCACTATAACATTGACATCGCCTTTGAATCAAGGGTTAAGTATAGACCAAGATGCTGTGTCAGTTAGACCATCCGACTTTACAAACGAAACCGCTTCTGGTAAAAGAGATGGTATTTCGACGTGGAATAAATGGGGATATAACGACGATGTTGATACTGGGGCATTGGAAGTTATAGCTTCTTGGGGAGGTTCTTACACGCCACCCACCACCGCTACAGAATTATCAATAGTATCAACAGATGCAAACGACATAGTAACTACAGGAACTGGGTTAAACGCTATAGTGATAACAGGTATTGATGAGAATAGAACTCAGCAAATAGAAGTTGTTGAACTGAATGGAGTTACACCAGTGGTGACAGGTAGTGTTTGGCTCGGAATAAACAGGGTTGCTCCATTTCTATGTGGTACATCTAAAATCAATGAAGGAACAATAACTATCACAGCAGTCACAGGAGGAGATACGTTGGCTCAAATGCCATTAGGAGAAACAGTGACGCAGCAAGCTATATTCCATGTGCAAAGTAATCACACATTTCTTGCTAGTTGGCTACATATAAATGTCCTTAAATTAACAGGAGGGGGGAGTGCTCCAGAAGTTACAATTAGAGGGATTGTTTTTTCTCCTACAGCTAATGCTTACATTCAGGTTTTTAAAACAAAAATAGATACAGCCATAGAAAACTCTATAGAGTTCAATAACCCTGAGTTATTACCTATAACTGAAAATTCAGTTTTGTTTTTCACAGCAGAAACGAATACAAATAACACAAGTATTGATGTTAGATTTTCTGGAAAAGAACAAGAAAATATATAATTAAATACAATGGCAAAAATAAGTACATACGGAACAGACGCAACAGTTGTGGGGACAGATAAAGTTGTTGGTACAGACGTAGCTGACGGCTCGACTAAAAATTACACGATAGACGGGATAAGTGATTATACATTTACTTCTCTCGATATAGTTGACCTAAATACAGCTCAAGCATTAACAAATAAATCATTTGATACAACTAATAGTTATGCGTTTAACAACGCTGGAACAGCACTTTCGTCTACAGATGTACAAGACGCTATAGTTGAGCTAGATTCAGATGTATCCACAAATGCAACAGCTATTACAGGTAAAAGAAATGTTGTCGCAGCAGGGACTACGATAAGTTCAAGTGTTAATTTGTCCACACTAACGGCAGATGAGTATATAATGGGAGGAGAATTAACTCTGACTGTTGACGCTACAGCAAACGCTGAAACAGCTATATTCCAAAGTCGATGGCTTCATGTTATTGTTACTGGGTCAGGACTCACTATAACTTCATCTGGAGGTCAAGCTGTTCTTGGCACGTTAGAGTTTACAACATCTGGATCTGTTAGATTAACAAAAATATTAGATAGCACATGGATGACATCTTAAAAACAAGTAAATAATTAAATTAAATATAATGGAAAGTAAGAGTAAATTAGAAAGAAGTGAATTAGAATCAATTCAGCAAGTGGTTCAAAGGAAGAGGCAAATAGCTCAGTATTTGGGTGGAGTTGAAATTGAAAAGTACGGAGCGTTTAGAGAGCTTGATGGATTAGATGCAAATATGAAAGCAATCCAAATAGACTTAAAAGCTAAGTACGGAGAGATAGAAGTTAATATTGAGGATGGTTCTTATACTTTAAAAGATGGACATAATACGGAAGATTAGTATCGGAACTAACTATAAAGACTCCATGAATTACGCTTTACAGCAAAACATATATGGAGGGCATAAGATTTCGGACATACGTGAAGAAGAGGATAAGTTTTCAATATTCATAGAGAAGAACGGAGAATCTAAGCATTGGAAGGATTTTGGAAAGAATATGGCAATAGCTGTTGAATACGACATAGAATATTAGATGAAAAGCATTTACAATTATATCATTTCACCAATAAAAAGGAGGTATAATAATTCTATTGATGTGGCTGGGGGTGAGATAATCGTTAACACCGATATATCGAACCACCAGTACATTAGTCGTGAAGCCACCGTTTTATCAGTTCCAGCAGCGTACAATTCTCCAATTAAGGTTGGAGATGATGTAATAGTGCACCACAATATATTTAGAAGGTGGTATGACGTTAGAGGTGTTGAAAAGAATAGCGGTTCATTTATATCCGAAACAGAGTACACTTGCAGCGACCAACAGATATTTCTTTACAAGAGAGATGGAGTTTGGAAAGGACTAAGTGATTATTGCTTTGTAGCACCCGTAAAAGAAACAGAGATGTTTTCTGATGAAACGGAAATGGAGAGAGTTGGGATTATTAAAATCTCTAATAAACATCTTGAAGGAATGGGGTTGAAGGTTGGTGACGTTATAGGTTTCACTCCGAGTAGTGAATTTGAATTTGTTGTTGACGGAGAGAGAATGTATAAAATGAGTGCTAGGGATATTTGTTTAAAGAGGGATGATTTAGAAGTTGAGGAGTATCAACCTAATTGGAGTAAGGTATGAAAAAGAAAACAATTGAGGAGCAAAAGAGAGAGGTTATAGAAGCAGGAAAGGTTGCTGTTGACGAGCTAATCCTTGTTGCTAAAGAAAAGATAATTAATGATGACGAGGACGACTTAAGTGCTGATAAATTAAAAAATGCCGCAGCAACTAAAAAGCTATGCATTGTCGATGCTTTTGACATATTGAATAGAATAACCGAAGAAGAAAACACGCTTAACGATGAAGCAGGACTTGGTGGCGGTAAAAAGATATTTACAGGAATAACTCCTAAGAAATAAATGTATCAACAAACTCTATATAAAATAATAGACCCTATCCCTGAGATAAAGAAGATAAAGGCTAACTCTGCTCGTAAATTTAAGTACGGGTATAATGAGGAGTTTGATATTATTTGCATAGGGCATGACGGACAAATAGGAGAGATATACGAGATTCAAGGATTAAAGATTGGATTACCTATTTCAGATAAAGTATACAAGAGACATAATTCAAAAGAAAAGCAATATTGGGAGGCTTTTGAATACCCTCAAGAATTAGCTAGATTAAATACGATGGCTCATTGGGAGAAACAAACAGTTGGTTTCCAAACAAAATACACTCCGTATATAGATGAAGAGGTAAGGCGTAGAGATGAAGGGTTTTGGTTTAAGAACAATGGGGTTGACACTTATATTACAGGGTCTCATTATCAATACTTGCAATGGAGCAAGATAGATGTAGGGGCTCCAGACTTTAGAGAATCAAATAGGTTGTATTGGATTTTTTGGGAGGCTTGTAGGGCTGACTCTAGATGTTATGGAATGTGCTATTTAAAAAACAGACGGTCTGGATTCTCCTTTATGGCTGCTTCAGAATTGATTAATATAGCCACGGTTTCTGAGAAGAGGAGATTTGGTATATTATCGAAAACAGGCGGGGATGCCAAGAAGATGTTTACAGGAAAGGTTGTGCCTATCTCTATTAATTATCCATTCTTTTTCAAGCCTGTACAAGATGGGAAAGATAGACCAGTATCTGAGCTAGCCTATAGAGTTCCTGCAAATCAATTTACTCGTAAAAGAATTGGCGAAAAAGACGAACTTGCGGGGTTGACTTCTCTAGAAACAACTATTGACCACGAAACTACGGGAGACAATTCATACGATGGGGAAAAATTCAAAATACTTGTTCACGACGAGTTTGCGAAATGGCTAAAACCCTACAGTATACTAAGAAATTGGAGTGTAACTAAGACGTGTTTAAGGCTAGGTGGTCGTATTGTAGGTAAATGCATGATGGGGTCTACTTGCAATTCTAAAGATAAAGGTGGAGCTAATGGGGAGAAGATGTACAAAAACTCCAATATAAAGAGTCGTGATGAAAACGGAGAAACAAAATCAGGTCTATACTCTTTATTTATTCCTATGGAATGGAATTACGAAGGATTTATAGATATATACGGATATCCCGTATTTGATAACCCTAAAACCCCATTGCTGGGTATGGATGGGACAATGATTAAAATAGGTGTTTTACAGCGTTGGAAGAACGAAGCGGAAGGACTAAAGGGAGACCAAGATTTATTAAATGAATTTTACCGTCAGTACCCAAGAACAGAAGAACACGCATTTAGAGATGAAGCGAAGGATAGTTTATTCAACCTAGCTAAGATATATGAGCAAATAGACCACAACGGAGACATGAAGGGTTCTAAGCTTATTACTAGAGGTAGTTTGAGTTGGGAGAATCAAATAAAGGATTCAAGAGTTGTGTTTACACCTAATCCTAACGGTAGGTTTTTAACCTCGTGGATTCCCCCAATTAGGTTGCAGAACTTAATGATAAAGAAGAACGGCAAAAAGTTCCCCGCAAATGAACATTTAGGTGCATTTGGGTGCGACCCTTATGATATATCTAAAGCTGTTGGTGGTGGCTCTAATGGTTCTTTACATGGACTTACTAAGTTTTCAATGGAAGAAGTACCACCAAATATGTTTTTCTTAGAATATATTTCCCGTCCTCCTACGGCTACAATGTTCTTTGAGGATATATTAATGGCTTGCGTTTTTTATGGTATGCCGTTGTTAGCTGAGAATAATAAGTCGGGGCTGTTGTATCACTTCTTAAAGAGAGGATATAGAGGATATTCTATGAACCCACCAAATAAGGTTAACTCCAAATTAACTTATTTAGAGAAAGAGGTTGGAGGTATTGGTGCTAGTACAGATGTAATAGATATTCACGCTCAGGCAATAGAAACGTACATAGATAAATATGTAGGGTTAACAGAGTCTGGGTGGGGAGATATGTATTTTAATAAAACATTAGGAGATTGGACTGGATTTAATATATCAAATAGAACAAAACATGATGCATCCATTAGTTCAGGACTAGCAATCATAGCTTGCAATAGAATGTCATATCATCCAAAACCAGAAAGGCAAGTGGCTTCACTACAAGTAGGAATAAAGAAATACTCAAACGACGGCATGAGTTCCGTAATGCAAAGATAAAAAAATGGCAAATACTAATAGCATATCATTCCCTAGTCACGCAGAAACTTCTGAGGTAAAAGAAAGCGAAGGTTTCGGAACTAAAGTTGGACAAGCAATCGAGGGAGAGTGGTTCTCTAAAGTGAATAACGAAGTGAGATACTTTCAACAAAGAAAGAACTTTCACAATTTAAGGTTATACGCAGCAGGGAATCAACCCGTAGGTAAATACAAGAAAGAGTTCGCCATAAACGGAGACACTTCTTATTTGAATTTAGATTGGACACCCGTACCTATCATTCCCAAGTTTGTTGACATTGTAGTTAACGGGATTGCAGAAAGACCGTATTCGATAAATTGCTACGCTCAAGATCCGTCGTCAATAAAAAAGAGAACGGATTATATCGAGAGTATGTTATCGGATATGAATAACAAAGAGTTATTCGGGACTATAAACGATGAGTTGGGGTTGGATATGTTTCAGAACAATCCAGAAACATTACCAATGGATGAAGATGAACTTGCTTTACATATGCAACTTGATTATAAAGAATCCATCGAAGTGGCACAAGAGGAAGCTATTTCTAATATTTTTGACTTAAATAAATTCGAATTAACTAAAACAAAATTCGATTACGATTTAGTTATTCTAGGGATTGGGTGTGTAAAACATAGCTTTAATACAGCAGAAGGAATAATTATTGATTATGTAGACCCTGAGAATATAGTTCACTCTTATACGGAAGATACGCATTACGGTGACTTGTATTACGTAGCAGAAGTGAAGAGGATTAGTATTCCTGAATTAAAGAAAACAAATCCTCATTTAACAGATGATGATATAAGAATAATTGAGAAAAGATACACAAGTGGCAATGTAGGTTTCTTGGCAGGAGATACAGATAGAAGCACCGAGGAAGGTTTTATCTACGTTATGTATTACGAATACAAAACATATAATAGCGAAATTCATAAAATAAAAGAAACCGCTTCAGGAGCTAAAAAAGCTATTAAAAAAGACGAAAATTTCAATCCACCAAAAACAAAAGACGCTAACTTCGAGAAAGTTGGTAGGTCTATAGAAGTGCTTTATTCAGGGTCTAAGATTGTTGGATGCGACTATCTATTGTCTTGGGGTATGAATGAGAATATGACTAAGCCAAAATCTGACACATCGAGATGTCAGATGAGCTATAACATTGTTGCACCTAAAATGTATAAGGGTGAGTATTACGGATTGGTTTCAAGGATGATTCCGTTTGCAGACCCAATACAAAGAGTTCACATGAAGTTACAGCAAGTGACAGCTAGGTTAGTTCCAGACGGTGTTTACTTAGATGCTGACGGATTAAGCGAAATTGATTTAGGAGAAGGCACTAGTTACAATCCTCAAGAGGCATTGAATATGTATTTCCAAACGGGTTCTGTTATTGGTAGGTCTATGACTTCTGATGGAGAATACAATCACGGCAAAATACCTATACAAGAGCTTACAACGAGTTCTAGCGGCTCTAAGATACAAACTCTTATTGGGAGTTACAATCACAACCTACAGATGATTCGTGACGTTACAGGGCTTAATGAGGCTCGTGACGGCAGTTCTCCAGACAGTGATGCATTAGTTGGTATTCAGAAATTAGCAGCAGCAAATTCAAATACAGCCACAAGGCATATAGTTCAAGCGGGATTGTATTTAACATTAATGACAGCCGAAGGTGTTACGTTGAGAATATCTGATGTATTGGAGTATTCTAATACTAGGGATCAATTTCTAGCTACGCTCGGTAGATTTAATGTAGCAACATTAGAGGAGATAAAGAATTTATACTTGCATGACATGGGAATGTTTATTGAACTAGACCCAGACATGGAAGAGAAAGCTATGCTAGAAAATAACATACAAATAGCTTTAGAGCAAAAGACAATTGATTTAGATGACGCAATAGATATTAGAGGTATTAAAAATCTCACTTACGCAAATCAAACTATTAAAGTCCGTAAAAGAAAGAAGCACGAGCAAGACAGAAAGGAAGCGATGGAAAATATGCAGATGCAAACTCAATCAAATTCTCAATCTGCTCAAGCGGCTGCTATGGCTGACGTTCAGAAGAATCAAGCTATTGCAGAAACAACTATGCAGTTGGATAATAATAAAGCTCTGTTGAACGAAAGGTTCTTAGAAAAAGAAGTTGCAGCGAAGAAAGAACTAATGCAATACGAGGCTGACATTAATTTCAGATTAAAAGATATGGAATTAAATGTAATTAATAGGAAAGAGGGAGATAAAGAGGACAGGAAGGATGAGAGAACTAAAATCCAAGCATCACAACAAAGCAAGATGATTGAGCAACGACAAAACAACGAGCCTGCTAAGGATTTTGAAAGTACTGGTAACGATGTTTTAGGTGGTGTGGAGTTGACGCAGTTCGATCCAAAGTAAAAATGTAAGAGATTTTAATTAATGTCTTGATGTTTACAAAAAGGATGAGAGTACAAAAAAAAAAAAATTATATTATTAAATTATATTTTATAGATGGATATTGAAACAAAAGAAGCAGTAGGTACTGATGGTAAGCTTAGAATGCCAATACAGAAAAAAGAAACAATTATTGATAACTCTGTTAATCCTGATGACTTAGGCAAAGTTACGGGAAAAAATCGAGAAAGTCAAGTGTTTGAAGAGAAAATTGATAAAAAAGAGTCAAATTTCTTAGAAGATGGTACTTATAAGATAAATACAGGGAATAAAAAAGAATCTGATGCTGCAATTGATGCTGTAGATGATGCTGAAAAAGTTCCAAATAATGGAACTTTAGATGAAACTCCTGTTTTAGAAGAGATAATTGACGAAGTAAAAGAGGACGGAAAGGAAGATGTAGTTAAAGAGTCTACTGTAATAGAAGATAAAGTCGAAGAAGAAAAGCTGCCCTCGGGTTTACCGATACCAGATAAGGAAGCTATTGATAAGCAGGCTGTTTTACCAGAGAATGTTGAGAAATTAGTTTCTTTTATGACAGAAACTGGAGGTTCTTTAGAGGATTTCGTTAGACTTAATACAGATTACTCTCAATTAAGTGAGGCAGCTTTATTAAAAGACTACTTAAAAACAGAGAATCCAGACCTAGACGCTGAAGAAATAGACTTCTTAATTGAAGATAAATATTCTTTTGACGAAGATTTAGATGAAGATAGAGATATAAAAAGAAAGAAAATTGCTTACAAAGGAGCTTTACGTGAGGCTAAGAAACACTTTGACGGGTTAAAGGATAAATATTATGACGAGGTTAAGTTAACTTCTAAATTAAGTCCAGAGATTCAAGATAAGATTAAGGCTTACGACGAGTTTCAAGCAGAATCAAAAGAGTCCTTGAGTAAGGCTCAATTGCAAGGAGACGCATTTAAACAAGAAAGCGGTAAAGTTTTCGATGAGAATTTCAAAGGTTTTGAATATTCTGTTGGTGACAAGAAGTATCGTTTTAACGTGAAGGATGTAAAAACAGTTTCGGAGACGCAGGGTGATATGAAAAATGTGTTTGGTAAATACATTGGAGAAGACAATATCATAAAGGATGCCAAAGGGTATCACAAAGCGTTATTCGCAGCTAACAATTCCGATGCAATAGCAACTCACTTCTACGAACAAGGCAAAGCAGATGCTATTAAGCAACAAGCTATGTCAGATAAAAATATCAAAATGAATCCTCGCAGTACTGGTAGTCAGGATTTAGTAGTTGGTAAAAGAAAGTTCAAGGCGGTGAGAGGCGAAGATAGCTCGAAATTAAGAATGAAATTAAGAACTTAAAAAATTAGAAAATTATGGCAACACCATATACTACGCCAACGGAATTAACTCCTACGGCATCGAAATCAGTTACAGCAGGAAGCTACATTGATTTTGAAAATTTAGACAACGCTTGGGCGCAACAATATTTACCTGAGCTTTACGAACAAGAAGTAGAAAGATACGGAGATAGGACTATTTCTGGATTCTTACGCTTAGTAGGAGCAGAGATGCCTATGGAATCTGACCAAGTTATTTGGGAAGAGCAAGGACGTTTGCATTTATCTTACACGGGAGCAACGATGGCTGCTAACTCTGGCGGTACAAATGTTGTAACAACAACGGCTGCTCATGCAGTTAGAGTTAATCAAACTGTAGTTATAACAGATAATGCGGCTATTGCTTTTAGAGCGTTAGTTACAGCGGTTTCAAGTACAACGTTGACTTTAGATTCATATACTGACGCTATAGGTTTAGGTACGACTGGTGGTGGAGATGGGCTTGTTGAAGGTTCGGCTCAAATTAAATTCTTCGTATTTGGATCAGAGTTTGGAAAAGGAACTGACGGAATGCAAGAATCTATTGCTCCAGACGTTCACGTATTTAGTAACAAACCAATCATCTTAAAAGATAACTTTGAAGTGAATGGTTCTGACATCGCTCAAATCGGGTGGATTGATGCTGAAACTGAAAATGGTACTAGCGGATACTTATGGTATTTAAAAGCACAAGGAGATACTAAGACACGTTTTGCTGATTATTGTGAAATGGCTTGCTTAGAGTCTGTATCAGCTACTAATGCAGGATTGGGTGTTGATGGTACTCAAGGTATGTTTGACGCTATTAGTTCTCGTGGTATTGTAGCTAGTTCTGCTTTTGATGTAGCGGCTGACGTTATTGAGGATTTTGACTTTTTAGTTAAAGAACTTGATAAACAAGGTTCTATTGAAGAGAACATGATGTATATCCAAAGAGATATGTCCATCGCTATTGACAGTGGATTAGCAACAGCCAACTCTTACGGAACTGGTGGTACTTCTTACGGAGTGTTTAACAACGATGCGGATATGGCATTGAATTTAGGATTTACGGGTGTTCGAAGAGGGTCTTACGACTTCTACAAGTCTGACTGGAAATACTTAAATAACTTCTCTACTAGAGGTACTTTCACAGATGTTCAAGGAGTTGTAGTTCCAGCAGGAACAACTACCGTTTACGACCAAACAATGGGTAAAAACGTTAGACGACCATTCTTACACGTTAGATATAGAGCAAACGCTCAAACTAACAGAAAGATGAAGTCTTGGATTACGGGTGCTGAAGCAGGCAACTCAACTGTTGATGAGATGAGAGTGTCTTTCTTAGATGAGAGATGTTTGGTAACTCAAGCAGCTAACAACTTTGTGTTATTTAACGCTTAGTAGATTGAATTAAATAATGTGTGGTCGCATATTGCGACTACACATTTAATTATTATTATATTTTATATTATTATATTATGGCAGGACGAGGTAGACCAGCAAAGAAAAAGGTTGTTGCAAAAGCAAAACCCGTACAAATAGAAGTGCAAGAAACGGTACAAGAAGTGCAAACAGAAGTTATGGAAGCTCCAATTGTAGAAGCTCCAATTATTAAAGCACCAGAAGTGCAAAAAGAAATTATAGTTAAGAAACCAGCTTGGGAAGTTAAAGATAGATTTTACTACCTAAAAGGAGATAAAGAACCAGTTTCTTACAAATTAAAAGGAAAGTATCTGTTATTCGACGAGGATTTACAGTACGAAAGAGAAGTTAAAATAACAAAAAACCAAAACACAATCTTTGTAGATGAGTTTAAAGGTGTTGTTATTCCAGACCACGTAGTTATTCGTGATGGAACATTGCATTTGCCAAAGAATAAAACGTTAATGCAAAAGTTTTTATCAAAGCACCCGCAATTGGGTAAAGCTTTTTTAGAAAGAGATGATGAGAAGGTAGCTGTTAATGAGTTAGAGGATATTAATTCTCAATTAGATGCTATGCTTTTAGCGAGAGAAATTGACATTGATGTAGCGAGTGCAATTGTTAGAACAAGTGTTGGTTCAGCCGTAAGTGGTATGACTAGTAAGGAGATTCGAAGAGATGCGTTAGTGTTGGCGAAGAAAGACCCGTCTAATTTTATCTCTTTAGCAAACGATTCTAATGTAGAAATTAGAGATAAAGGTGTTAGAGCTGTCGAACAAAATGTAATTAAGATAATGGAGGATGGTAGAACTATGATTTGGGTTCAAACAGACCGAGTGATGTTTAAAGCACCGTTTGGAGAAAACCCTTACAATTCTTTAGCAGCGTTCCTTAGAACAGATGAAGGATTTGATTACCTCTCTTATATTGAGAAAAAAGTAATTTAAACAATTAGTCGAGGGTTATATTTAGCCCTCGACTTTAATAAAAAACAAATGGCAAAAAAAGGTAGTTACTCAAGTACAGGAAAAGGTATTAAGATAGATGAAAGCAGTATGTATACTGATGACCCTTATTTTAATTTAGGATTAGCTGCTGGACGAGCAAAATATAAAAAGATGAATGGGAAGACTAAAACTGTCTCTAAGTCAAACACAAGTGAGCAGGGCGAGAAAAACCAAAAAAATATGCACGATAAGTATGATGCTAGAAAAGTATTCGAACAGACTACTAAAAAAAGCAAAAGAACTCCATACTTATAAAAGAATATTAAACACTAGAAATGGCGATAGATATAGACAAAGTATATAAGACGGTGTTAGCCGTTGTAAACAAAGAGCAAAGAGGTTATATAACTCCAGACGAGTTTAATGACATAGCGAAGCAGGCTCAATTGTCTATTATAGATTCTATGATGGTGGAGTATAACGATGCTCTGAATAAAAAGAAATCATATCGAGTTAATAATGGTTTTGCTGACAGTAGTAAAATGCTTAGAGAACAACTTGACGAAATATATAAGTCTGCTAGTATTACTTTCTCTGGTGGGACGGCAACATTACCGACAGACCATTACAAAATACAGGATATATCTAGTTCGGATAGAATCACGAAGTACGAAGAAATTTCTAAAAGCGAAATAGGATATATCCTTTCTTCCCCCCTCACGTCCCCAATGGCAAGTTTCCCTGTGTTCTATAGGGATTCTTTGGGGACTACAATTGAGGTGAAGCCCAATACAACAGCTTTAGATGCTGCATCGGTGTTGGTGGATTACATTAAACTTCCAGACGACCCTAGATGGGGGTATTTAGAAGATGCTGAGTATGGCGCGTTTGTTTACGATCCAAATCCTTATATTGAAGGAGCTTTAGTTATCAAGACTAATGCATTACTTAATATATCAACAGAACCAACAGCTCCAGTAGATGGACTTTATTTAGTGTCTGCTACGATTAGCACTGGTGGAACTGTGGCTTTAGTGGTAACTATTTCAGGTAATATTGTTACAAATATTGATGTCACAGGAACTAGTTCTGGGGTTACTCCTTCTAGTACGGTGACTGTTGCTGGAACTGAATTTGGTGGGTCTGGGTTTTTAGTTGTCGATGTTGATTCGGGAGATTTGTATGAAAACTCTGTATCAGGGTCTATAGGTTTAGAATTACACCCATCACTAGAAACTAGAATGGTTGAGCAAATATTGATGTACTCTGGAATTGTTATACGAGACCAAACGATTACAACAATGGCTGCACAAATAGCGCAATTATCACGAAAAAATAACGCATAATAATGGCAATAACGGAATCAGAAGAAGATTACTACGACGGAGAAACGGGAGGATATAGGTATGTACCTTTATCTTCTATTGTAAATAACTTCATGGTTGCTTACGTTGGCGATGGTAAATTAATCACCGACGCTAGACGTTCTGATGTTATATTCCATGCGAAGAGAGGTGTTCAAGAGTTTGCTTACGACATTTCTAAGGTTGAAAAGATAATGGAAATTCAAATACCATCATCTTTAAGTATTCCTATGCCACAAGATTTTGTAAGCAAGGTTAACCTTTATTGGATAGATAGTGACGGTATCGAACACCCTATATACGAGGCTAGATTTACGTCTACACCTAGTAAAGCTCCACTGCAAGACGGAACTGGAGGGTTTATTTATGATGTTGATGGGAATATCGTAGAAGGAAATCCTTTAACCGAAGAAAGATTTAAAGCTAACACTGTATTTGGTGGAGGAGAATACCTATTAAATGACTTTGAAGACGGTAGATTTACTGGTCGTGGTGCAAGATATGGTTTAGATCCAGAATTATCTCAAGTAAATGGATGGTATGTAGTCAATGAAGGAGAAGGTTCGTTCTCATTTTCAAGCGACTTAGTTGATAAAATAGTAAATTTAAAATATATATCTGATGGATTGGGAACTGACGCTGAAACGCAAGTTCATAAATTCGCAGAACAAGCAATATATATGCACATCGCTCACGCTATCCTATCGACGATGATAGGCGTTCAAGAGTATATTGTGCGTAGATATAAGAAAGATAGATTTGTGTCGCTTAGAAACGCTAAATTGAGGTTATCTAAGTTAAATCTAATTGAGATGACACAAACAATGAGGGGAGCATCAAAATTTTTAAGTTAATATGCCAGAAGTAAAAAACAATTTCATAAAAGGGAAGATGAATAAAGACCTTGATGAAAGGTTGCTTTCTGACGGGGAATATAGAGATGCTAGGAATTTATCTACAAGTTCATCTGATACGGGTAATGCGGGTTCTTTAGAAAATGTTCTAGGGAATTTAGAATTAACCGATTTTGATTTAACTGATAGAGGGTTGGAGATTATAGGTTATCAAACCGACGCTGCAACTGATCGAATATTTGTTTTTTTAACAAATTACAATGATTCATCTTCTGATGCGTTATCGAATTTTGCTCCTTCAACATCATCTCACTACATAGCGGCTTATAGTGTAAGGTCTAAATCTTATAGTATATTAGTTCAGGGGTCTTTTTTGAATTTTTCAAAGACGCATCCCGTATTATCTGTTAACATATTGGAGGATTTATTGTTTTGGAATGACAATAGAAACCAACCGAGAAAGATAAACATTCAAACGGCATTATCTAAATCATCTAGTATTGCTACAGACCCTCATTATTACTTAGAGGAGCAAATCTCTGTTGCTAAGTATTATCCGTATAACCCTATGAGGTTATTTAAGGCAGGAGATGGAATTATTAATGGGTATAATTCAGATTTGATGGGTAGCATTACTACGTTACCAGATTTTTCTGGAGATGGTGGGGCTTCTGATGGCGCTCACGTAATTACCTTTAATGGGTTCACGTCGCCTTTTACTGGATTTTCTGGAGGTACAACTAATGAGTGTAACTTAACTATAACGGTGCTTAGTGATGTTATTGTTTCAATATCAGTCACTACTACTGGTATTCCTTCGCAAGTTTCTTTTGCTGTAGGGGATGAATTAGTTGTTGATGCTGTAGCTCCGTTTAATTCAGGGTCTAAGAAACTAGTTATAACAATTAGGGATGTAGATTTATCTCAAGTGTCTACAATGTATGACGCTTCTTCGGAAGATTTACCTATTAGTGAGACGGCAGAGATAATAACTGCGGCTAGTACTGGCGATACTTTCGATGTAACTTATACGGGGTCTGATTCGTTATTGCAATATATTAATTGTTTAATATACATTAAGGATTCTTCGGGAGAATTTACTACATCTCACTCTGACGGAATATTTTTGTCTGACTTGGTTGATATAGGTGGAGGAGATTTTACATTAATATTGAGTGGTAGTGTTTCGTTCGACCCTACCTACGAAATAACTATAGGGGCAAACCCGTATTATTCCACATCTAATGGGAATAATTCTGAAATAATATCCGATAAATTTGCAAGATTTAGTTATAGGTTTAGGTACGAGGATGATGAATATTCATTGATTGCGCCATTCACTCAACCAGCCTTTATACCAAAACAAGACGGATATTTCATGTCTAATGATGGTGCTATTGATTCTAATGAACAAGATGCATTAAAGAGTACCATTGTTGAATTTATGGAGAATAAGGTTAATCAAATTGAATTTCAAATAGATTTACCCGAAGGTATAACTGAAGCTAAAGACTTAGAGACGGTATTAAAGGTTAAGGAAGTGGAAATCTTAATGAAGGAGTCAGATAGTCCTGCATTAAAAGTTATTGATTCTATAAAACCAGAAGACCTATCTCAGTCAGATGATAATAAAATACAATACCTATTTAGTTCATCTAGTTCAATAAAAACATTACCAGAGAGCGATATTACTAGAGTGTACGATAAAGTTCCTGTAAGAGCCTTATCTCAAGAAATTATAGGTAATAGGGTTATTTACGGAAATTACCTACCATGGAAATTAGCTCCAGAAAGTTTAGATTACAATTTAGAGGTTAGCGAGAAGAAAACTCAATCCGAAGGCATTGATTTTTTCTCTAGAAGAGAATATCCTAATCACTCATTAAAGCAAAATAGAACATATCAAGTTGGAGTTGTACTAGCCGATAAGTTTGGTAGGCAATCAGATGTTATACTATCCTCAGACAGTACTATTTATAGTCCATTTAGAGACATAAATCTATCCGTTATATCTGCTGGAGATATTTACTCTGGGGATTCATTAAAGGTTATATTTGAAAACCCAATACCTTCAAGTTACTTTAAAAATGGTTATGCTGGGTTGTATGACGCAGACTCAAATCCTCTAGGATGGTATAGTTACAAAATTGTAGTGAAGCAACAAGAACAAAGTTACTACAACGTATACGCCCCAACAGTATTAAATGATTACCCTAAAGATGCAGGGTCTAAGTCAGCAGACACCGCCCACATAACATTGCTAGGTGATAACATAAATAAAGTTCCAAGAGATTTAAGTGAGGTGTCTCAATTAGATACAGTATTTAGAAGTAGCACTCAATTATACCCTAGAGTTATAACTTCGAGTCAAGCAGCTTCAGATACACATGACGCTATAAGGTACGACAATCAAAATAAATCAGACAAGGTTGTTTTAATTGGGGATAAGTTGGAGATGGGATTAGATAAGGACGAAGGAGGTGTAGCTTACACAGATTCTCCTTTTTATAGTATTCCTAACATGGCTACTAACGGGTCTAATCCGTTAATAGGCAGGATGTCTACAAATCAAGAATTAGGGTCTTTAGGGGGTAAAACAACAGCAACAGCAATAAGCGAACTATCTTTCGATAATGTTAGCCTTAATGTGTTAGAGACGAAGCCTATATATTCAAACCTAGATGTATTCTGGGAAACAACAACATCTGGATTAATTTCAGAGTTGAATGATAATATTAATTCAGACACAGATACAGAAACTTATGCTGTAGGACTGAGTACTCTTGGGTACAAATTAACGGAAGAGTCACTTGTTGATGATATTGTTAGTTCTCAATTTTACGCAATAGATTATGCTGGAAATCAAATTACAACTGGAGTTACAATTACTATTGAATCCATTGAAAATAGGAATGGAAATAGCTTTTTAGATAGGTTTGAGTTAGTAGATAATACAGGAGGGTTTTATTCTATAAAGAACAAGTATGATAAGTGGGTTTACGTTAGCGATAAAAATATAGAGAATGATTTAACTTTTAAGTTTAGAATCGTTGTCAATGTAACCACAGCTTTGACTACTATAATTTCCGTATCCGATAATATGTTGCAGAACATATTACCTTGGTCTAATAAAGATGGGTATAATTATGGGTCTTTAAAAGAAGGGAGTCCATACTCAAAAAGAGGTGCATGGGACGGATGGGAAGGAAACTCTTTGGTTGATATAGATTATAGTAACGGGTCTATTGGAAGCGAAAAACAAAAAGAGACGACTTTAAGGGTTATTAATTTAGAATATTATTGGGGGTATAATTCAACATGGCAGCCTTACTTCTCTCCAGCTATAGGAGAGAATGGAGGCTCGACCTATCCTTTAGTAGACACAGTAAGATTATTTTCTAGTGGTGGTGCAGATTTAAATCTGCAAATATCTAGAAATGTGCGTGCATTAAAAATATCAAAGAGCAGAGCTTGGTATAAGGTTAGAGATAGAGATGAGAATTGGGCTATAAAGTACCCTGACGTAACTGCTGCCGAGGATACACCTTACCGAGTAGAGCTTCAAATTACAGATGCGGATGGTCAAGGTTTGTCCCATAAATTTTACGTTTACTTCACCTTAACAGAATATTAATGAGTTTAACAATAGATGTAAAATATTTCAATACTTTTTTACTAAAGAAAACAGTAAGGGCATTAACTGGAACTTCCGATGCAGCAAAATCTGATTGGGCTGGACTTCCTTGGAATCCGTTATATTACCCTTTATTCCCTGCATTTGTTGATGATTCTTCAAGCGATGCTTCAAATTGGTTTGTAGAAGAATCTAGGATTAGAGGTGGGTACAATAACACCGAAGTTGATTTAGGCGTTAGAGCTTATATTGATGAAGATGAGAGATTATTTAAGGTGGCTTCTACTTCTATGATTTACTCAGGAATATACAACTCAAGAACGTCTACAAATAAAACAAATGTATTTTCTGTTGGGGATGATATAACTAAGAGTGTAGACCCTCGATACGGATCAATACAAAAACTATACGCTAGTGAATCAGATTTATTAGTGTTGCAAGAAAGTAAAGTCAGTAGAGGGCTTGTAGAGAAGCAAGCAATATATTCAGCAGAAGGAAACTCAACATTAACAACAAGTGAATTAGTTTTAGGTAAGATACAGCCTTACTCAGGAGATTACGGGATTAGTAGAAACCCTGAATCATTTGCAAGGAAAGGGTATAGAACTTATTTTACAGATGTAGATAATGGAGCTGTAATAAGGTTATCTTCTGACGGAATGACAGAGATAAACAAGTATGGCATGGAAGATTATTTTCGTGATGAGTTTAGACAAATATCTAGTAGCTTTAAACGAGAAGTAGTTGATATATCATGGACTATTCCTTGGTCAACGCCAGCCACCGTTTTAACTGTAGGTGGAGCTAATATTTCCTTATTGGAATATGGAATGACTATAGAAGGTATCTCTGGTTTTCAAAATGTATACATAGTAGATATAGGAACTGAAGCCGCTGGAGAGGTTGATATAACCTTAAATCAATCCATAACTGTAGTCAACACACCTCAACCAACAATCATTCAGGCTGTAAGGTATGTGAAAGATAAAGTTATTGGAGGCTATGATAATAAGTTAGATAATTACGTTGTATCAATATCTTATAACGAACCATCTAGGACATCAAGTTCTGGTGAATTAGTATCAATTCCATCTGAGGATGAAGAAATACCAAGTTAATTATGCCAATAGTAAGTACAATTAGTTTTAGTGAAACATCGAAAGGGTGGAGTTCTTTTTGGGACTATTCCCCTTCTTTTATATTTAGTTTAAAGGGCGTATACTACACGATGTATAGCAACGGTATGTGGGAGCATTACGATGGAACTACGTTAGATAATAGAGGTAGTTTCTACGGCACGTACTATGATAGCACTGTGACGTTAATAATGAACCCTAACGAGTCTACATCTAAAAACTTTAAAACAGTGAACTATGAAGGGACTAACGGATGGCAAGTGAACTCATTTACTTCTGACGAATACTCCCCTAACAATTCGGTGAATCCTATTTCAATTCAAGATTCAACAACAGCAATTAAAAGCTACAAAGAGGGTAAATTTATATCGAGAGGTAGGGAGGTTTTTGCTGGGTTTAAAAGGAAAGAGAATAAATACTCTGCAAATCTTTTAAATAATAGTGTAATTAGTAGAGAAGGAGAGGTTAGAGGAGGTAAGTCGGTGTCTGGTATAAAAGGTTTTTATGCTGATGTGACATTATCAACTGACAGCACAACCGATATAGGTGGTGCAAAACAGTTATTCTCAGTATCTTCGGAGTTTGTTATTTCTGCAATTTAATTAAATGGATATAGATTTACAAGTTATAGAATCACCGTTAACGAAAGAAGAAGCTAAAGAGCAATTTAACAGATTGTCTGCTGAATTGAACGTAAAGCACACTTATAGCTTTGATGAGTATTGGGATATGATGGAGGACTTTAAAAATAGAAAGTCTTTTAGGGAATCTATATCTGAGTTGCAGGACGAAGCATTGTCTTCAACTGACGATAATGTTTTAACGGGAGATGCTTTATTAAAACATAATCCTGTGAAGAGTTCTTTTGCAGACGGGCTTTATATTAGAGAAATATTTAATCCTGCAAATCAACTGATAATAACAAAGGTTCATAAGAAGCAACACACGTTCTTTTTAATGGAAGGTGAGATGTCAATTATAACAGAGGGTGGTGTTGAAACAATAAGAGCACCGCATAACGGAATAACTGAACCCGACACAAAGAGGTTAATATTCCCTCATACAGATTGTAGGTTTGTTACTGTTCATGCAACAACTCTTACAGATATTGACGAATTAGAAAAAGAATTAGTTTCAGATGAATACGAGAATGATTTATTAGAAAGTGATTTTGTTAAGAATTTAATACAAAATAAATAATGAGTTTTACTATTGCAGCAATAGTTGGAGGTGGATCAGCAGTGGCTGGGATTGTTGGTTCTGGAATACAGTCTGGGAGAGCTAAAAGAGATGCTAAGAAATACGAAGCAACCTTAGCTGCATTGGAGGCTAACAGACAGGACATAACCAATCCTTACGCAAACATATCTAATCCATTCGCTAATCTACAAGTGGCTACGGGAGCAGCTAAATTACAAGCTCAAGAAGCTGATATTTCACTAGCTACAACACTAGATACGTTAAGGGATACTGGAGCGTCTGCTGGGGGTGCTACAGCACTAGCTCAAGCGGCATTAAGAAGTAAGCAAGGGATAGCAAATAACATCCAACAACAAGAAGCTAACAACGCACAACTTAGGGCGAGAGGAGAACAATCACAAGAGCAAATGTTAGCTCAAGGAGAGGTGTTTAGATTTAACGCACAAGAAAATAGAGAGAATCAATTATTAGATAGAACGGCTAGTTTAGGTCAAGAGAGTCGAAGGATACAACGCCAATCACAGCAAGATATGTTTGCTGGGTTAACATCGCTAGGAGCGAATGCAGCTAGTTTTGGTACAGGGTTTTCTTCAGGCGCAAATCCACAAATATAAATGGGAGCATATACAGATCCAAAAGAATATTCAATAGATTACGGTAAAGTATCTAAAGACATTGATTCAGGAATGGCTAGAGTTGGGAAAGCTGTAGGTGATTTAAATCAAAAAAGAGCTGACGCAGTTGAGAAGATTGAGAACGAACACGCTTTATTTTTAGATAAAACTGCAATACAGAATTTCGAAGGGTTGAATGACGACATGAACAACTCTATAAAGGAGAGTATTGGTAGTGCGGTGTCTGTTGAGGATTTTAGTCGTATGTCACAAATGCAGAAACAAAATGTTTTGCAAGATGTAGCTGAAGTTAAATTAGGAAAAGAGAATGTAAGTAGTGTAATAAAAGCTGTTAGAGAGAATGTTTTAGATGGTAGAATTTCATCTGAGTATGGCGACTTTGCTTCTGACTTAGCGAATGGACGGAATGTTTCTATTCGTAAATCTGAAGATGGTATTGGGTTTGTTTTTGACCATACGGTGGCAGGCAAAACAGAGACTTTTGATTTAACAGACTTGAAGGCTATGGCTGGAACGTTTAGAGATGTGAGTGAGGATTTGGCTGTTGTAGACGGGAGTATAGATAATGCTGCGAAAGAATTGCAGAAATCAATGCAAGTGGCTTATGATAACGGTGAAGAATTAAGTGATGTTGACCAAAGGCAGATGATAGACGAACTCCTTTCCACTGTGCCAATAGAAACTCTTGACATATGGTATTCTAAGAACGTAGAAAAGGGTGGAAGTATGTTGGAGTCGTATAGTTTTGCTGACGATGCTCAGAATAAAAACATACGGGAAAAACAAAAAGAAGCTTTAAGTCAGGCAATGTTTGATAAGGTTAAGGCTAAGGTTAGGGTTAAGGAGAAAATTGTTGATAATTCAAAAATACAAGAAATTAGAGAGAAAGGACGACAAGATAGATTAACTCAAGACAATAAAAATAAAGATACGGATGATAGTGTTTCTGAAATACCTAAGTCTATTTTAGAGAAAGAATCCGAAGCATCTGTAGCTGGGGATGGAGTTAGCAGTAGGAGGTCTATGCAAAAAGGGGTTTCCGTATTTAGAGATAATTCTCGAAGCAGTCATCAAGAAATATTAATAAAAGATAAGGGTAAAACTATAACTTCTGGTAAAATTATTGCTGTTTCAAAAAACACAGAAGGGGAAATTGTATTTATAGTTGATGCTAAAGATAAGAAAGGTAATCAAAACACAGAAGTATCTCCTGAGAAGGCTGCTAAATACTTAAAACCAGAACAACTTGCTCATCTAATAAAGATGGGTGAGGATATAAAAGTGACTTCGGATGTTGATTTATTTATTGAGGCTATGAGTGAAAATACTGGTGTCTCAGATATTAAGATTTCTGAATTAAAAGAATACTTACCAAACGCTTTAAATATTTCCGACCCATCTTATAGTTGGAATGACTTACGGTTTACCTTAAATGGTGTTGAGCATGAATTTAATATGGATGAACCAGCAGATCAAGTTAAATTGAAGGAGTTGATTGAATCCGAAAAGAGTGACTCACCTAAAAAGAAAAAGTTAAAGAGTTCGGATGTAGCCGCAAAAGCAAAGGCTTCAGGATACACCGAAAAAGAATATAGAAAGCTATTGATTGAGAACGGAATAGAGATAATAGAGTAGTATGGAAGAATTAGACGAGTTCGGAATACCAATTAAGAAATCTCAAGAAGTAGTTCTTGATGAGTTTGGAATACCCGTAAAAAAAAAAGAACCTACTTCGGAGGATTCTACAGAGGTTGCAGAACCTATTTCAGAAGAGCAATCAATAGAGCCGCAAAAAGAATCGTTGCCGCAACAGCCGAGTGAATTTTCTACTACAAAAAAAGAAACAGATTATTTTGAAGGGGCGTTCGGTGCTTCATTGAAGGCTATTGATGCAGTAACGATTTGGGGTCTAGGCGAGTTTGTTGATGATATGGCTAGGTCTGTTAATCAAGGGATTAATCAAGGCGCTGCTGTAGATAATGGCATTGAAGTTATGCTACAAGGTTCTAAGGCTTCAGACGAAACAATAGACAAACTCATTGCTGCAAACGAAAAAATGTCAGAATTAGGTGCTTCTGACGAAATGACAAAATTTCAAGAAACATACGAAACAGAAGGTAAAGATGTTTACGCTTTCTTTAAAGCTTTATACGAAAGCCCACAAGCTATACCTGAGATAATGGTGTCGTCTTTTGCTGCAATGGCTAATCCTGCGTCATTAGGTGCTGCTGGAACTGTTGTTGGGGGTTCTGCTGCTGGAGGTGCTTTATTGGGTGGCGTTGGTGCTGCTCCTGCTGCATTAGCTTCGATACCTTTTGCTGTTGGTGCTGCTGGTGCAACATTAGAGACGGGGTTAACCTTTACAGAACTACTTGTAGAGTCTTTAGACGGGAAGGAGTTCAATAAGGAGAACATAAGGACTACGTTAGAGGACTCGGAAAAACTTAACTCAATAAGAAGTAAGGCTGCTGCTAGAGGGGCTGTTATTGGCGTTATAGATGCGTTTACAGGAAAGCTAGCAGGTAGGGTTGGAGCTAAACTATTAAAAGGCAGTAGAGCGTCTAAATTAGCTTCTGGTTCTGCGTCAACGGCTATTGAAAGTGTCGGTGGTGCAGGAGGTGAAGCAGCAGCAAGAGCTGTTATCGGTCAAGAAATGGATGTGGCTGAGATAATGTTAGAAGGTATTGCAGAAGCTCCTATGGGTGTATTTAATACAGCAGTTGAAACATCTAAAAGAAACATATCTTCTTATTCTATTAATGGAGAGCGAATGAGTCGTAATGATTTTCAATCAATGATTATCAACTCATCTCCAGAAGATATTGCTAAAATGAAAATAAATATTGATAACGACCAGATTATGTCAGATAAGGTTGTTAGAGTTATTCAAAGCGATAAAGTAAAGAAAGAAATACAAAAAGTTAACGGAAATATATCTGAGGCTAATTTAGATGCAGTTGTTGAATTAGAGTTAGAACTTAATTCTTTAGAAGGGAATAAAACTCAAGCGGCTAAAAATAGAGTATCTGAGATAAAGACTGTTATTAATGAAAAGCTAGGTGAATCACCCCAAGAAACGCCAGCAAAAGAGAAAACTGGCGAAACTACAGAGGAATTAGAGTTAGGTGCATTGAAAGACTCCAACCCTAAGAAAAGCCAAATATATTTAGATAGAAAGAAAAAGGTTACTGCTAAGTTTGACAAACTAATAGCTAAGGCTAAATCAAAGTACGGATCAAACCCTAATTCTACAGCTGTTTCTGATTTGCAAGAAAAAAAGCAGGAAGCATTAGACATTTTAACTAATAAAGAGGAAGCTGAAAATTCTAAACCTACATCAGAAAAAAAAGATACAGCAGAAGATTTAGACTTTGATGTGTTAGATTCAGATTTGGACGAGCTTGATTTCGTTATAGATGAGATGGATAAGTCTGAACAAGAACCTACTTTAGTTAGCAAAAATATCATTGAAGATGGAGGTGAACAATACGAAATAGTTTCTATAACAAGAAAGAAATATGGGTCTCATGTAGTAAAAGCAAAACAAATTTTAACTCCAGATCAGAGAGCTAAGAGAGGTAAAGGTAAATACGGTACAACTAAGAGATACGCTGGTCAAGTCGCAGAGACTTTAGCTAAAGATTCTAAGTTGGGTGAATACAAAGAAAGACCAAAACCTATAAAGTATAAAACGAAAGGAAAATCAAAACCTCCATCTCCATCAAGTAAGCCTACATTCTCATCAAAAGAAAAACCTACCATTGTAGTTAAATCTGAAGAAGATATAGATGCCGAGCTAGACGCTGAGATAAAAAAGATTGAGAAAGATTTAGTTGACTTTGAGGAGTCTATGGTTGACGAAGTTGCTGCTATGGATGAGAATAAGGGTATGGTTAAGTTTAATGGAAACACATATCAAGTAACAAAAAAAGCTGATGGAACATACGCTATATCTAAAAGAAGAGATGATGGGAAGTTAATCGGTATAAAGAAAAATACACCAGAAAGAGAAAGGGTTGTAGATGAATTTATAAAAGGAAAGGAAAAGGAAGCGAAAAAGAATATGTCTGACGCTGAAGAGTTGGTGGAGGAATTTAAGAAGGAGAGTGAAGACAAAATAATGGCAGCGTTAGATAAAGCTATTGAGGATTTAAATCTATCTAAGCTACGAGGTCAAATGAATGACGTAACAACCGTTCTAGGTAAAGCTGTGGCTAATGGGATACTTAGAGCCGTCAGGGCTTCTTACAAGGCAGGATTATCATTGAGAGATGCCATAGAATATCATTACAACACAATAAAAGACTCAGGCGTTTCTAAAAAGGAGTTTTATAAATTCATAAAATATTCCTTAGAATCGTATTCGTCTAAAACCCCAAGTATATCGAAAAGCGAAAAGAGTGGTGTGCCACAATTAATTGTCGAGTCTAAAGCAGAGCCACAATTAGAGTCAGGCGAAATTGACTTTGATTCTATTTCAGATGAGGAAGGTAGTAGTATGTCAGATAAATCTTACAGAATAGATAAAAAAAGCAATTTTGGTATAGAGAGTGATGGAGGCGTAAATAAGTACATTCTAAAATCCGCATTGGGTTTATTTGGTGGAATAGTAATGCCTGTAACAAATAGAGCACTAATACTTAAGTCTATATCTAGGTTGACTGTATTAAATAAAATCTTAAAAAATAGAGAGCTATCTGAAACTATAGAATATTTAAAATCAAAATATTCTACTTTATATATAGTAGAGGACGGGGTAGCAAGTCTTAAAGACGACACAAATTCAGCCATAAACGAGTTGGCAAATTTAAAGTTTGAAGAGTATTCTGACCTAGAAGAGCAAACGAGAAAAGTATTTGCTGCTGCCAGAAAAGCAATAGAAACAGCTCGAGATAATTGGAAAAAAGATGGGAACGCTACAAGGCTAATATCTAAGATAGAGGTAAGTTTAAAAAAAGAAGTAAATAAAGTAGCCGAACTAATATATGAGAAATACTCTAAAGTAAAAAATATTTCTGAACTTCAAACAAGCGAACCAAAAACAAAGTTATTATCAGAAACGAAACAACAAAGTGGTGTCCAAAAGCCCCAAAAGAAGCAACCACCTGTAAAGAGTGCGACTGCGGAAAAGGAAGTATCAACTCCTCCAAAAAAACTAGACGAAAAAACAAAGAGAGAAGAAGCTAAGAAAGTGTTAGCGGACCTAAAGGTTAAATTAAAGAAATTAAACAACCCTTTAGGAGATGACAACATACAAGCTCAAGGGTTATCAGGTGACGCTATAATTGACACCTTATTTGATGCCGTAGGAAAGTTAGTTGATGTAGGGTTCGATATTTCACAAGCAATAGAAGCTGTTATCAAGTCATCTAAAGCGATGCTGAAAGGTTTTGATGAGAAGGTAATAAGAAAAAAACTCAAGGTTAAATATAAAGAAAAAAAGAAAAAAGATAAGCCACCTAAAAAGAGTTTCACTACAAAGCAATTGATAGCATTTGCGGAGAAGGACGCTAGAATGGGTGGTAGAGCAATATCAAATATAGTTAAAGATTTTGCTAAAATAATTGCTAAAGCAATAAAAGAACTACCAAATAATCTGTCTAGCACACAAGTAAAACAAATAATAAGAGCAGCAGCAGGCGTTAGGCTTCAATCCCAAATGAATAAGTTTGAGGCTACTGTTGAGAAGATAATCAACAAAGCGGGGTATTCCGAAAAGTTAGCTACAACTCAAAAGAAAACAAAACAAGCAATAAAAAACTTCAAAAAGAAGGCATCTCAAATCAAGAATGGTGGTATGGCAATACTGTCAACGGATTTTCCTGCAAACCTACAACCTCTCGTAGATAGATTTCTTGATAGCGTAAGCAAAAGAGAATCTGTAATTAATCCTGACATGGAGGCTTATAACGAATTAATGGAATATATTAATTCTGAAGTTATGGCTAACGAGGACGTTGAAGAATCCATGAGCGATGAAGAAGTTGAGTTATTAAAGAAGGAGTCAGAAGAGAAGAAGAAAAAAAGAGCTGAAGAAAAAGAGCAAAAAGTAGATGAGGCGGTAAGAGCTATAGATGGAGTGAAATCTATGGAAGACATTGAGGAAGATGGAGATTTTAATGAAAAATTTGAAAGAGATTTAGTTAGAACTTTAAAAGAACTTCCAAAAGCGTTTTTAGAAACACTACCTATTGCTACAATATCTAATTTAATTAAAGAAGCTGTTAATGTTAGTAACGGATTCTTGTCTGATGGGTTTTTGTCTCAAATAGAGAGTAAGTATAATGGATGGGTTAGTTCTCAAGAGGTTGTTTCATCTGACAGTGCATTAACTTCTGACAAGAGTTCGGTTGAATTACTAAAGGGAATTAAAGCGGTGGAAGGTAGTAAGGTATCGGTTAATGAGAAAACTCTATTTCATCACATATCTGCATTATTTAAGTCAAAAGGAAATATAACTATCTACGACACTATAGCTCATAAGTTAACGTCAGCATTTAATACGGTTGATAGGTCTGGTACATTGTTTGCTAAAAAGCTAAACTCATTAACATCTAAGGCTGTTGGTTCTAGGAGTGGAATTGCAGGGAAGGTGTGGTCTTTTATTCGAGGTACAAAAATAGATTCTAGGTATAGGTTGAATGTATTGCTTGATTTAATATTGTTTGAGAATCAACATTTAAAAAACAAAAACAACGACAAATTGCCTCCTGTCTCACAAATGGTGGCTGCTGTAAATAGAGATGCACCCAAAACTGACGAAAACCCTAATAATAACGGGGCTAATAAATTAAATATAAGTGAAGATGAAAGAAAAATCATAAATGACTTGTATGAGTCCTTACCAAAAACAAAAGACGGTTTTTTAGATACAAAGAAAATCGAGTCTAACATGACTCCAGAAGAAAAGGCGTTACTTAAATTTATTAGAGACCATTACAAGGATAGTGAGGCTAGATTTAAAGAGATGGCTTTTAGTCGTGGAGAGTCTTACGAAAAAACGATTGGGTATAGCAAAAGACGTTCTGTAGCATCAGACAATAAAGCACCTGAATCGTTTATAGATAGGGCTAAGTCTATGTATAAGAAAGCTGGGTCTACGCAAGCGAAAATATCGGAAGACCCATTAGTTAGATTTGGAGCTATAAGTGCCATCGCTGAATACGAAAGAGAAATGAGCGAGGATTTTCATACAATGAAAGCTATTCTTGATTTCAATGCCACGATTCGATCAATGAAGAAAGATGGTAGGTATAATCAAGAAGTGGTGGAAGCTCTTGATTTCTTCATAAAAGCTCACGTAATGGCGCATCAAGCATCAAACCCTACACGAAAGAGTTTAAGTGAAAGAGCTGCTAATGCAATTGTCTCAAACGTAGGAAACGCATTACTTATTGGGGTAAAGAGGTTGTTTTACGATTTACCTGCCAACACCGTGGTTATAGCTAATGAGATAGGTAACTTATCTAAAGCGATTAAAGATAAGGAATTACTAAAGGCTGTAAAAGCAATGGATGTTGGTCGGATAATGAAAGATAGTGGTGCTTCTCACGAGGGTCGTAGAGGGTCTTCAACGGTAGATATAGCGTCACCAAATGCTGGGTTTGGTAAATTTGATGCATCAAAAAGAAGCGTAAGCGAGGCTATAGTTGAGACATTAGAAAGCAATAAAGCGAAGGCTTTAGGGCAGGCTGCTGGTGAAGGATATTATAAATTAATTGATTTTATGATTCCTTTCGTATGGAAATTAAAATTTGCTGTTGAATTTAAAAAGATTACAGGAGAGAATCTTGACCCATCAAAATTAGATAATGAGGCGTATATGCACAAACATAGGAGAGCTTACGCTAAAGCAGGAGCAAGGGCTGATAAGCACGTTTCAGACTCTTATAATACAGCATCTACTTTCGAAAAAGGTTTACGTCAGAAAACGTCAAACGTGTTCGATAGGTCTGTTAAGTACTTCATGTTGTCTTTCGGTTTCAATGAACACCAAGTACTATGGGATGCAATGAGGTCAACCGTAGGAAAGGGTAGTATGACTAAATCTGAAGGAGCAATAAAGGCTGCAACAGCTGTTACTAGAATGGCCGTATATCAATCATTATCTACATTAATAGCTAGTGTTATTAAGAATGGACTACCAGATGATGAGGATGAATTGGATGAGTTGTTAACTAGGATGACAAAAATAACAGCTACAGATTTACTTACTATTTTAGTGTTAGGAAATAAAAATGCTTTAGTTCAAGGATTGGCAAAGTTAACGGGAAATTCAGCGCAAGAAGTTTATGAAACTTGGAATGATGAAACGTTGTTTGATTCAAAAGAGAGTATATTTTATGGTGGTGGATTTAGTTCTTACAATGACGCATACAAGCAGTTTGGGAGCTTAGGTGTTGCTATGGGTTCTGCTTTTATGCTAGGAGAATTTCTTGTTAAATTAGGAATAGCATCATTTAGTGATGAAGATGGCTCGGTTACAGAATTATTAAAAGAAGCTAAAACGCACTTAGCATTAGGTAACGCTGCTTCATTAACTCTTGGACTTCCTGCTGTTGATTTAAAAGCGATAATGCAACATACAAATAGCGAGAAAGACGATAACAAGTATAGTTTACCAAAAGCAAATTAATATGAATTTAGATTTAGTAAGATATTCAGGAGAGAAGGATGACACATTAGGATTGTTCCTAATTAACTGCGATTTCCAAGCATACACATTAGAAGATGAGTATCGTGAAGAAAAAATAATGGGGGAGACTAGGATACCAGCAGGAACGTATAGCATAAAGTTCCGTAAGGTTGGTGGGTTTCATAATCGCTACTTAAAAAAGTATGGCGAGGCATTTCATAGAGGAATGCTTGAGCTACAAGACGTGCCAAACTTCAAGTATGTCCTTATTCATTCTGGGAACGATGAGTCGCATACAGCAGGCTGTATACTATTAGGAGATACATCTCAGCAGAACATAACTAAAAATGGGTTTATAGGGGGTAGTGTTAACGCATATAAAAGAGTATATCCACAAATAGCTAAAGCTTTAGAAAACGGAGAGGATGTAATATTAACTGTAAGAGATTTATGAAAACAAAGCATATATATGTAATTATAATTTTAGGGTTATTAATTGGTGGATGGGTTTTATTTAAACCAACATCTACTACGGATAAATCAGATTATAAACTAAAATCTGTAGCGATTAAAGACTCGATGGACATAGAGGTTAATAAGAGGCAAGTTGTTATTGACAGCTTAAATCTTGTGATAACAAGCATGGACTCTTTGGTTTACATTAAAGACTCAATGTTAATTCAGAGGGAGAGAACTTCAAAAAAACTATATAATGAAATTATTGGTTCGGGTAGGGATAGTGCTTATAGTATTATTATCAGCAACATCGAAGGTATCTAGTCAGGGGTTTACTACTCCACAATTAGAAGAGATTGCATATAAGTTAGAGAGTAGGAAATTATTGCTGTTAGATACAGCAGATTATAGAGGGAAGATAAAGGCGTTAAAGACAATCAATCTCTCTGTATGGGAAATTAATGAAGCTTTAAACAAGAACATACTAGCAAGAGATTCTTACATAGAAGTAGTGGAGTTTGACGTTGAGAGTTTACGGTTGATAGTAAATAGTAAAGAAGAAGAAATAGATCAGTTAATAAAAACAAATGTAACTCAAAAAAGAGTTGGTGTCGGATTAGTGATACTGTCTTTTATTGGAGGTATATTAATAGCAAAGTAATGGACGGTAAAAAAGAATTTTTAGATTTCTTTAAAAGTGACGCAGCAAACTCAATGGGGAGGTTAATTACTTTCTCTTGTGGTGTAGGTGCATTAACAGCAACATTAGCTGCGACGGTAACATTTTTTACTGGCGACTTAACTTTTGAAGTCACTGCGTTGGTGGTTGGTTTGTGGACTGCTGCTCTAGGAGGTAAAGCTATGTCTAAGCACGCTGAATCAAAAAAGAATTAAATGAAAAAGATTCCAACTACATACGATAATATAAAGAAGTTTAAGAAAACTAAAAGAGAAATAACTTCAAACATAATCTCTATAAATAAAGATTACCCGAAAACTTCTCCTGAAATTATAGCTGCGTCCAAAACTTCAATGTCTAGGAACTCATCTATACTTCCTGCTGTTAATTCAATGAAGGATTCTTCAGCACAAACGGTTATGGCTTCTCAAAGAAGCACTAAGGTGTTAGATTTAAGGGGCGGTGCTATGGATTGGAGTAAAGGTAATATTGATTTATTAGCTAGAGGGGCGGCAGCTCCATCCGATCCTATATTAGCGTACCTACCTTACAATATATGGGATAGCGAGCACGTTGTGATAGATGGGACTAGTACAACTTTATTGGACTATAATACGGTAGGTGTAGCTTACGATATGGTTAATCCAGCATCTAGCAATCAACCGACATTTAATTCTTCTAGCGCAGCATTTAATGGATTGCCTTCATTTACATTTGATGGTGTCAGCGAGTATGTAACAAATAATGTTTCAGGATATAGAGATACAGACGAGTCTGGTATAGTTATCAGTGTATACAAACTTGTATCTGGAACTAATTTGCATTTATTTACATCGGCAGATAGTACTAATAATATGTACTTAATAAATCAAATCGTATCAGCTACTAAGTTCAGGTTAGCAACCGAAGATAATGATATATTTAACGTCCATTTCGGTACAGATGATATCACAGGCACAGACAGTAGGGTTTACTCTTTTGGTTCTAATGGTACAGTTCATAAATTCTTCAACAACGAATCTATTGATGTAGTATCGGCTACACCAGAAGCAGGTCAATGGTTTGCAGATGTAGATAGTAGAGATAATATATCAATAGGAGGACAGGTTAGAGCATCTCCAGCTTATTCAAACATCGAATGGTGTTTTTGTGGATACTTTCCTTTCGTAAGCGATGATACCACTGTAGAAATTATTAATATACTAAAAACGAGATATGGGATTTCATAACGGGTGGGTGTTTAACACCATAGAGCAGTATGAGTTAAAGCAACAAGAGCAATCAGACCTAATAAATGAAGGTATTAGGTATGCTGGAAGAGTAATTGATGGCATAACTACTCCAGACGTTACATTGAGTAATGGGATGTACTTTCTCCCATCATTAAATAGAGAGGGAGATGTAGAAATAGAGTATACGGATATAGAACAACAAGATTAACTTAAATAAATAAATATGGCATTAGTAGATATTAAGAACGACATTGTAGGCTTCTCAAGCAATCAAAAGAAATTCTACAATCAAGCGGGGGAGAATAAGATTTATAATGAATCAAGTGTAACATTAACGTCAGGCGAAGAAGATGACGTTACTACGGCTATGGAAGCAGTAGAAGCTTTAACGGATACTGATTTTACAACTTTGCAAAGTATGTTACCATCAGGTAAAAAATTAAGCAAGAGACCTTGCTAAAGAAAGATAAGGTAATAACAATAATAACCACAGCTATAGTTTTATTTATAGCGGTGCAATACATTCAGAACATTTTTGAATTTGGTAGCGAAGAAAGAAAAGACTTCTACTTCGTTCAAATCGCATACGTTAATGTTTTATTTGCTTATTGCTTTTACCTTTTATTGAATGCTAAAATTGTGCTATTTTGGCTTTGGTATTCAATAGGAGAATTAATTAACGAAATATTTTTTAATGGGTCGTTGAGTCACATTGAAACAATGGTAGGGTTTATATCCCTATTATACTACTTGGATAGATATGGAAAAACAGATAGCAGACCTAACAGATAAGATAGATAAAATCTATGATGCGTTATTGGGAGATAGGTTGGATAGAAAAGAGGGGTATTTAGACCAAATAGACTCTAATACCGAAAACATAAAATCAAACACAAATGACATTATTGAAATCAAAAAGAATAATAAAAAGAACGCTAGAACTCGTTGGGACAAAATTGGACTTGCCTCTGGCGCAGGGATGGGGCTTGGTGGTGTTGGTGCTGCAAAAGGCGGCTCTATAATTAAGTGGGTTATTGATATATTTGCTTAGTTTAATAAACTGAACCTAAAAGAATGATACGGTTAGCCTAATTGATTAGCAAAATCAACCAACTATGCAGTATTCATAACTCTTTCGAAGCCGTCAAACGCAGACAGTCCTGCTATAATGTAATCTTTTGCTTTCATAATAATTATTTAAAGTGGAATTTCGTTTTTAGTATATCCATCTGAGTGAAACTTAATACCTCCAATAGAAATATAATGTCTATGCTTCTTAGCTCCGTTAAAAGATATGTTATGTTTCTTTGCGTAGTTGCTTGTTGTCATTAATTCAAGTTCTTGTTCAATTAATTGAACCAAATTCTCTAATTCGTGAGGGCTAGGTTTATGGTTACAAATGTCTACGATTAGCGTCTTTACTGAGTTTGTCATTAGTTCAATTTTTTGAATGTACTATACAACGTTGTTAGTATTAATAGTGCTTTAGGTAGTCTTGTATTAATAACAATGGTCTTTCTTCACGTTCACACATAACTACAAATTCAGCGTATTCTTGCGCCCTACTAAAACTAACAACGTGTATAGGTAATGTATTTACTAAAGTTTGTTCAATTTCTTCTTGCGTGTCTTCGTCTATATTACACCACCAATCATCAAATCCACTTCTGCCATTTAATTCATTTATAATACTGTCTATAATCTTTTTTCTATTATCCATAATTTTGTTTTTTATTAATCCGTAAATAAACTACCCATACACAACACGTTATGGTGCAATTAAAAAAGCACATAACACTATATAAAATCAATAAAAAATTATTACCATCTTTCTATTTTATTAATTTCCGTGCTTATTCCGTGTGCTTCATAAAATTTATGTAGTGCATCCATTATATTTTCACAACTACTTAAGTGTACATATTCAAGTATTCCTCTATATCTATATTCTACTCTAAAATCCATAATTTTTTACTGTTTTTATATTTAACGTTATGCGCAATTAATGCGGCATAACATCCTTCGGGTGATTTCCGTAAATCTCATAATATTTTGCCAACGCCATTGGGCTTGATGCAACTTGATTTATAAAGTTTGAGCCATAACATTTATGACACCATTTAATCCATCGCAAGCCTTTCTTTTTTCCATGATACCCATTATCAAGTTTGCATACGCACGTTTTACAGTAGCCATCAATATAAAAAAAGCGCATAACAATGCGTAAAATCCATTGCTTACGTTTTTCTGTTAATTTTAATACTTTCATTTTATAATGCTTTAGTTGTTATTCAAAATTAATGCAATTAATCGCAACGTATCTTACGCTAAGCGTTGTGTGTAATGCTAAAACTCTGCACTTTCATCAGATTGTCGTAATAGCCTCGCAAATACCTCTACAAATTTCTCTTTTTTAGATAATTCGTGTTCACCCATTGCATCTAAAATAATATGCACTTTTTCGTGATAGAATGTATCTACCGTGCTACATTCTGATATTTTTTCGCCCTTATATTCAGCACATATATTTATTTGGTTATCCGTAAAGCTACAGTCCCCCAGTACGCCTTCATTACTTAGTCTAACATTATCAAAACCTACATTTATTGTAGAGGCAAAGACTTTGAATTTTTTTGGTATTTTCATTATAATTAAGTTTTTAGTTAATAATCCGCACTACACACAACATCGTGTCATAGTGCATATTTTTCGTTCCTCAAAATCCGACACCATACACAGGTCGTTAGCGTTCATTAATCTTTTCAATTAAATCATCAAAGCAATCAACAATTCCTGCTTCATATAGTTCGTCTTCAGTTTCTCTACCGCTTAAATTCTGTGAGTTTAAAAATATTGTAGTTTCTACAAATTCAGTTCTTTCACTATCAGTAAACGAAACGCTAACACCATCTATAGGTAATAATTGCCCTTGCTTTATCTGTTCTTCAAGGTCTGCAAGTCTTTTAAGCCTTTGTAGTACGCTAAATTCAAACATAGTATGTCCGTTTTCAGTAAACTTGTTCTCTTTCTTTTTGTATTTATATTCAATCATCTTTTTTAGTTTTTAAGTTCGGGCAATAACTACCCATAGATTTAACGTTAGAGTGCATTAAAACACACAATAACATTGTATATAAAAAATAAATGGTGGAGGCGTGAGGAATCGAACCTATACAAGCACTTAGCGAAAGCTGTATCCTAATCATTTAACTTGCCTATTCACACCCCCATTTTCATTTCATATACTCAGCGTTAGCAACAACTACTATTCTATAATTGGTTGTGAGCATTTATGACACATACCATGCTCCTTGTCTTCATCAGTATAAGGTTTATTACAGTCGTAACAGTTGCTAACATTATGTAACAAATCATTTTTAACTAATTCAATTATATTACCAATAGCATCACACCTACCTAAATTCAAATAGTAATCAGCGTCTTTATCTTTACCTACATAGGCATTAAAATATTCACTGTCTAATTCTTCTAATTTCTTTATTAAATTCATATTTCTTTATTTATCCGTTAAAACCAATTATTACACATATCATTATGCAACATTAAAAAACCAACACCTAAAACTTTTCATACAAAAAACATTAAGTGACCATATAAAACTTGCTAATAAATCCCAGTGTAGTTTCCAATCGGTGTCTAACCAAATTCTACAAATATGAAAACAAGCTATTAACATTAAGCAATAGATTAAAAAACGTTGCATAACACCGTGTAAAGTCCATTGCTTTTTTTCTGTTTGGTAATTGATTTCTTTACTCATGGTTTCTGTTTATTAGTTATTTTGTTGCTTAATTCAAGGTCGCAACGTACCTTATACAAAACATTAGCGCTAATCATCCCTCCAAGGTAAACTGATTGCCTTATCGTTGCTAACCGAGATTGGTTCTACATGAAAACCTCTAGGGACTTTCCAAGCAAACCATTCATTGCCGTCGGAATCTATCTCATAATACCTGTTAGCTTTAAAGTCGTAGTATAATTTAAACATTCCGTTCTTTCCTATGCCTTTTGGTTTAGCTTTCTGTATCCACACATTTGTCTCATTATCTTCAGCGAGTTCACCATTCGAATCAGGCAGAGGTTTCCCTTCTGTATCTATAGGTCTGTAAATGCTTGCCATCGCCATCCCTTTTCTAAAGAATTGCTGTCCGTCTAATATCTCTCTCGGTGTTACCACAGGATAGTATCTTTGTTTTTCGTTATTCGTTAACACAGATTGGTCTCTAGCATGAGTTATTAGAGCATTGTGCCTATTATTCTTCCTAGCATCAGCTAGAAATAAAGATAAATCTCTAGCAATAACCAAATCTCTTCTACTGTACTTACCTTCATCAAAGTCTAAGTAGTTCATTGGATCAATAGTTAAGGTGTTAAACTTAATTCCAAACTCTCTCTCGGCAGCTTCAGCTTGGATTAATATGTCAGCCATTGTTGCAGCATCTCCACCGTAATCTAATAACAAAAAGTGTCTAGCAATAAAATCAGCAGCTACTTTCATTTCCACTTTAGTCATTTTAAAATCCCCAACAAAAGCTTTCTTTGCATAAATAGATATTAGTTCTCCGTACACTTGAGCTACATCTCCAGTTTCGGGAGACAATATAAGATTATAAAATGGATTCCCATCTCCAACCTGAGCCTCTGTAATATTCATTAATATTTCATGCCATACTTGAGATTTTCCTTGATAAGGTGCTGCATACCAATAAGATGTAGACCCAGCTAATATTGATATATTATATCTAGCGCAGTCGAAACCTATATCCCATCCCTTTTGGTATCCATTCTCGTAGAACTCCATTACGTCATCCATAACTTCAGACATAGGAACATACCTTCTAGGAGCACTAAACTCCATCTTTAACACTTCTTTTTGAGCTGTCATAGTTAACGGCTGATTCATTCCAGCAGAAACGCAATCTTCGATGGTTTTCATTGCTCCCTTTAAGTCACTCGTATTCTTTTCAACAGCAGCTTCTAATAACTTCATAGCGTCTGGGTGAGATATTTGCTTTGCGGCAATCCACCCCCCAAACAAGAATCCAATCTTAGTCCTAGATAAATGCTTGAACCCCTCCTCTGCATCCTCAATCTTCCTTAATGCATTATTTACAGACCCCCAATCTTTTACGGTTGATTTTATTGAAGACCTATCTTTTATCTTCCTACCTAATCTCTTAGCCCACACGGTTGGCTTTTCATTAACGTACATATCTGGATCAAAAGAAAAGAAATTTGCCCTAGATATATCCTTGCCTGACTTATCTAATGTAGGATACTTCTTTTCTAATGCAGCAAAGTATTCTTTATACTCTGTATCGGAAGATGTGATAGGGATGTGAATTAAGGCTTTAAACCGCCCCTGACCTCTCGGTGATGCAAATGTGGATACAGTATAGCTTTCTCCATTTAAACTCTCTCTAAGAGCTTCTAAATCGGCTTGGCTTCCTTCATCGAAATCTAATGTTAATAACCCGCTTCCGTTAATTATACCATCCTTACTCCTATTTCCGAAAGTGCCATTGAATAATATAATAGGGAGCTTCTTTTTGACGGCTTTGTATTCATCACCTTCAAGCCCTCGCAATCTAATTAATTCGCTTTTCATTGTCCCTCCTGTTTTTATTAGGTTTAAGACTTTGAATAAATCGGTTTGTTTAGGGTTTGATGTATTAGTTAAGCTATCGAATACTGAAACTTTTATCATTTGAGTTTTGTTTTGTCAATTTATTATTTTGGTTAGCTAACAGTTTCTATATTGCATTGAAACGCAACATACACACGTGTTAGCTTGAATGAATAGTTTGAATTATTTTCTCACCACTTGATAAGCAATTTATACCGACAATAACTCCATATTCGCTTGCGGAGCACACATTCACACTAACGTTATGTGAATTTAATTGCTCTTCATTGTTATCTATAAATTGTTGAATTACGTATTCAATCTTATCTGACTCAAGATGACGAATACGCCTTAATTTTTCAATTCCGTTTAGTATTACGTTAATAAACTCTGTCTCTGTCATCTGTTATATTTTTATAATTTGCTCGCAACTAACTTTACACATACAGTTAAGCTTCAAACTGAAACTGATTCATTAACACAGCCCTAATTCTTTCAAATTCGTTAGGCTGCACTTGATGGTATCGTCCTGCATCTACAGTGATTTTACCTATAATCAATTCAGCTTCCTTTATATCTCCGTAATCATCGCCATGCCAACCATTCTCATCCTCCAACCCTAACTTCTCGTAATCAACAGCAGCCATTATGTCAGCATAAATACTAACATCTCCTTCATCGTAAACGCAATGATTTGGCTCTACAATGTTGAACGGTTTGTCATCGCTATATCCGAATACATCCTCCAACCCTAATCTAACTTCACTCATTTTTATTTCTTCCATTCTGTTTAGTTTTTGTAAAGTTAGGTTATTTTTTTAACTTTCGTTCTAAGTTTGTTTTTAATTGATGGTCTGGTTTGCATAACACTTGAAATGCTTTTGGATCTTCAGGTGTTAAGTTTTTAATGAAAGGCTCTATATCCGTATAGCACTTTAAACTACCGCAAGGAATTATGTGGTCTATTTGAACATCGGCTCTCTTAAACCATTCTTCACACACAGCGCATTGGTATTCCTTCTTTAGCCGTTTATTTTTGCTCTTAGAAGGTCTTGATGCATCATTAAGTGCAATAATCATTGGCTTCCAATAACGAAAAGCAGAGCGAAGTGTAGACCGTATTTTACCCCAATAAGCACTCTCTGTTAGTGTTTCTGCGTTTCTAGTTCTAGGAATTAACTTCCTTTTTGTTTTGGCTTTTTTCATAGTAAAATCTATAGTATTCGTAAATCTTTGGAACTGTCTCATCCACCGTAAACTTCTTTGGGCTTCTACTAATCTTACCTTTTATAATAATGTCAATGTAGAAGTTATTTCCGTCGTGTAGAATTGGTAGAGGAGATATGTGAATGTCTTGATTAATGCACCATGTAGCGCACTTCATGTCGTACTCTGTGTATTTGTAGGAGTACATTCGCTTCCATATTGGACTAGGTTTTGCCATATCAATCCTTTAAAATTTCCCAGTGATACACTGAGTTTAACGTTTTGAATTTATTGTCAGGGAGTATTTCTACTACGGGGGATGTTCTGTAGTCGTATCCAACCCAGAAACGTTCTCCAACAACAGGGCAAGGCTCTCCGTCCTCAAAACCTACGAAGCTATACTTGTCGTCGCCAACATCGCTTATCCTTGTTAGCTTTACTGTCTTTCGTATCATAGCTCATTATATTTCACACCCTCTATAAGATGCTTTAAATTTATTCAACTCCTCCCTAAAAGATTTAATCCTTTTTTCTTCCTTTTCAAGAAACCTCTCAAGATACCCTATAGCATCCTCTTCGTCCTTAACTACCACCTTAATAGGTGAGTTGAAGTATGTAAATTGTATTTCCTTTCTCGTTTTTAGTTGGTCGAGATACCTTATACTTGTATTCATGTTTTTGTTTTAAAAATGCAGAGGAAATCAATCCCCTGCATTGTGTAACTTATTAATTATCAGAAGGGAAGGCCATCCGTCTCGTCTTCAGCACCTTGCGTATTATCGTCTACAACACTACCTTCTACCTTGAATATACTCCATGCTTGAAGGGATGTATAATATTTACCTTTGTACTCATTGGTCTTGATGTTAAACTTAACGTCAACCTCCACTCCAACTTTATTGTACTTGATAAACTTCTCTACCTTCTCCTCTCCGAACACCTCGAATGCGAATATCTGCTCTTGACCTTCGTATCCTTCGTTGTTGGTTATGACGAAATTTACTTTCTGCCATTCCTTACCCGCTTTAGATGTTCCTTTTTCAACTGGATCAATAACCTTAATCTTACCCGTTAATTTCATTTCTACTTTCTCGCTCATAATATAATTAAATTTAATTGTTTACTTTTTTGGTGTTAATTCTAATAATTCTTTTTTCTGTGCAGTTGATACGTTATACTTACCTTCTATCGCTGTAATCTTACCTCCAGACCCCATGTATTCTTTTGACTTAGCAAATTGCTCTGCGTTCATTTTAGGTAGGTCTTTAGGTGGAACAACAACAGCTTTAGGTGCAAATTCTTTCTTAACCTCATCTAAATAACGGTTGTCATCAAACTTCCCTAAGAAGATATCTGCATTAAACCCTAATTTAGATAGACACTTGGTTAGTGTATCCGTTTCTACCTTCTTAGCAAACTGGTCATCAGCTTTAGTCATTGCTCCATCTCTCCATATCGACACAGAGTTTGTTGCTGGGAACTCTCCATTAGGGAAAAAGAATGTTGCTGACCAATATACTAATCCGCAAACGGGAACTAAGGTGTAGTCGATATTAATATCTTTAAAGCCCCAAGTAGACCCATACGCACCAAAATGCTCTGTGGCATTCATTAATTGAAACTGAGGGGCTATTGATGTTATGTTATTCCCTTTAACGTTTGCTTTCTTTGTGTAGTTAGGGTTGGTTTTTTCAACCTTATTCCATAACTCTAAGTTGTCTTTTTTTTCTTTCATTTTATTTAGTTTAATTTGTTTTCATTTAATTCTCTACTCCCTAATCTCAATAACTCATAATTAATCCAGAAATCATCCTTCTGGTTCTTCTTAATATAAGCTCTTGCTGTGGAAATAAAGTTACTTGTTGCGTTATTAATTATTTTCTTTGCTCCAACAGCTCCAATTCCCTTAACTCCCTTAATGTTATCTGAAGTATCTCCTTCAAGCATCTGTATCCAAAACAATCTATCAGCTTCATCCTTTTTAATATACATAACCTCTCTTTGCTTGTAGAATTGCTCCTTACCACCAAAGTCATTCAAGTAATACTCTCCGTCATCATCCTTTAACGGCTGCTTGTAATACGACCAGTAATACCCTCCAATAGTTTTTAAATCTTTGTCGATAGATATGACTATGCAATCATCTCCAAGTGCTCTTGCTCTATCAGCAATCAAATCATCAGCCTCGTAAACATCATCGTATATAGCATCCATCTCAAACATGAAATGATTTCTCAGCAAAGATACATATTTATTTCGCTTTCTATTAGATTTATATGAAGGTGCTAATTCTTTTCTAAAAGACTTAGAGCATTTAGTTACAAAAAGCTCGTAGAAATCAATAGGAGTTTCAAAGTGATTTAATAAATACATATCTATCTCCTCCACCGATGCGTTACATCGTTTCATTCCTCTCTCGATAACTAATTCGTTAAGCCATTCCTTAGCCGTGTCCTTGCCATAAGCGTCAATAGCCTCTCGCATTTCATCAATGCCAACAACTCTGTATACAGCTTTGTAAATTATACTATCAAAATCTAACAATCCTACAAACATAATTTCTATTTATTTAAAAAGTCAACTACCAATTCAATATCAATAGCATCCTTTAGTTTAGCAATTCCTCTATCAATAATACCATTAACTTCGTGGTATTGAATATGCTTAGGCAAATACCCCCAACCCAACGCTTCAGCTATATTAGCTTTTGGTAATTCCAAATAAGGGTACAGCCCAAACTTAACCTTTATAGCGATGGCTTCATCCTTATCTAGTACGTCATTGATTACGGAGTTTAAATACTCCAACATCCCATCACTAGTGCTTCCTACAGAAAACAACCTCTCGTCTATATACTCGCCATCCATGCTAACTCCAGATGAATTAAAGTACATATCTTTTAAGCTTTCGTCTCCTGTAACCCTCATTTCGTTTATAACGTATTCTGGAAGTCTAATTAAGCCTCTCTTCTGATCTATAACTCTACGTAAAGCACCCCTAATTGATATATGTAAAAAAGTCTCTAAAGCCCTATACGGGATGCTAGATTTAGATATGATGTCGTAATTAATATTATCAATAGCATTCAGTAATGCTAAATAAGACTCTTGTATGATGTCCTCTCTACTTAATGCACCCGAAGCTTTCTCTGAAGAAGAAAAGCCCTTAGATACATTCCTAGGAAGGTACATGAACACATCAACTAATTCATCTCGACTCATTGTCAGGACAGGAATATTAACTCTTTCTTCTTGGGTCGGTCTTGGGTTAATTTTCTCCATTATTTATTTTTAGTTCTCTACATTATATGTAGTAAAAATAACAATAAAATAGATATCATCAAAGAATATTTTGTAAGTATTTTGTAAGCCCCTATATGCTTTGTCCAAAATATGTCCCATTTTGCCGTAGTGCCTAAGTGATGTTCGTCTAGTCCACGAAAGTAATTCAAACACATATCAAACATTCCACCAAACAGTATAGAGTACGCTGCGAATCTTATTAATAACTTCAACGGATCATTATCTCCCGACATATACCAAAGTAATAATGAAATAGTTAATACACTTATTAATCTTAGAAGAAATCTTTGCGAGTGGTTATAGATATAGCACCCCTTTTGATTTAATAAGTCTGCATCAATTTTAGCGTGCAGATATAGGAGCTGCAACATTGCTGCAACCCCTATTATTTCTACAACCCACATCATAGTAAATACTTTACAATTAATGCAACCACTGTCCACCAAGCCATAACGCTTAATCCGTAAGCTAAGAACGATGTCTTAGGTTTATGTTTGATTATCCATGACAACGCCATATATGGTGGTATTGTACACATTACTACTATAAATATTATAACTCCCATTATTTCTTAATTTTAAATTCGTGACCTATTAGTTTTGTTACTTCCTCCATTGTGTATTCGGGGGTTGATTCTTTTAATTCAGCAATAGCCAATCTTGCCTTCCATAACTCTATCTTTTTACGGCATTGGTCTTCTGTGTAGGTTTTAGAAACTAATTCCACAGATGGATTACGAAATAATGGACTATACCCATTATCAAGATCAACCCTTAAATCATAAAACAACCCTCTATCACATTCAACCACAACGCCTATTTTCCCGTTATGACCTATATCTTCACTTGTTGTAGATATTACTTTTACTCTGTCTCCTTTTTTAAATTTCATGTTATTTATTTTTAATTTGTAATTCTATATGTTTTTGAATGTATGCTAAGATTCTCCATCCACATTTCGCAATATGCAAAGTACCGCATTCGTCGTAGAGGTCTCCTTTTGCGTGGTCTATTAAATGCCTCATCATTGCATCTAGCTCATCTGAACTCTTATCTCTATCCCAACGAAGCTCTTCTCCATTTTTATGTTGAGCGTTCCCAATAAGGGACACGTTAGACACTTCTAGTAATGCGTCAGGGAAGTATTTTAGTACTCCTGAGTATACGGGGTATTCTTTACGGGGGTTGGTTGTATTGTTTTCCATTTTTGTTTAAATTATTTTTATTACCAAGGTAATTCATCCTCACTAACTCCTTTTACTGCAAGTTTAGCTTTACCAATATTTACTTTTCTATATCTATTTGAAATTAGAATGCCTCTAGGAGTTTTACCTTCACTTCGAGCCATGCCTGAAATAGTATTTATCTCTAACATTTGAGACGTAAGTATTAAAATTGATACTAACTGATCGGATGTTAAATCACCATTATAAATGCTAAGTAATTGTTTTTTAAAATTTTCCATGTATTAAATTTAGTATGTACTATACAACGTTGTTACCATTCATTAAAACGAAATGGTAACACGTTGTATAATTAATTTTTTAACTTAATCAGTGATTTTTCAAGGCTCTTTACTTCAAATTTTAATTCGTTTAGTCTTAGAAAATGTTCTTTATTAATCATCATAGATTTTCGTTTTTCAATTTCTCTTTCTATTATTTTTATTGCTCTTTCCATGTTTATATCTTTTAATCCGTTAAAAATCTAATCATACAACCATACGTTAGATTGCATTAGGTTAGTTCATTAACCAAAGCCTCTACTTCTTCCATTAGGCAGTTACCATCACATTCTGC
>TARA_R110000772_G_scaffold217948_3_pt1 | contig 50248 bp, 40 predicted proteins | sample TARA_R110000772 | Tara Oceans TARA_R110000772 (sample SAMEA4397948) | marine metagenome | biome: Polar Biome; feature: [SRF] surface water layer (ENVO:00010504); material: water (ENVO:00002006), including particulate matter (ENVO:01000060) such as... | depth 5 m | reverse complement strand
ATAGAGCAAAGAATGCGTTACCTAATTAATCAAGCGTCCCACTAGTGGGGTGTTTCCAGCTCCGCGAGGCGTATGTTGCAGCGCAAGTATAAGATGTGTGTTGTGCTCATTGCTCTGCTGGCCTTTGCGGGTCGGCTGGGGGCGGTTGCGTCTGCACCCTGCACCATGATGGATACCGGCAGTGTGCCCGAGTCTGCACAGTTTGCAATGGTCATGGATCATGCCGGGCACACGTTAGCGGCTGAGGCCGGCGCCCCTGAGCAGTCATGCTGTGACGCACTGCAGTGTTCCCTGCTGCACTGCCTGTCCTCCGGAGCGGCGCTGGTTGACTCCCTGGTACTCGAAACTCCCCCCTGCTCTACTCTCTTCAACGCTGGAAGTCCGGTCGCGTGTGTGTCGGCTGACGGCGTTTCGCTATTTCGTCCCCCCATTTTCCGCTGACGCGGGGTTAGTGCGCCTGAAATTCGGCCACTCACACCCATTGCGGCGGGAGTTCGCTACTCCCCAAACGTAATCAGCGCCCAGCCAGCCGCCGTTTACCGATGCGCGTGCGGCGCAGGTGCAAGCTGTTTGTTGTTGCGCGAGCTATCCCACGGCGTCCCGGTTGGTCAAATCCGGGTGTGATGGGGCAGCAAGGGTTTCGAGGAAGGACAATGAATGTTTTAAAGAGAGCTCTCTGGTCACTGCTGTTGCTGTGTGTGCCGGCGCTGGCGCAATCAGACATGGCGGCACTCACGCGCGACCGGGCGATTGCGCTGGCCGTTGCAGCCGACCCCTGGCTTGCGGGTAGCGCCTACCGACAGCAGGCGCTGTCTGACGAGGCCGCCGCCGCCAACAGCTTGCCAGACCCCCGTATCAACATGACGGCCGGGAATTTGCCGCTGGATACCTTTGATATCAACCAGGAGGCGATGACCCAGTTTACAGTCGGCGTGACCCAGGCGTTTCCGCGCGGTGACAGCCGCGCACTGGCGGCGCAACAAAAAGTCCGCCTGGCGGAACAAGAGCCCCTGCTACGTGCAGACCGTGCCGCGCAGGTAGAGCGCACCGTGACGCAGCTGTGGTTCGCGGCGTATCTGGCGCAGGAGACGATCGCGCTGGTGGAGCACAGCCGAGGGCTCTTCAGGCAGCTATATGACGCCGCCAGACTCCGCTACGCGGCGGCACTGGGGACTACCCGTCAGCAGGACCTGGTGCGGGCACAACTGGAGCTGACGCGGCTTGAAGATCGTCTCGTCGGGCTGCAGGAGCGCCGCGCAGCCGCCCAGCGGCGCATGGCCGAGTGGATCGGCGACAGTGCTCTGCTGCCCTTGCTTGCGCCTGACGTCAGCGGCTCGGTGGAGGTGCCGGCTACTACTCAGCAATACCGCGACTTGTTTGTCCGCCACCCGGCGCTGCAGGCGCTCGACAAGCGCGTAGAGGCCATGTCCACCGAGGTGGAGCTTGCCCGGCAGGGGTACAAGCCGGCCTGGGGTGTCAGCGCGCAGTATGGCTACCGCGATGATGACCCTCTGGGTCGCGATCGCGCCGATCTGTTCAGTGTGGGCGTGACATTTGACCTGCCATTGTTTACCGCGGACCGCCAGGACCGGCAGGTTGGGGCGGCCACGGCACGCGTGGAGGCACTGCGTACGGATCGCCAGTTGCTCGCGCGCCAGCTGCTTGCGGAGTTGCAAACGGCCCTGGCCCGTTTGCAGCGCGTGCAGGAGCGTGAGGCACTGTATGCGCAACAGCTGTTGCCGCAGATGGCCGATCAGGCGGAGGCGGCACTCGCGGCCTACAACAATGATGACGGGGACTTCACCGAGGCAGTGCGGGCGCGGATAGCAGAGCTCGATGCACGTATGGAGTCGCTGACTATCTCGGTGGAGCGGTGGCAGCTTTTGGCACAGGTGGATTATCTATTGGTCGCGGCCGACCGCGACCGGTCGCAGCCGACGGTGAATAGCGCAGGAGCGAAGCAATGAACGCAATGATGAAAACCGTTGCCGCAACAGCGCTGGGCGCGTTGGCTGGCGTGCTTGCAACGTTCTGGTGGAACAGCGCAGCACCGGCGCCGGCGGTCGAAGATACGGCTGCTGAGCCACTGTACTGGGTGGCTCCCATGGACCCGAACTACCGCCGCGATGCGCCGGGCAAGTCGCCGATGGGCATGGACCTGATACCGGTTTATGCCGATAGCGCTGACGCGGCCGCCACGGGCACAGTGCGTATTACCCCTGCGGTGACCAACAACCTTGGTGTGCGTACTGCAGAAGTCGTAATGGGGCGCCTTCCCTCTCTCATCAGTACGGTGGGTTATGTGCAATACGATGAAGACCAGTTGCAGCACGTTCATCCGCGCGTAGAGGGTTGGATCGAGACTCTGTTCGTCAATGCATCCGGTGATCCGGTCAGCCGCGGTGAGCCTTTGTACACCGTGTATTCACCGACTCTGGTCAATGCCCAGGAAGAACTGTTGCTGGCCTGGCGGCGCGATGACCCGGCCTTGATCAAGGCCGCGTCAGAGCGGCTCGAGGCGCTGCGGGTGCCGCCTGAGGCGATACGCACGCTTCGGGACAGCCGCACAGTAAGCCGCACGGTTACCGTCACGGCGCCGCAGGATGGCGTGGTCGACACATTGCAGGTGCGCCAGGGGATGTTTGTCAAACCGGGTATGGAAACACTGTCGATTGCCTCGCTTGCTCACCTCTGGGTGATCGGTGAAGTGTTCGAGCACCAGGCAACGCAAGTGCAGGTGGGTGACACCGTACGTATACAGCTGGACTTCGCTCCAGGGCGAGCATGGGAGGGCAAGATTGACTACGTTTACCCCACCCTGAATACCCGCACGCGTACCCTGCAGGTGCGGGTGCGGGTGCCCAACCCCGATCACGTCTTGCGCCCCGGCATGTTCGCCCAGCTGGAAGTTGCGACCACGCCGGGCGAGCAAAGACTACTGGTGCCCCGCGAAGCATTGATTCGCACCGGGTCGCAGTCCCGGCTGGTGCTGGCATTGGGCGAGGGGCGCTTCAAGTCGGTGGCGGTGGAGACGGGGCGAGTCGGGCGGGAACAGGCTGAAATCCTCGCCGGCATAGCGGCGGGAGACCGCATCGTGACCTCGGCGCAATTCCTCATCGATTCCGAGTCCAGTAAAACGTCGGACTTCCTGCGCATGGAGGAGCATACCCGTGCGGCGCGCGAACAGATGGATGATCACAGCGGCCACGCCAGGGAGCACACGCGATGATTGCCGCCATCATTCGCTGGTCGGTGCACAACCGCTTCTTCGTGTTGCTCTCCACCGTACTACTCGTGGCTGCGGGGGCGTGGTCGCTGAAGCATACCCCGGTCGACGCCATCCCTGACCTGTCTGATGTGCAGGTTATCGTCAAGACCAGCTATCCCGGCCAGGCGCCGCAGGTGGTACAGGACCAGGTGACGTATCCCCTCACCACTGCGCTGTTGGCGGTGCCGGGGGCAGTCACCGTGCGCGGGTTTTCGTTCTTCGGAGATTCCTACGTGTACGTGATCTTCGAGGAAGACACTGACCTCTACTGGGCCCGCTCGCGCGTCCTGGAATATCTGTCACAGGTTGCCCCCACGTTGCCCGATAACGCGCAGCCACAGCTTGGCCCGGACGCCACCGGGGTCGGTTGGGTGTATCTCTATGCGCTGGTTGATCGCAGTGGCAAACACGATATCAGTCAGCTGCGCAGCCTGCAGGACTGGTTTCTGAAGTACGAGCTGCAGACCGTACCCGGTGTCGCCGAGGTTGCCGCACTGGGCGGGATGGTGAAGCAGTATCAGGTGAAGGTCAGCCCAACCAGGTTGCGCGCATTTGGCATCCCCCTGTCATTGGTGCAGACCGCGATCCAACGCGGCAACCAGGAAATAGGTGCCTCGGTGGTGGAAATGGCCGAAGCGGAGTATATGGTGCGGGCGACAGGTTACATAAAGAGCCTGGATGATCTCGCCAATATCCCGCTCGGGCTCGATGCCAACGGCACACCGCTGCGCTTGCAGGATGTCGCGGATATTACGCTGGGACCGCAAATGCGCCGCGGTATCGCCGAACTCAATGGCGAAGGTGAAGTGGTCGGGGGCATCGTAGTCATGCGCTACGGTGAAAATGCGCAGCAGACCATAGAGCAGGTGAAGGCGCGCTTGGCTCAGTTGGCACCCGGTCTACCGGACGGGGTGGAGATCTTCACCGTGTATGACCGCTCCGCGCTCATTGGGCGCGCGGTGGACAATTTGTGGCGCAAGCTGTTCGAGGAGTTTCTGGTCGTCGGCCTGGTGTGCATGGCCTTTCTGTTCCACGTGCGCTCCTCACTGGTGGCCATTGTCAGCCTGCCGGTGGGAATTCTGGCCGCCTTTACCGTCATGCACTGGCAGGGGCTGAACGCCAACATCATGTCGCTGGGCGGCATTGCGATTGCCATTGGTGCCATGATCGACGGCGCAATTGTGATGATCGAAAACATGCACAAGCACATGGAGCGCACACCGCTCACACCCGAGAACCGCTGGCGCATTGTGGCGGATTCGGCTGCCGAGGTGGGCCCGGCGCTGTTCTTTACGCTGCTGATCATCACCGTGAGTTTCGTGCCGGTGTTTACGCTGGAGGCGCAGGAAGGGCGCATGTTCGCTCCCCTGGCTTTCACCAAAACCTATGCCATGGCGGCAAGTGCCGCGCTCGCCATTACCCTCGTTCCCGTGCTCATGGGGTACTTCATTCGCGGCAAGGTGCTGGCGGAAGACCGCAACCCGGTCAACCGGTTCCTCACCGCCGGTTACCTGTGCGTGTTGCAGCTGGCGCTGCGTTACCCTGCAAGGACCTTGCTGTTGGCGCTACTGGTTACCGTGGTCGGGTTCTGGCCACTGGGCAGGATTGGCAGTGAATTTATTCCCGAGCTGGATGAGGGTGACCTGATGTACATGCCTACCACGTACCCGGGGCTTTCCATCGGCAAGGCTCGAGAGCTTTTGCAGCAGACGGATCGCCTCATCGCCACCGTGCCCGAGGTAAAAAGCGTGTTCGGCAAAGTGGGTCGGGCAGAGACGGCGACCGATCCGGCTCCGCTGACCATGATCGAAACCTTCGTGCAATTGCACCCCCGTGAGCAATGGCGAGCGGGAATGACTACGGCAAAGCTCAAGCAGGAGCTCGACGCGCTGGTGAAGCTGCCGGGTGTGACCAACGCCTGGGTGATGCCGATCAAGACCCGCATCGACATGCTCGCCACCGGTATCAAAACGCCGGTGGGTATCAAGGTGGCCGGGCCCGATCTGCAGGAGATTGAGCGTATTGGGAAACGCCTGGAGCAGGTGCTGCAGGAGGTTACGGGTACCGCGTCGGTCTATTCAGAGCGTGTCGCGGGTGGGCGCTATATCAAGGTGGATATAGAGCGCGCTCGCGCCGCGCGCTATGGGCTCAACGTCGCGGATATACAGCAGGTGGTGGCCACGGCAGTGGGCGGCATGAACGTCACCCAGACCATCGAAGGGCCGGAGCGCTATCCGGTCAACCTGCGCTACCCGCAGGAGTACCGTGACTCGCCGGAACAGCTGGCGCTGCTACCCATTGTCACTCCGGGAGGGCAGCATATCGCTCTGGCCGATGTCGCCCGTGTGACCGTGGAGGATGGGCCGCCCGCAATCAAGAGCGAGAACGCGCGGCTGAACGGCTGGACGCTCGTGGATATCGAGGGCGTGGACGTGGGTAGCTATGTGAGTGCGGCGCAAACCCTCGTCGCCGATCGCATTGAGCTGCCGCCCGGCTATTCGCTGACGTGGTCCGGACAGTACGAATACATGTTGCGGGCCAAGGAAAAGCTCAGCTACGTGTTGCCGCTGACCCTGGGCATCATCGTGGTGCTGCTGTACCTCAATTTCCGCAGCGTGGCGGAAGTGGCGATCATACTGGGCACACTGCCACTGGCTATGGTGGGCAGTGTCTGGTTGATGTACCTGCTGGGTTTCAACTACTCGGTGGCGGTCGGGGTTGGTTTTATCGCGCTGGCGGGTGTGGCCGTGGAGATCGGTGTCATCATGCTGGTCTACCTCGACCAGGCCTGGCGTCGTTTGCTGGAAGACACGGCCGGGCGGCCAACCACCGCGCAACTCAACGCGGCTGTGCTCAGCGGCGCCGGGCGCCGTATACGCCCGGTGATGATGACCTCGGCGACGATTATCCTGGGCCTGCTGCCGATCATGTTCGGCAGCGGAACGGGCACCGAGGTCATGCAGCGCATCGCGGCGCCGCTGGTGGGGGGCATGGCGAGCGCCGTGCTGCTCACCCTGCTGGTCCTGCCGACCGTGTATTTGCTCTGGCGTCGATGGGGTTTGCGCCAAGGCTCAGGCGAGCTGCCACGCGGTTGACGCGCACAGCGGCTACACTTTTCACGACAGGAGACGACAAAGGAGGTAAACCATGAGCAAACAAGCGACTCTGTACCGGATGGAGACGGCCGATCATCTCTGCCCATTCGGGCTTAAATCCCGCGACTTGCTCAGGCGCCAGGGCTATGACCTGGATGACCGGGTGCTCGCCTCGCGGGAGGAGGCCGACGCCTTCAAGCGTGAGCACGGTGTGGAGACAACGCCACAGGTGTTTATCGCCGGCGAACGCGTTGGTGGCTACGAAGCACTGCGGTCGCATCTGGGCCTGGAGCAGGAGGGCGATTCAGGCACCACCTACAAACCGGTTATCGCGATTTTCGGTGCCTGCGCACTCGCCGCGCTGGCGTTGGTGTGGGGGCGCAGCGGTGCCCTGGATTGGTCGGCATTGCTGGCGACCTTCATCGGTCTCAGCATGGTGGTGCTCGCGATACAGAAACTGCAGGATCTCACGGCCTTTTCCAATCAGTTCGTGACCTACGACCTGCTGTCCATGCGCTATGTGCCTTACGCCTATGTATACCCCTTCGCGGAGGCTTATGCAGGGATCGGTATGCTCGCCGGCGTGTTCCCCTGGGCTTTCGCGCCGGTGTCGCTGCTTATCGGCACGGTGGGTGCGGTGTCCGTGTTCAAGGCGGTCTATATGGAGAAGCGGGAGCTGAAGTGTGCCTGCGTCGGTGGTGACAGCCAGGTGCCGCTGGGGTTTGTTTCCCTCACGGAAAATTTGTTCATGATTTTTGCAGGGGTGTGGATGTTGGTGGGTATGTGATGGCGATGAGCCCTGCTTTTGCCGCAGGGCTTTTGTCATGCGTGATGCCGGCGGGCAGTGACTGCCCGGGAGGAACAACCGGACTCAGGGGCGCATCAATTGCCCGCCATCGACATTGAGAATGTGACCCGTGATCCAGCTGGCTTCGTCAGACAGCAAAAAGAGAGCGGCATCCGCCATGTCGCTGGGCTGCCCAAGCCGCTTGATAGGCATGGCCTGCAACATTTGCTGGGCGTAGTCCCCGGCAGTTTTTTGCAATGCACCGGTGTCAGTGGGGCCCGGTGCAATCGCGTTGATGCGTATGTTTCGTGGCCCCAGCTCATGTGCCAGCGACTGTGTAATGCCGTTAAGCGTCAGTTTTGCTACACCATAGAAACCCATCCCCATCCAGGCCGCCGTCGAAGACTGATTGACTATGGCGCCGCCGCCCGCCCTGGTCATTGTGTCCACAACCGCTCGGGTCATGATCAGGGCGCCGTGTGCATTTACGCGCATAAATTTTTCAAGGTAGTCCATGTCGATCGTGAGATAGCCCTCGATCTTCATGTCCCCAAAGATAGCCGCATTGTTAATCAGGTAGTTGACCGAGCCGAAAGCCTTTTCCGCTGCCGCCACGCAATCGCATGCGGATTGTTCGTCGCTGACATCGGTTTTGACGAATAGCGCACGTCCTCCTGCTGCTTCGATTTCACGGGCCACACGCTGACCGCCCGACTCGCTCAACTCAGCGATAACCACGTTCATTCCTCGGTCAGCACTCGCTTTCGCGTAAGCTTCCCCGATGCCGCCCCCCGCGCCAGTGACAATGATCGTCTTACCTTCAAAATCCATCGTGTTCACCCTAATCGTCAAGTTATGACCGCAAGACCTTCTGTTCAGCCCTGCGATAGTTGTTTGTGAATGGGCTGATTGGGTCGAACCTCCAGCAGATCAACCGCAACGCCGGGTGGGTACCCAAGCACGTGCGCAACAGCGGCCGCAACGTGTGTCGACTCCATGCCGGTATCCATCTCGGGGCCGGTTTTCAGCCATGCCTCAAAGCCTGATTTCAACGTCTCTGCATCCCAGCCTTCTGAAAAACTGGTCCAGGCAGCGCCGGGGCGAAGGCAGGTCACGCCGATACCGTAGGCCTGCACCTCCTCGCGCAGATCACGGGTAAAGCGTTCAACCGCAGCCTTGGTTGATGCATAGATCGACAAGTGGGACATCTCGTCATAGTGCCAGGCACTGGCTGAAGATATATTCACAATGCGCGGATTGCGGCTGTTTTGTCGCAGCAAAGGTATAGCGGCCTGACAGCAAAAGACGGTGCCGAGAAAGTTGGTGTTGACCTGCATTCGGACCTCGTCCTCCAGCAGTGCTTCGATTGCGCCCGGCCGCGCCACACCGGCGTTATTGACCAGGCCATCAAGAGTCTTGAACTGCGCAAAAGCCGCACGTACTTCTGACGTATTGGAAATATCACAAACCAAGGTATGTGCGTGGTCGCGGCCGATTTTCTCGCGGGCTGCGTCGAGCACATCTCCACGCCGTCCCAATAGCGTGACGGTGGCGCCCTCAGACACCAGCTTTTGGGCTATGGCGAAGCCGAAGCCGCTGGCGCCGCCAGTGATCGCGTAGTGAAGCCCTGCAACGCCCGGATTCACACGCCCACCGCTATCGTCTTGGTTTCCAGGTATTCCTCAAAGCCTTCGCGGCCCATTTCGCGACCAAGTCCACTTTGCTTGTAGCCACCAAATGGTGCGTCTGCGCCATAAAAGTTACCGCCGTTGACGTTTACAGTACCGCTGCGCAGGCGGCGGGCTACACGCAGTGCCCTTGTCAGGTCTGTAGACCAGACACCGGCTGAGAGGCCGTAGTCGGAATCGTTGGCAATATGAATCGCCTCCTCTTCAGTGTCATAGGCGATGACTGCCAGCACAGGTCCGAAGATCTCTTCCCGCGCAATGACCATCTCGTTCGTGACGTCCATAAACACGGTGGGCTCGACGTAGTAACCGGTAGCCAGGTCGGTCGGTGTCCCTCCGCCCAGAAGCAGTCGAGCGCCCTCTGTCTTTCCCTGCTCAATATACGCCAGTACCCGATCGCGCTGACGTGCATTGATCAGCGGGCCCATAATCTGCGTCTCGGAAGCCGGGTCACCATACTCGATGAGGCCGAAGTAGGTTTTGAGCAGAGCTTCCACTTCAGTCTGGCGCGGCCGCGGTATCAATAGCCTGGTGTGAATCGCACAGCCCTGGCCGGCATGAAAGCAAACGCTTAACGCTGACAGCAGGCTCTGGCCCAGATCGGCATCATCAAGAATAATGTTTGCCGATTTTCCGCCGAGTTCGAGAAAGACCTTTTTCACGGTCTGCGCCGCGATCGTCATGATGCTTTTGCCCACCTGAGTGGACCCCGTGAAGGAAACCATGTCGACCCTCGGGTCGCTGACAAGCTGTTCGCCGACCTCGCGTGGGTCCAGGGCGGTGATAACATTAAACACGCCTGGAGGAATATCTGTTTCTTCTTGTACGATCTTACCGAGCAGGGTTGCTGACCACGGTGTGTCTGGTGCCGCTTTCAGCACGACCGTACAGCCTGCGGCCAGTGCGGGTACGCACTTGGCGAGGTTGATTTGCAGGGGCACGTTCCAGGGGGTAATACACGCCACCACGCCGATGGCTTCCTTTTCGACCAGACGCTGGCTTTTTACGCCCAGAATATCTGCAACACCGATATCCCGGCTCCACTGATACTCCGGCAGGGCATTCAGCGTGTAGTCGATGAATCCAATCGGTATTTCGCACTGGGGTCCGCCACTGCCGCAAATACCAAGAGGCGCGCCGGTTTCTGCGGCAATCTGTGTTTTGAGTTCTGCCTGATGCTTGACCAGGCCATCCTTCAGTTGCTGCAGGCAGCGCAGGCGAAGCGCGTGATCCGTGGACCAGGGGCCGTTATCAAAGGCCCTGCGCGCGGCCGCTATCGCCCGCTCCATATCCTCGCCACCGGCGTCAGCTACGCGGCCTATCTCCTCTTCAGTCACCGGGCTGATGTTGGGGTACTCCCGGCCCGAAATGGCCGCCGTCAGCTCGCCGTCAATAAATAGACGGGATTCTGGATTCATGCAGGTTCTCCTAGGCTTTATTCGTGAACAGGTCGTGGACCACTTGGCGCAGACGCCGTGTAGAGGGCAGGTCTACGTCCAGGTCTTGTGCGGACTTCAGTGCACAGTCGAGATCTTTCTCCGCGAGCTTGCCGAAGGCGCTGAAGGGGTTTTCCATGCGACTATCGGGAGCGTGGACGGTGGCAGCCTTGCGATTTTCCACAAAGCGATACATTGATTCATTGATCACGCCATTGGACAGGCCTACCTGGCGAAGCGCCTGTATGGATAATCCTCCCGCTTCAGCCAGTTTGCAGGCCTCCGACATCGCCATAAACTCGGCGTAGGTAATCAGGTTGTTGCAGAGCTTGAGCAGCATGCCCGCACCGAGAGCACCCGCGTGCACAATGGTCTCCGCAGAGGTAGCAAAGACCGGTCTGGCACGATCGAGGTTTTCTGTGCTGCCACCGACCATGTAGCAGAGCGTACCCGCTGCCGCGCCCTGCTGCCCACCGGTAATGGCGGCATCAATAAGTTGCAGGTCTGCCCGGCTGGCATCATTGCCCCATCGGTTCAGGGCGGCGAAAGTTACGGTGCTGTGAATGGCGATCAGGGTGCCTGCTGCGGCATTGTTGAAGAGACCTTGCTCGCCGTAGAGCAGGGCTTCTACTTGCGTTTCATCGCGTACGCAAATGCCGATATGTTGACAGCGGGCTGCGAGCTCGGCGGGGGATGCGCTGCTCACAGCGCCGAGCTTTGCCAAATCGAGGGAGGCCGTTTCGTCGACATCGTAGACATGGGTTTGCCATGGGCCCCGCAGCAAACGCGTGGCTGATGGCTTGCCGATATTCCCCAAGCCTATATAGCCCACGTCAGAGATTGGTGACATTGTATTGTTATCCTCTTGGTGCAACCAGCGCCGGCAAGCTGGCAGTCCGGGTGTGCTGTTTCCTCGCGCTGGCGGTAGCGAAATGCCCGTGTCCCGAACATGTCTGGCAATATAGTCAATTCAGTTTGACGAATAGTCAACCATAATTTACTTTAGTGCCGGCGTCGCGGCGCCAAGAGGTTCGCCTCAAGGCAGTACGTTCTTTACAGCAAAGGAAATACCAATGAAATTTTGGCAATGTCTGGCGATGCTCGATATGCAGGAGCTGCCGGTTTTGGCTCGACATGCGGAAGATCTTGGCTTCGAGGGCGTTAGTCTCAGTGAGCATATGATCACTTTTTCGGAGCAGTACGACAGCTACGATTACAGCGACAACAACAGCATTCGCTGGTATCCGAACACCCACTGGCCCGACCCCTGGGTGCAGATCGCCGCTCTCGCGCAGGTGACTACCAGGCTGAAGTTTCTAACCAGTGTGTATGTGTTGCCATTACATGATCCGTTTAGCGTGGCAAAGTCTGTGTCCACGGCCGCCAACCTCTGTGGAGGACGGCTCATTCTCGGGGTGGGGATCGGTTGGCAGAAAAGCGAGTTTGAGCTCGTGGGGCAAAACTTCCATAACCGGGGCAAACGCTGCGATGAGATGCTGGAGGTGATGCAGAAGCTCTGGAGTGGTAACGCTGTGAGCCATGAAGGTACACATTACCGATTTCCGCCGCTTCAGATGTCCCCTGGTCTATTTCATCAACTGCCCATCTATGTGGGTGGATTCGCAGAGGCGGCGCTGCGCCGTGCCTCCAGGCAAAATGGCTGGATCGGCGGCCAGCATAGTATGGAAGAACTGGAGCAACTGATCCCAGCGCTGCTGGCGCACCGTCAGGCATCCGGGTTGCCCGCTGCCGGCTTTGAACTATGCGTTGGTCTATACGACCAAAGCGAAGGCAATATCAGGCGCTGCGAAGAGTTGGGAGTAACCGGGGTCTATCGCCACGCCTTCTGTGATGAAAACGGGATGGCGAGCCGCATGAGCCTGGATGACAAGTTGCGCGATATGGAAAGGTTTGCCCAGCTACATCTCATCTGAGATGGAGAGGGTTGTCCGCACAGATACTCACTTGCGTGTTTTCTAGCCTGAATCAAACTGTCAATTAATGTTGACGTATCGTCAACAACTATTTACATTCTGCCCATGTCTTCCGCTCACCCCATAGCATCGGGCATCGATCCCGTCTGGCGCCGCTACCGCGACAATTTTCCGCGGCATGTGTTGGGTGTCACCCGTTATCTCGAGTCAGGAGTGATGGAGCAACTTGCAGGGGTTCATGGCTTTGTCAATCTACGTCTCTACTATGAGCCGTACATCACCCTCGCGGCAGATGAGGGTATCCGGCTCACCGAGCTCGCTGAAGCCCTGAATATCTCGCGCCAGGCGGCCAATCAGGCCGCCAACCAGATTGAAGCGGCGGGATACGTACTGCGTGTTCCCGATCCTCAGGACGGCCGTGCCAAGCGGGTCATCCTGACAAAACATGGCCGCAAACTCCGTACATGCGGGTTGCAGGTAGCGGCGACGCTGCAGCGTGAATGTGGGCAAATCGTCGGCCAGAAAGCGCTGCGGCAGATCGTCACGACGCTCACCGAGCTCTGCGCAGCGACGGGAACGTCTGCGGCGAGAATCTCCGGGCCCGCCATGGACGAGGCACCTCTCATTGCCTTGCTTCCGCGCCTCGCCAACTTTATCAGTCTGCGCCTTATGGCTTCGAATATCCGGCGTGGACACGTTGGCTTGAAGATGTCTTACGGACAAGTGCTGACGCTGATAGGTCCTGAAGGCGGCCGCATCCTGAGAATTGCTGCTCTGCAGGACGTCAGCAAGCAAGCAGTCAGCGCGATGGTCAGTGAGTTGGAGCAGCTTGGTTATATCTATCGGGATAGGGACCCAGAGGACGCTCGCCAGGTATTGCTGCGTTTCACTGGCCTTGGTCGCAAGCTCATCGAAGATTCCGTCGAAGGGATGGATGAACTCGAAATGGAGCTGGGTTCGATTGTTGGCCAGGCGGCGTTGGAGCAGCTGCGAAGTGGTGTCGAGAACCTGTATAAGGCCCTGCAGCCGGACGTGGCAGTGTTTACTGATGCGGCGCTCAATGTGAAGCAATTGGCGCGAGAGCTCAAAGGCAAGCTGTCGCCAGAAGCTCGTTTACACCTGGCGAAGTTATTGCTGGAACAATAGAAATACGGAGTACGTCATGTCGGAAGTGATTTCCAGCTTGGCCCCACACTACCACTGGGAAGCGGCACTGCTGGTGCTGGCAGGGGTGATCGTGGCAACGAAGGTAGGGCATATACTGGCGTTCCGCAGTCCCGCCCTGCAACGCATGCGTGATATTAACAAAGAGGAAGACAACAAAAAAATCGCCAAGGAAAAGTACCCACCTGTAATGCGCGCCAGTCGCAATGTCGGGCTCTTGACCAACGTCGTGTTCCTCGTAACGATCCTGCCGTTCTGCGTGACACTCCGCCTGGATTCGTTCTGGTGGATACTGCTCGACAGCATTATTATTCTGATGGTTTACGATTTCTTCTATTATCTGTGCCATCGGTTCTGGTTTCATGGCAACGGATGGATGCGCAAGATTCATGCTGTACATCACCAGGCCAGACATCCCACGTTTATTGATGCCTATTACGTTCACCCTGTAGAGACATTCGTAGGTGTCGCTTTGTTTCTCGGCAGCCTGGGGTTGCTTGCGGCACTGTTAGGCCAATTCCACGTGGTCACTGTGATCATTGCCGTGGTGACCTTTACCCAGCTCAATATCATTAATCACACCTACGTTGATTTGCCCTACAGGCCGTTTCAAACGCTGAGCTGGATTACGGCGAAGCATCGCATCCATCATGAAAATATGCACAGAGGCAACTACGCCACGATCACCCTGCTGTACGACAAGTTGTTCGGAACACTCGACTGATAAGGCGCCCCGGAGGACGTGAATAAAAATGAGAATAGTGCCATGAGTCATAAATCGCGTCGTGAGACCGGGCTGGAAATGATCAAGGAGGTCTATGCGGGGGATGTGGAGGTGCCAGAAAAAGGGTTGGCCTTCATCGACGTGATGCTCGAGCAGCTCTTTGCCGAGCTTTGGACACGTGAAACATTGTCTATGCGTGACAAGCGGATTCTGCTGTTGGGAATCATCGCGGAGAAAGGTGAGCCAGCGACCTTTAAAGTCCAGGTCAAGGCTTCTTTAAAACGCGGGGAAATGAATTCCGAAGAGGCGCGCGAGCTGCTGCTGTTCATTGCACAGTACGCAGGCTACCCGAGAGCCGCCAGCCTTATAGGTCCGATTGAAGAGGCCATTGCCGAGGCCGGCAGCGACCCTGCACAGGGTGATTCGTAATCGTCACCCGACAGGGCCTCGGGCTGGGCGGTAGACGATGGTTTATTTTTTGCGCAGACGGGCGCTAAGGCGTTCTGTTCAGAGAGCAGGCATGAGTGGAAAATCCAAAAATAACGCTAATACAGGGTAATACTATGTCGGATAGAGTGGTTCGCAAGATTTCTGTACGCAAGCAGCAACTGTGCTCGGCGGTTGTGGCGGCGCTTGCCGTGGTTCTGGTAGAGCCTGAGCTGGCGATTGCCCAGGGAGCAGGTAAGCTGGAAGAAGTCGTGGTTTCGGCCCGAAAAATCGGCGAGAGCCTGCAGCAAACGCCGATTGCAGTGAGCGCGTATTCAGATGAGGTTCTGCGCGAGATTGGTGTGGACACGCTAGTGTCCTTGTCCACATTCACTCCGAACCTGCAGATGCAGCGAGCTGCCGGTGGCGACAGTTCGCTTGTGGCATGTATGCGAGGGCTCTGTCGCACTGACGACATCATCACAGAGGAGCCCATGGTGGGCACGTATGTGGATGGTTTTTACATCGCGCGCATGCAAGGTGCCTTCTTCGATCTGTTGGATGTTCAGCAGATCGAGATTTTGCGTGGCCCACAGGGCACCCTGTTTGGAAAAAATACCGCGGGTGGTGCTATCAACATAACTACGGTCCGCCCCGGAGACGACTTCGAGGGCTATGTGGTTGGAAACCTTGGCAGTGACTCGCTGTACGGCGGCAAGTTCAGCGTGAATGCGCCTATCGCGGAAGGTCTGGCGGCGCGAATCAGCTATGGGCAGCAGAAGCGGGACGGCCTGATTGAGAACACGGCCTTCTCGGATTTCAACGACAAGAACTATCAAACAGCGCGTATCGCTTTGGCCGCGGATGTGGGCGACCGGCTGACCGTTGGCTATACCTTTGACTGGTTTGATGCGGACCAGTCGCCGAATGGTTGGCAGCCCACGCTGATTCAGTCGGGTCTGGAAGTCGTATTCCCGGGTATTTCAGAAACCAGCGATCCCGGTCTTGACCGGCGTGTGGCCAGCCCAGAAGAGGTTTTTGACAAAACCACGCAGACCTTCAATGGCCTGACGCTGGCTTTTGATGTGGGTGATCTGGGGCCGATCGACGACCTGACCATCAAGTCGCTCACAGGCTATCGGAGCACGGAACTCAGCAGCTTCCGTACCATGGTCCCCTATTACTTCATTTCCGGTCCGCTCGCTCAGGACTACGATTTCTTTACCCAGGAGTTTCAATTTCTCGGAACGGCACTTGATGACCGCCTGAACATTGTTTCCGGCATTTTTGTTAGCTCTGACGAGGGCTTTTATCAGCTTGAGCAGCAGTTTGGCTCAGCAGACCCCAATACCGTTATCACACTGGAAACCGAGACGGATACATGGGCCGCATACGCGGAGCTGGCTTATCAGGTGAGTGACAGGTGGAATGCATCACTGGGTCTTCGCTATTCCGAGGAGGAAAAGAAAGTTGATTCGTCGATTTTCTTTCCATCAACCGGTGGCACCTTGCCGGTCAGCGAGCTGGCGCCAGAGAACGAATTCGATACGGATAACCTGTCTCCGCGGGTAACGCTGAGCTACGAAGCGACCGACACCATGATGCTCTATGCCGCCTATGCTGTGGGGTTCAAAAGCGGTGGCCTCAATGGGCGAGCGACCGCTGTTGAGAACTTCGTGGTGTATGACGATGCAGAAATTACGAGTTACGAACTGGGTGTTAAATCTGACCTGTTCGACAGCCAGTTGCGCTTGAATGTAGCGGCCTTCTATCAGGAACTCGAGGACTGGCAGGTACAGGTCAACAGTATCGACCCGGTAAACTTTACCTTCCTGACCCGGATAGAAAACGCCGCCGGGGCAAACATGACCGGCGTGGAACTTGAGGCAACCTGGGTTGTAAGTGAGTCTTTCCAGATCAACGGATCCCTGGGCTGGATAGACCCGGAGTACGATAGCTACCTGAGTCAGGACTTCGCTACCCTTGAGTTTATTGACGTTGCTGAAATCTACAACTTCCAGTTCACCCCGGACTGCTCCGGTAACCTTACCGCAAGATACGAGGCCCAGCTTGGCGAATTCGGGATCCTTCTCGCTCGAGTCGATTGGTCGTACGTTGATAGTCAGTATTTCCAGGTGGCGCCGTCACCACTCATCGAAGGCGACGATTACACAATCCTGGATGCCAGGCTGGAGTTGAGAGAAGCCTTTGGTTCTTCTCTGACCGTCGCGCTCTGGGGCAAGAACCTGGGAGATGAAGAGTACCGCACGGGTGGCTTTGATGTGCCGAACTTCGGTATCAATCCGCCCGATGGGCTGTATGCGAACAGCTGGGGCAATACCCGCACCTGGGGTATTGATGTTCGCTATGACTTCTAGGAAGGCGGTTTGGCTATTGGGCGTCCTCGCCTCGGCAGCGGTGTCCGCTGCCGACGGCCTGCAGGAGCCCTGGAAGAATTTTACTGAAGATCTGCAGCAAGTCGGGGCGCGGATGCAGGCCCGCTTGCCGGAACGGCTGCGCGACGACCCTCAGGTTCAGCAGGAGGCCGGTACACTCATTCTTCAGGCGATGGCGCGAGAGGTGCTGGAGGCGCTGGGCGCTGACGAGTCACACCCGGTGTTCTTACCATCGCTGGGTGCCGTCATTAACATCTTCCAACCGAATGCGGATACGGTCTACCTGAATGCGAACGTAGACGACCATGGCAGCTATCGGCTCAGGGGGCAGAGCGGAAGCGTGCGCATCATCAAAATGGCTCAGTTTCGCGCCTTGGCGGATGAGGTGGCGTTTGAAGAGGGTCCCTCTTCGTTTCAGGCGCTTTCCTACAATGATTTCAACGACCTCGGCATCGATGATCAGGGCCGTTTCGACGTACTGCTCAGTCGCAAACGGCCACAGGGTTATAGTGGCGATTGGTGGGAGCTGCATCCCGGTACGGGGTTCCTGATGATTCGGCAAATGTCGTCGGACTGGGCCAATGAAAGAGATTGGCGAGTTGCCATAGAGCGCCTGGATACGGGGGTACAACGTGACCGGCCTGGTGCCGCAGAGCTTGAGGCGCGCTTGAGCAGGCTTTCCCGGCGCATCGGCGATGTCGCACTGTCGCTTGTTACCCACGTGGATGACATGCGAGAGGCCGGTTACCTCAACCGCCTGCGGATAATGCATACGCCCGGCTCACTGGAGGGCCAGTTTTATTATGAGGGGGCGTACGAGATTAATGCCAGTGAGGCGCTTGTCGTGGAAGCCAAGGTGCCCGAGGACTGCGTCTACTGGTCGGCAATTCTCACGAATGACATTTACCAGACTATCGACTGGATCAACAACCAGAGCAGTTTGAACGATGCCCAGGCACATGTCGATACGGACGGGGTGGTGCGTTTCGTGCTGTCATTGGATGATCCAGGCGTGCATAACTGGCTGGACCCTGCGGGTCACGCTTCAGGCGCGTTTCAGGGCCGGTGGACTGGCTGCAGCAGTACACTGATTCCAAAAGTGACGAAGGTGGCGCTCGCCGACCTCGACGACTTCCTGCCGGTTCATACTGTGCGCGTTACCGCAGTGGAGCGGGAGGCCGCGATTCGTGAGCGCCGCATGCAATTCCAGATGCGTCCTTTGTGGTAGGGAGCCCACGCGATTCGCGTAGGGGCGCCCTCTGAGATAACAACAATGCGAACAGTTAGCGAAGTCAAGTCAACGACAATTTTTTATGGCTGGTGGCTAGTGTTGGTCTGTCTACTGGTGCAAGCGGTAGCAGCCGGTATCTCGATCTATTTTTACAGCCTGCTCGCCGGCGAGGTGGAGCGGGAGTTCTCCTCAGGTCGCGCTTTGGTCATGCTCGGGCTTACGGGAAGTGCCATCACGACAAGCCTGCTGGCGCCGAAGATGGGCGATTGGCTGGACCGTCACTCTATCCGTCTGATCGTCAGTTGCAGTGCGATTGTCATGGGCACCGGTTTCTTTGCAATGTCATATACCCCTACAGTCTGGGGCTTCATTGCGAGCTACGCTGTACTGGTCGCAGCGGGAACAGTTACCTTGAGTATGTTGTTCGCGCCGGTATTGCTGTCGCGTTGGTTTTTGCGTCAGCGCGGCCTGGCCATAGGCGTTGCAGCGCTTGGTACGCAGCTGGGCGGCTTCGTTGTGCCGCCCCTGATCGCGCTGGTTATTGAGGCCTACGATTGGCGCATAGCGGTGCGTGCGGTTGGCCTTACCGTAGCGGTGTTGATTCCTCTCCTGTCGTGGCGCACGGTTATTGATCGGCCGCAAATGATCGGCCGCGGACCAGACGGGGATGATCCGTCGAAAGCGGAGCTCGCCGCCGATACTGACTCACAGCGGCTGGTACCCGGGTTGGCGACGATACTGCGCGATCGGAGTTTCTGGCTGGCGGGTTTCGGCATCGCCGTCATGGTTGCGATGTTCACCACGGTGCTCGCCAATATTGCCTTCTTCGCGCTCGACAGGGGTGCCGACCGTGACCAGGCGGCCTGGCTTGTTTCCCTGTATGCCCTTGTGGGGATCGTCTTCAGCCCGCTTGTGGGGCGCTTCTGTGATCAGTTGGATATTCGTGTGGTCTTCGCGGGGCTCCTCAGTATCAATGTTGTTGCGCTGCTACTTTTGCGCGGCGCGCAAGACTACCAGGATCTGGTATACGCGACTGCGATGGTTGCGGTCAGTGGTGGTGGCTTTATGCCCTTCTGGGGTGCGATGATCGGGCGACTGTTTCCCTTGCCACAGTACGGTACGGTCATGGGTGCCATGACCCTCTTAGCAATCAGCGCCTCCTCGCTGGCACCTGTCCTCTCCGGCGTGTTGTTTGACGCTACAGGTGATTATCAGGTGCTGTTGTTGGCTTTGACAGTATTGATGGTGGTGGCACTGTTGTGCGTGCCGCTGATCCGGTCTGGCCAGAAAGCTTCGGGAGCAGCTCATTATGGTAGCGCGTAAAGCACAGTCCTTTTGCCGTCTCTGCATGGGGCACTGCGGGGTGAGGGTTGCGCTTGACGCTGACGACCGGGTGGTTAGCATCGATGCGGACCGGGACGACCCGTTTACACTGGGCTACGCCTGCTTCAAGGGTTTGCAGTCAGGTGCTGCACACAACAGCCCCGACCGTATTCTGCACCCCCTCAAGCGACAAGCCGACGGTAGCTTCGAGCCCATCGGCATTGAGCAGGCGTTAGATGAAATCGCCGCAAGGTTGCAGCCTGTTTTGACGCACCACGGACCGGCTGCAATCGGTGGCTACAAGGGTGGCGGGGCGTTCTTCACCTCATCTTCCCTGATGATGTTGAACGATTGGCTGCGGGCGTTGGGGTCTCCCAAAGCCTTTTCAACCGTGACTATCGACCAGTCCGCGAAGTACGTTACGGCCGGACGCCTGGGGGTGTGGCCTGCCGGCAGGGATCCCTTCCACAGGGGTGAGGTGTTCTTGATAGTGGGCGGTAATCCACTGGTGTCCATTTCCACCGTCGGGTTCGATACGCGCAATCCGGCAAAGCGGCTGAAGCAGGCGCAGCAGCGGGGGATGAAACTGATCGTTATCGATCCGCGGCGTACAGAGACCGCTCGCAACGCCGATGTATTCCTGCAGCCGAGGCCGGGTGAGGACGCGATTCTGCTGGCTGGCATGCTGAGATTGATTCTGGAGAACAACTGGCACGACCAGGACTTCTGCGCACGGCATGTGACCGATCTGGACGAACTCCGAAAAAGCCTGCAGCCGTTTACGCTCGACCATGTGGCGCGCCGGGCCGGCGTGCCTGCCCAGCAGATCGTGGCGGCAACTGAACTGTTTGCGCTGCAGAGCAGCCGAGGTGCTGCTACCAGCGCGACGGGGCCGGACATGTCACCTCACTCCAACCTGGCTGAACACCTGGTAGAGCTGTTGAACGTTGTCTGCGGGCGGTTTATCCGTGAAGGCGAAGAAGTCCCCAATCCTGGCGCAATTTTGCCGCGTTGGCCGCGCAAGGCTGAAGTTATTCCTGCACAGCGTTGGTGGGACGAGGGCTATCACAGCCGTTTCGGGTTTGGCCTGCTGGATGGCGAATTACCCACCGGATCCCTGCTGGATGAAATACTGGAACCGGGCGCCGACCGCTTGCGGGCGCTGCTGGTACATGGCGGTAATCCAGCGCTTGCCATGCCCGATCAGCGTCGTACGGTGGAGGCGCTGGGCAGTCTCGACCTTCTGGTTTGTATTGACCATCGCATGACTGCCACCGCGGAGCTTGCACACTACATACTGCCGCCGACCCTGCAATACGAAAGGTCGGATCTACCCATGTTCATTTATGAGGCGCTGCTGTTCCCCGAGCCCTTTACACGCTACACCCCAGCCGTGGCGAGCCCCCCACAGGGCTCGGAAGTATGCGACGACTGGTATTATTTCTGGGGGCTTGCGCAGCGGCTCAACCTGCAACTGTCTTACTGGGGGCAGCCGCTGGATATGACCACGCCACCTACCACCGATGAGCTGCTGCAGATTGCGGCGCAACATTGTCCGCTCTCGCTGGAGGACATTGCTGCGCATCCACATGGCCTCGTGCTGAACGGCCCGGCGGTGCTCGTAGAGCCGGGAGATTCGGCCAAAAATGGCGGCTTTACAACAATGCCGGAAGATGTGGCGAGGGAGCTCTCAGACATGCTGACTGAGGAAGATGACGATGCGTTCCCCTATCGTCTGGCAGCGCGTCGTGAGCGTGACGCACTCAATTCAGCCTGCAAGGACTTGCCCGCAATAAAGAAGCGTCTGCCGTTCAATCCAGCCTACATGAACCCGGCGGACATGGCGCGAGAACAAATACACGACGATGAGCGGGTCGTTATTGCGTCGCGCCATGGCGCGCTGGAGGCTCTGGCCAGGGCGGATCCGGATTTGCGCAGCGGTGTAGTCTCGATCACCCATGGCTTTGGAAGCCTGCCGGGGGTACGGCAAGAAGGTGCTTTTGCGGGGGTCTCCACCAATCTGTTGACCAGCAGCGTGCATGATCGTCAGGCCATAAATGCCATGCCGCGTTTGAGTGGCATTCCAGTCAGTGTGCGCAAAGGGAGCTGATGCGCGCGGATCCATTTCTGCGCGCTGCGTAACGTATACAAAATATTTTTAAGCCAGCACCAGAGTTCACTGTGTTAACCAGTTCAGGAGTTCAGCATGAGCCAACAATTACCACCCGGGAAAATTCGTTCATTTGAGTCGGTTGATGACTTTTTCGCCAGCACTGATGTGCTGGTGTGTGGCTACGGTGGTGCGGGCGCTTCAGCTGCACTGGAGGCCGCATCTCAGGGCGCGCGCGTGCTGGTGGTTGAGCGCGCCAGCGCAGGGGGTGGCTCGACCGCCATGTCCAGCTGCGAAATGTATCTCGGTGGCAGTGGTGGCACCGCGCTGCAGAAAGCGCTCGGTTTGGAAGACAGCACTGAAAACATGATTGCCTATCTCACCGAGGCGCTTGGCGAGTACGGTGATGCCGAAAAAATCCGTATCTATGCCGAGGGCGCAGCCGCTCACTTTGACTGGGCGGAATCGCTGGGTGTCAGCTATAAGCGCGCTGCGTTTCTGGAACGCACCGTGGTACCACTGACCGATGAATCGCTGCTCTACACGGGTAATGAAAAAGCGCATCCTTTCAACAAGGTGGCGACCCCGATACCCCGTGGCCACGTACCGTCCAAGGAAGGCGATGAGGGAGGCAAGATTTTTATGGACGCCCTGATGCAGCACGTCGTAGACGCAGGCGTGGAAATTCTGAACGACACCCGTGTTACAGCGTTGCTCACTGACAAGCAGGGGCGTGTCCGCGGTGCCATGGTCCGACATGAGAACCGAGACGTGGCAATTCGGGCAGAGCGGGCGGTCATCCTGACCACGGGCGGCTTTGTGATGAACGAAGCAATGACCAGGCGCTACATGCCGGAAGTACATTCCTACGCTGTGCCCTACGGTAATACCTACGATATGGGTGACGGGATTGTTCTGGGTATGGCCGCGGGGGGCATCGCCATCAACATGGAGCAGGCATTCCTGTCGTTTCCTCTGTACCCGCCGGCAAAGCTTACCTACGGCATACTCCTGAACGAGTTGGGCCAGCGGTATATCAATGAAGATACTTACCTCGCTCGCCTCGCTTGGTACTCCTGCCAGCAGCCCCGGAAGCGTTTCTACTTGCTTGTACAGAACGAGGATTTCGAGCCCTCCGACTACCTTGAGCGGCCACGGTTGGTGGCGACTGGCGATACGATTGCAGAGCTCGCGGCTGAGGCACCGTTCCCTGAGGGTGCGCTCGAGCAAACGGTAAATTATTTCAATGCGCACGCGGCGACGGGGAAAGATCCCTTGTTGCACAAGACGACGGAGTGGCTGAAGCCGCTCACGGAGGGGCCTTTCGCGCTGGTGGAATACTCAGCCGAGGAAATGCGGGCGGTGATCATGCCCGGTACTGTGGGCCCGCTTATGTTCACGCTGGGCGGCCTTCAGACCCGCCCTTCGGGTGAAGTGCTGAACATCGACGGTGAAGCCATTCCCGGATTGTATGCGGCGGGTCGCGCAAGCGCAGGCTTGCCGCGCACGGCACAGGGCTACGCCAGTGGAATGTCGGTAGGTGACGCCACGTTCTTTGGTCGCCTGGCAGGGCGTAGCGCGGCCCTGGCGCGGTGTGACTAGTCACTACGACCTGATCGTCCTCGGCACCGGCGGTGTCGGCAGCGCCGCGCTCTATCACGCCGCCCGGCGCGGGCTGCGCTGCCTGGGGATTGATCGCTTTCCACCGGCGCATGATCGGGGTAGCTCACATGGTGAATCGCGGCTGATTCGCCTGTCTTATTTTGAGCATTCCAACTACGTCCCCATGCTCAAGCGAAGCTATGAGCTCTGGGATCAACTCGATTCCACCTTGCTTCGCCGGAGCGGCGTTGTATATTTCGGTCCTGCGGGCAGTCAGATCATTGCGGGTGTGCTGAAGTCCGCGACTGAGCATCAGCTGGAGGTCGAAGCGGCGGCCGAGAATTCGTTGCCCCAGTTCAGCCCGCCATCTGGTTTTACCGCGCTTCGCGAAGCCGATGCCGGTTGGCTGCCCGTCGAGCAGTGCGTGCTGGCGCATTTGGAGCAGGCGACTGCAGCCGGTGCCGAGCATCGTTGGGGAGAGTCAGTGGTTGATTGGCAGGCCGTTCCTTCGGGGGTGGAAGTCAGTACTGAAAATGGCAAATACAGTGCCGCTGCGATGGTGGTCGCGGGAGGGGCGTGGAGCTCGCGGCTATTGCAAGCACTTGAGTTGCCGCTGACCGTTTACCGTAAACACCTGCACTGGTTTCGTTGCGATGACCACCGCTACCAGAGCGGCTTTTTCTTTGACCTCCCGCACGGCCAGTTTTATGGCTTTCCGACAACGCAGGGGCGTTTGAAGGTAGCTGAGCACAGCGGAGGGGAGGTGGTGAGTGACCCTTTTGCTGCCAGCAGGGCACCGGATGCTGCGGATGCTCAACGGATCGAGGCTTTCGTGCATGACCACCTGTCAGGCCTTGTGGGCGAGCGCGTGGACCATCAGACCTGCTTTTACACGCGTACACCGGATGAACACTTTATTCTGGACCGGTATCCCGGGACCAAAAACGTCTCGTTCGCTGCGGGATTGTCCGGGCATGGGTTCAAATTTGTGCCGGTTCTGGGGGAAGCGCTCGTCGATCTGGCTACCGGACGCAGCCCCGCCTTCGACTGCGGGTTTCTGACCCTGTCGCGATTTGGTCGTCAAGGCCAAGTACTGGACGCGTTTCAGGATTGATTCGCATGCTGAAGTTACACTGCCGGACGTTCATTCAAATCAGATCGCTGTTTACGTTGAATGTCGCTCTATAATATCCGCTCTCTGGAACGGGATATTTTCCGTTTCGGGTCTGCCGCGCGGGGCGTCATGACCCGGGTGATGCGCAGAGCCGCAGTGCCCAGATATCGTAGGGGCACCCTTCGCCGGGTCAGGGTTGACCTCCGCCGCGGTACAGGATTTCGGTGACTGCTATGCGCGTAGTCAGGCAGGTATCCTCCTCGGCACGAAAATGTGCTCGCTCAATGACCTCGTGACCACTGACCACGCTGCCAAAAGCTGCGAAGCCGTAGCCATCGATATGCCTGCCGCCGCCGAAGTCCAGTGCTGGTTCGCGCTGCAGGCAGACAAAAAAACTGCCGTAGACTTCGCCCGGCTCAAAGCGGGCCGCGCTCACCACCCAGCGTTCATGTCGAAGGCTGGTGAGCGCAGTGTGCTCATGCTGGATACGGGTACGTTGCTCATCCATTCCGGCTGCCGTGCCTACCTGCACCACGTCAATCGGATTCGCCTCAACGCCAGCGTGTCTGCTCGTGGATACGATCCGGAAAATGCTGCCGTCACGGAAGGTGCCGTTGCGGGCAAGCGATGCAAAGTACTCGCAGGTAACCGGGGCCGCATCCGGTCGCAGCATCACGCTGAAGCGGCCCAGTTCGGTCGCGACATCCAGAAATGCCATTGTATTTTCCGCTATTCCACGGGTAGCAGAACCGGCGTCCCGACCCAGAGAATCGTTGCCGTACCCTTGCTCTTGTTGACGATGTTGTGACCGAGTTGGGTGTTCATGTGCACACAGTCTCCGGCCTGGAGGCTGAACACCTTGTCGTCGATCATTTGCTCCACTCTGCCCTTGATGATGTAGAAGATATCCTCGCCTTCATCCCGGTGCACCGTCGGCAGTTCAACGCCGGGTGGGATATCCATGAGCAGCGCGCTCATGCGCTGGTTGGGGACGGACGCGTTCAGCACCCGGTAGGTAATCGGCGAATCAATGTTCAGGTATCGCGGGTCGCTGGCCTTGCTGACCAGTTCGGCAGGTACCGGCGGCGATATGAAGTAGTGAATGTCCGTGTCCAGCGCGCGCGCAATATTGATCAGTGAAACGATTGACGGGGTGGCTTTGCCACGCTCCGCCTGTGACAGGAATGCGGCAGACAGATCAGCCTTGTCCGCCAATTCCTGCAGTGTAAGCTTCTGTTCTAGGCGCCGAGCCTTGAGCAGGCCGCCCAGAGAGCGCTTAATCATTGACTTCTTTTTCTTCTCCACGCGGGGCCCCTTTGACGTTGTGTGAAGAGTGTACCCGATGACCACATATTGTCAAAAATTATTGACATACTTAAAAATTTAACTCATTTTTAAAGCCAGTAGCGCTCCTGTTGGAGCTTGCTGACCGCTGTGTCAACCGCCTGTCGTAGGCTCCACCTGTCGGGCATGGAATCTGGGGAGAAGAGTAGATGAAGAAGAATTCGAGTATGGGTTTGATACGTGCAGGAGCCTTACTGGCGGTGCTTCCTGTGACTCCGCTAGCGCTGGCACAGGCCGGAAAACCGGCGGGTGCCATGGTTTTGGAGGAGGTTACGGTCACGGCACGTCGCCGCGACGAAAGCCTGCAGGAGGCGCCCTACGCGGTGACCGCGTTCACCGCGCAAGCCCTCCAGGATGCCAATGTCCAGCGCATGGAGGATTTCATTGCGCTCACACCCAACGTGACACTCGCCACCTCACAGGGGATTGGCACCAGCTTCCTCAGTATTCGTGGCCTGACCCAGGTGCGGAACGGCGAGGCACCGGTCGCCACAATCGTTGACGGGGTGCTGCAGTTCAGCGGTATCCAGTTCCGTCAGGAGTTGTTTGATGTTGAAAGCGTACAGGTAGTTAAGGGTCCTCAGGGTGCCATCTACGGTCGCAACGCCACGGGTGGTGCGATCATCATCAACACCCGGCGTCCCACCAATGAGTCCGAGGGCTACGTGAGTCTTGGCGCGGGTGCCGGGGACGAGTACATGGTCGAGGGATCCTACGGTGGTGCCCTGGTCGAAGACAAGTTGTTTGGCCAGGTGTCCGGCAAGCATATTGATCGAGACGGCTACCTGACCAATATTACACGCAACGAGGAGGCTGATCGTTTCGAAGACACAGTGCTGCGCGGACGCCTGATCTACGAGCCTACCGCCAATCTCACTGTCGATCTGCGAGCGAATCTGGCACGCCACAAGGGGCGCGGCATCGGCTTCCAGTTCCAGGGCGTGGACCTGGCGCCGGATGGGGTTACCGCCATTGGTTTTGGTACCGACACTGGCCCCATTGATGCCAACAACGTGCTGCCCGTGCGCGACAACAACGTCGACTACGGTGAGCGTGACATGAACGACTTCGCCCTCAAGGTCGACTGGGTGACTGACCTGGGTACGCTTATTTCAACGACCAGCTATACCGACCTCGAGGAGTGGTCTGACTCCGACCAGTTCCCCTACACGGCAGCCATGAGTCCGCCTGAACTCTTTGGCAATGACGGTACGCAGACGGGTTTCTTCGAGATCGACGCCTGGAGCCAGGAGTTCCGCTTCCGTTCCCCCGACGACCAGTCGGTGCGCTGGGAGGTGGGCACCTATTACCTGGAGTGGGACCGCTTCGTGTCCCTGTCCACCGGAGTGGATACCGGCGCCGGTATTATTCGCATTGAGCGCGAACCAACGACTGACCCGCGCAACCCGTCAACGTCCTTCCTGGCTGACGACAACAGCAACACGGCGATGGCGGTGTTCGGCCAGACCAGTGTCGATATTGGCACCGAGTTCGAGCTGTCGCTGGCACTGCGCTACGACGAGGAAGAGCGCGTACAGGACGTGTCGCTCCTGCAGTTTCCCGCGGGCGTACCCGGCGCGCGCAACAAGGAAACCTTCGACATGTTGCAACCGAAGGTCACTCTGCGCTACCAGCCATCGGACCAGCACAACTGGTATGCAACCTGGGGTCGTGGTTTCCGCAGTGGCCAGTTCAACCAGAACGGCATATCCGATGTGGCCGCCTCTGTCGGTCTGGTCGGCATCAATGACGTGGTCGATCAGGAAGAGTCCGAGTCGTTTGAAGTGGGCTACAAGGGCCTGTACCTCAATGATCGCCTGCGCCTGATCGGCGCGGGGTTTGCCACCAAGGTAGAAGGGCAGCAGTTCTTTTCCTTTATCGGGGCGGTCAGTGCCCAGGTTCTTACCAACATCGATGAAGTGCAGCTGTACGGGGGAGAGCTCGAGTTGAATCTGAGAGCGACCGAGAATCTCGACCTCTACGCTTCCGTGGGCTACACAGACAGCGAGATCAAAGAGTATGTGGTAGACCCGACGGTGGAAGGAAATGATGCGCCCTATGTGGCGGATACGACCTTCAACCTGGGTGGCCAGTATGAAGTGCCGCTGAATTTTGCCAACCTGAACCTGTTTGCCAGGGTTGATTACGAGCGCCGCGGTGAACAGTACTGGGACGTGCAGAACTCGACAGCGCGCGATCCGCTGGATTTCCTCAGCCTGCGAATCGGTGTTACCGATGCCGATGACAAGTGGTCCGCGATCTGGCAGGTCCAGAACGCTCTGGACGAGGAATACAACTCGGAGTGGGTGGCTGGTGGCTTCTCTGCACGGGCACCGGGAAAAATCTGGAACATTCGACTCAGGTACAACTTCTAATTATGACCAAATATCATGTTTCCGCTGACATCGGTGGCACCTTCACCGATATAGTGATTGAGCCTTCGGATGGGCCGGTCTTCGTCAACAAGGTCCCGACCACGCGGGAAAACCCCGCGCTCGGTGTGATCAATGGCATCAAGGACGTAGTGCCGGACCTCGCCGATGTCGAGTATTTTGTACACGGCACCACGGTGGGGCTCAACGCCTTTCTGGAGCGTCGCGGCGAGCGAGTGCTGCTGGTGGCGACCGCGGGTGCGGGCGATAGTTATGTCATCGCCCGAGGCAACCGCAATGCGCTCTACGACCTGCGTTACAGCAAGCCTGCGCAGCTGGTGCCGCGCCGGGATGTGCACGAAGTCCGCGGTCGCCTGGCATGGGACGGCAGCGAGATCGAGCCGCTAAACGAAGCCGATTTCCAGCCGATCATCTACAAGGTCAAGGCGGAGGGCATTAATGCCGTTGCCGTGTGCCTGTTGCATAGCTACGCCTATCCCGCGCACGAAGTGCGGGCGCGGGAAATCCTCAAGGCGGCCCTGCCCGGCGTGTCCATCTCCTTGTCACACGACGTGGCGCGGGAATGGCGCGAGTACGAACGTGCCTCTTCGGCAGTCATGAATGCCTATGTGGCGCCGGTAGTCGAGCGCTACCTGCTGAGCCTGCAGGAGCAGCTGCGTGAGCGCGGCATGCAGGCCGGCGTGCATATCATGCAGTCCAGCGGCGGCGTCACCACGGCCGACACCGCGCGTGAAAAACCCGTCTTCACCCTGCTCTCGGGTCCGGTGGGGGGCACCATCGCCGGCGCATCGCTGGCCAAACGCGCCAGTCGTCCCAACCTGTTGTGTGTCGACATGGGCGGTACCTCTTTTGATCTCAGCCTGGTGGTGGATGGCGAGGCCAGTACCACCCTGGAGACCGAGCTGGAGGGGTTACCCCTGCTGATGTCGATCGTGGATATCCAGACCATTGGCACCGGTGGCGGTTCGGTTGCCTGGCTGGACAACGATGCTGTCCGGGTCGGGCCCCGCAGCGCCGGTTCCGTGCCCGGCCCTGCCTGCTACGGCAACGGTGGCACGGAGCCGACGGTGACCGATGCCAACCTCTACCTCGGGCGCCTGGGCGCAAAGTCCCTGCTCAGTGGCGAGATGTCACTGGATACCGCGGCAGCGGCAACCGCGATCGAGTCGCTGGCACAGCGCGCGGGTATGGAGCCGGTGGTGTTTGCCGAGGGTATCCTGGCGATTTCCAACGCCGCCATGGCTGATGCCATGCGCACCATTACGGTCAGCGAGGGCGTGGACCCGCGCGACTTCACTCTGGTCGCCTTTGGCGGTGCCGGACCTATGGCGGCGGTGTTCCTGGCCGAGGAACTTGATATCCGCGAAGTCCTGATCCCGCGGTTCCCGGGTACCTTTTCCGCCTGGGGCATGCTGCAGACCGACCTGCGTCACGATCTCACTCTGAGTTTTTTCCGGCCCTCAACCGGGGTAAGTGCAGAGGAACTTGAAGGCCTGTTTGCGGAGCTGGCAACCGAGGGGCGGGAAGCTGTCATGGAGGACGGTATTTCTGGCGACCGGGTTTCCTTCCTGCGCTCGGCGGACATGCGCTACTCGGGTCAGGAGTACACCATCAACATCGCCTTGCCCTCGGAACTCGATATCGACGCACTCAGCACACGGTTCCACGAGACTCACAAGCAGCGCCACGGCCACTCCAGCCCCGGAGCGCCCATCGAATTTGTCAATTTGCGGCTGGCCGCAATCGGCGCGATCGGCAAGTACGACGAGCACCCGCACAAGGTCACCGGCGACGGCAGCGATGCCGTGACCGGGCAGCGTGAAGCGGTCTTCCGTGGCGCGACCCTGGGCACCCAGGTGCTGCGGCGCGACCGTCTCCCCGTGGGCTATCAGGCCTTCGGCCCTGCAATCATCGAGGAACAGAGCGCCACCACGGTACTGCCCGATGGCTGGCAACTGTGGGTGGACGAGGAGAGCAACCTGATACTGACGCGAGGAACCGCAGCATGAGCACGGTAGATCCGATCACCACGGAAATCATTCGCAATGCCTTCATTGCCATTGCCAGCGACATGAACGCCACGCTGATTCGCAGCGCGTTCACGCCGGTGATCTATGAGGGCAAGGACTGCTCGGTTGCGTTGATCGACGAGAACGGTGAAGTACTGGGGCAGTCCCTGGGGCTGCCCCTGTTTCTGGGCAACCTGGAGATCTGCGTCAAGATCATGGCGGAGCGCTACGGCTGGGACTATTTCCAGGAAGGCGACGTGTTCTACATGAACGACTCCTACATGACGGGCACCCACCTGAACGACTCCACCATCATCATGCCGATCTTCTGGCGCGGCAGCCGCGTTGGCTTCGCGGCCTCGCGCGCTCACTGGCTGGATGTGGGGGCCAAGGATCCGGGTACCCCGGTGGATTCCCACGAGATCTACCAGGAGGGCACGCGCTGGGGCCCGACCCGGCTCTACGATGCGGACAAGCCACGGCAGGACGTGATCGAACTGCTGCGCCTGAATAGTCGTTTCGGCGATGCTACCATCGGCGACCTCAATGCGCAGATCGCCGCCGGCCGCACCGGTGAACAGCGCCTGCAGGCCCTGTTCGACCGCTTCGGCGCCGACGCCATCCGCGCCGCCCGGGATGAAATCTACAAGCAGACAGAGGCCAAGGAGCGGGAGGCCATCCTCGCCCTCCCCGATGGTGAGTACAGCGCGGAAGGCACCATCGACGATGACGGGCTCGGTAACGGCCCGCTGGGCGTGAAGCTGACGGTGCGCATCGCCGGCGATGGCATGACCATCGATCTCGCCGGGTCGGCTGCCCAGGCCACGGGCCCGGTCAACTGTGGGTTGACCCAGACCGTAGCCGCGGCGCGCGTGGCGTACAAGCTGTTGATCTGCTCGGAGGTGTCGCCCAATGGCGGCTCCTTCCGCGCGCTGGACGTGCAGGCGCCGCCGCGCTCGATCTTCCACGCCCAGGAGCCGGCGCCCTGTGGCTGGTATTTTACCCCGCTGGGCCTGCTCATCGACCTGATCGTGAAAGCCCTGGCTCCGGTTTTGCCGGACAAGGCCGCGGGCGCCCACTATGGCGACTCCATGGTCATCACCATTGCCGGGCAGGACCCGCGCCACGACGACGATTTCTTCCTGATGATCGAGCCCACCACCGGCGGCTGGGGCGCGTTCAACGGCGGGGATGGTGCCAACTCTCTGATCAATAACGTCAATGGTAGCTTCAAGGACCTGCCGATCGAGATATTCGAAAGCAAGTATCCCCTGAGGATCCTCAGCTACGGCATTCGCCAGGATTCCGGCGGCGCTGGCAAGTATCGCGGCGGCAATGGGACCTACCGGGAGTACCTGGTGGAGTCCGATGCGTCTCTGTGGCTCTGGTTCGAGCGCTCGGACACCCCGGCCTGGGGCCTGTTCGGCGGTGGCTCCGGCGCCCCGCCCACAGTCCTGATCCAGCGCCCTGGCCAGGAAATCCTGGAACGATTGAAGGCCAATGACATCAAGATGCCGGCGGGCACCGTGATCAAGTCCATGACCGGAGGTGGCGGCGGCTATGGTGATCCGCGGGAGCGGGACCCCCGCCAGGTGCGCGAGGACCTGCTGGATGGCTTCATCTCCCCCGAGCATGCCAGCGCAGTCTATGGGGTAGACGCGGAGGCGGTGCAACAGTAACCGTGTCCACACCTGGAGTCGGGGCAGGGGATACCCTGTCCGGGGTGCATATCGCGCTGGTGATTATCGGCGGCACCATCGGCATGGCCGTGTTCCTGGTGTCCGCGCAGATTGGTGGGTCCCTGGGCCTGCAGCGTGCGGCCTGGGCCTTTGCTGCCGGCTGCCTGATTCTCGCGGTCATGGGCTCACTGACCTCCCATGTGGGCGCGACTACCCGGTTTACTACCTACCAGCTCTGCGCGCAGGCGTTTGGTGGCGTCGGCGCCCAGCTGGTCAATACGGTGATTGCCCTGTCGTTGATCGGCTGGTTTGCGGTGATCAGCAACACCCTGGGGTCACTGTCGGATTTTGTCTTCTCGCGCCTGTACGGTTGGGAACTGCCGGTGCCGGTGTATATCGCCGCCAGCAGTGCGGCGATCGTGGTGGTTACCATCAGCGGGTTTCGCGGCATCGACAGAATAGCGCTTTGGATGACGCCGGCCATGCTGCTGCTGGTGGTGTATGCGGCGCTCGGCAGTATCGACCAGGTGCCGCACTGGAACCGCCCGGTCGCAGGCGCCACGCCGATGAGCTTCTCCGCGGCGGTCTCTGCCGTGGTGGGCTCCTATATCGCCGGGGTGATTATCCAGCCTGACTACAGCCGCTTCGCCCGTGACGCGCGCCACGCGGTGGGCGCTGCTTTTGTTGCGCTTGGGCTGTGTTTTCCCACCGTGATGTTCCTCGCGGCCATTCCCGGCTCTGCGCTGAGTCAGGTCGACCTGCGCGGCCTGCTGCTGGCCATGGGCGTCGGCCTGCCCGCCTTTACCCTGCTGATTTTGGGGGCCTGGTCGTCGAACGTGCTGTGCCTGTATTCCTCCAGCCTGTCCATGTCCACGGTGATCCGGCGTGCGACCTACTGGAAAGTGGTGGTCACCATTGGTGTGTTGGGCACCTTGCTGGCGCTGGTGGATGCACAGACCTACCTGGTGAACTTCCTGGTGCTGCTGGGTATCACCATTCCGCCAGTGGGCGCGATTTATCTCGTAGAAGCGCTATTGCTCCGGCGGGCGCCGCAAACGCGAGTGGCGGCCGACACAAACGCCTTGCCGATACTGCCTACGCAGTGGCGGGCTGTACTTGCCTGGGTACTTGCCACTGGCGTTGGCTTTGCGGTGCAGAACGGCCTGCTGGCGATCAGCGGCGTCTCATCCATTGATGCCATTCTCGTATCGGCGTCGATTTTCCTGATCCTCAACGGCCAACGTAGTGTATTTTTTCCTGCCAGACATCTGACGGATGCCTAAAGCGTGGATAGCAACCTATTCCAGAGGCTACGAAGGGCCTAGCTCGCCGTTTAGATTCAGCGGTTGCTGAAAAGGTTTATTGGACTGCTGAGGAATTCGATATGGTGCCCAGGAGAGGACTTGAACCTCCACGCCCTTTCGAGCACTAGCACCTGAAGCTAGCGTGTCTACCAATTTCACCACCTGGGCATCGTGCAATCACGGTGGATTACCCGAGGGCGCGCACTTTACTTTTCCGCAGCAGGTTTGTCAATCCTCGCGTATACTGTTGCCACCTAAAATTCAGACCACGTTAAATCACGACAGGAAGCCCCGTTACCTATGGCTAAAAAAGGCAAGATTGCCGACCCCCACGCCGAGCGCGAAGCCGCACGCTACGACAACCCGATTCCCAGCCGCGAAGTCATCCTCGACCTGCTCACCGCCGCGGATAAACCCTTGAGTCACCCGCATATCGCCCGCGACCTCGACCTGCATGAAGAGGAGCAGGTAGATGCGCTGCGCAAACGGCTGCGCGCCATGGAGCGCGATGGCCAGCTGATGGTCAATCGGCGCGGCGCCTATGGCCTGGTGGACAAGCTGAACCTGTTGCGTTGCCGTGTGCAGGGCCACCGGGACGGCTACGGTTTTGCCATCCCGCTGGAGGAGGGGGATGACGTCTACCTCAGTTCCCGGCAGATGCAGTTTGTGTTTGACGGCGATGAAGTGCTGGTGGGCATCATCGGCCTGGATCGCCGCGGGCGTCCGGAAGGCCGTGTGGTGGAGGTGCTGCACCGCGGCACGTCGCGTGTTGTCGGCCGGTATGAGGAGGAGAGCGGCATTGGTTTCGTGGTGCCGGACAACAGCCGCGTTAATCACCGCGTACTGATTCCGCCAAAACTCAAGGGCGGCGCCAAGTCCGGCCAGATTGTGACGGCGGAAATCACCGACTACCCCACGCGCAACCTCGGTGCCAAGGGCCAGATCGTGGAAGTGCTCGGCGACCATCTTGACCCCGGTCTGGAAATCGACGTTGCCATCCGCTCCCACGGCATCCCGCACGAATGGTCCGAGGCGGTACTGCGCGAAGCGGGCTCGCTGGAAGAGGAGCCGCGAGAGGAAGACAAGAAATATCGCGCTGACCTGCGCGGCCTCGGGTTTGTCACCATCGATGGCGAGGATGCGCGCGACTTTGACGATGCCGTGTACTGTGAAAAGCGCCTGCGCGGCTGGCGCCTGTGGGTGGCAATCGCTGATGTGTCGCACTACGTGCGCCCCGGTTCCGCGCTGGACGAAGAGGCGGCGCTGCGCGGGAACTCGGTGTACTTCCCCGAGCAGGTAGTACCCATGTTGCCCGAGGCGCTCTCCAACGGTCTGTGCTCGCTCAAGCCCAAGGTGGATCGTCTCGCCATGGTCTGTGAGATGGAGTTGAGCGGCTCCGGCAAGCTCACCGGTTTCCGTTTCTACGAGGCGGTTATTCACTCCCAGGCGCGCCTCACCTATACCCAGGTGGGCGAAGCGCTGGAAGGTGGCAGCGATCCGCAGATTGACAAGAACCGGCTCAAGGACCTGAAGCGGCTGCAGTCGCTGTACAAGGTTTTGCGCAAGGCGCGTGATGTGCGCGGGGCTATCGATTTCGAAACGACAGAAACCCGGATCCTGTTCAACGAGCAGCGCAAGATCGACGCCATTGTGCCGGTGGTGCGCAACGATGCGCACAAGCTGATTGAAGAATGCATGCTCTGCGCCAATGTGGCGGCAGCGCGATTCTACGAAGAGCACGAGCTGCCCGTGCTGTACCGGGTGCACGAGGGCCCCACGCCCGAGAAGCTCGAAAACCTGCGCGCCTTCCTCGGCGAGCTCGGCCTGGACCTGCGCGGTGGTGAAAAGCCCACACCCGCGCACTACGGCGACCTGCTGGACGCGGTGCAAGGGCGCGACGACGCGAATGTCATCCAGACCATGTTGCTGCGCTCGTTGCGCCAGGCCGTCTACACACCGGAAAACGAGGGCCACTTCGGCCTGCATTATCCCGCCTATGCGCACTTTACCTCGCCCATCAGGCGCTATGCGGACCTGCTGGTGCACCGGGGTATTCGTCACATCATCCGCTCCAAGGGCCGTACCAAGACGGTGCAGCGCCAGCGCGGTGCCCCGGAGATCCCGCGCGAGGCGATCTTTCCCTACAACGAGCGCGACATGGTGGCCCAGGGCCTGCACTGCTCCATGACCGAACGGCGTGCGGATGATGCGACCCGCGATGTGGAGTCCTGGCTCAAGTGTGAATTCCTGCAGGAGCATGTGGGGGATGAGTTCGACGGCGTTATCGCGGCGGTAACCTCCTTTGGCCTGTTCGTGGAATTACAGCCCATCTATATAGAAGGCCTCGTCCACATCAGCGCGTTGCCCGGCGATTACTACAGTTTCGATGCGTCCAAACAGCGGCTGGTGGGTGAGCGCAGTGGCCGCAGTTACCGGCTGGGCGGGCGCGTGCGCGTGCAGGTTGCCCGGGTGGACCTGGACGACAAGAAAATCGACCTGGAGTTGATCGACGCACCTTCCGCCAACAAGGCCAAGGCCAACAAGCCGCGCAAGCGCAAAGCTGAAGGCTCAGCCTCTGCCAATCCGCCGCGCAAGAAGGCAGGTGCCGCAAAGCCGAAAGCGGCTACAAAGTCTGGTGCCGGGTCACGCAAGGGTGGCGAGGGGGACAGTGCCAAGCCGGCGGGCAAGTCCCGGCGGCGCCGGCGCTAGGCGGCTGTCATGCAGTATCTGTTCGGCATTCATGCCGTTGATGGCCTGTTGCGGCGCAAACCCGAGTCGATCCGCGAGCTGGCATTGCAGCAGGGCCGGTCCGATAAGCGGATTGCCGCGCTGGAAACCCTGGCACGCAATCAGGGGGTAGCGGTGGTGCGCGCCCCGCGCGCGGTGCTGGATGAGCGCGTCAGCGGGCGCCACCAGGGCGCGGTAGCCACGCTGGATGCCGTGGCGGGCTCGGAGTCAGCCGGTGACAACCTGCTGGACGAGGTGGACTTGCTGCAGCTGGTGGATGACAGCCCGCATCCCGTGCTCCTGCTGGTGCTCGATGGAGTCACTGATCCGCACAATCTGGGCGCCTGCCTGCGCAGTGCGGATGCCGCTGGTGTTGATGCGGTAATCGTGCCCAAGGACAAATCCGCTGACCTGGGCCCCACAGTGAGCAAGGTGGCCTGCGGTGCCGCCGAGGCGGTGCCGTTTGCCCGCGTGACCAATATTGCCCGCACACTGGAGGCACTCAAGGCCCGCGGTGTGTGGATTTACGGCACGGCCGGTGAGGCGGATGCCACGGTCTATGACACCGACCTGCGCGGGGCCGTGGCCCTGGTGATGGGTGCGGAGGGAGACGGGATGCGCCGTCTGACCCGTGAGCTCTGCGACTACCTGATCAAGCTGCCGATGGCGGGCAGCGTGAGCAGCCTCAATGTGTCGGTCGCGACCGGTATCTGCCTGTTCGAGGTGGTGCGCCAACGTGCCGTTTGACCTGCCGCGTAATGCTTGCGGCGACCGAGGAAAATCTATAGAATCCGCGGCCTGAATTTTGCCCGGCTGTTTTGGCAGCCGATCCTCCTTGCTACACCGCCCCGGTGGGTAGCATTAACCCGTAAGGAGCCACCATGCGTCATTACGAAGTAGTATTTATGGTCCACCCGGACCAGTCCGAACAAGTGCCCGGTATGATCGAGCGCTACTCCAACACCATCCAGAAAGACGGCGGCAGTGTGCACCGTCTGGAAGACTGGGGTCGTCGTCAGTTGGCCTACCCGATCAACAAGATTCACAAGGCACACTACGTGCTGATGAATGTTGAAGCGTCCAACGAAGCGATGGAAGAACTCACTACGACATTCCGCTTCAACGATGCCGTCCTGCGTAACCTGGTTATTCGCCGCGACGAGGCCGTCACTGATGAATCTTTCATCATGAAGGCAGAGAAAGAAAGCCGCGAGCGCAAGACCCGTTACGAAGAGCGCCAATCAGCTGACGCCGAGCGCACTGCGCGCAGCAACAGCAATGATGATTCGGCAGACAAGGGCGACGACGAGTCCGGCGAATAAGCCGGCTGTTGCGTTGTAACGTTTAGTACAGTTTACGAGGAGTAGCACCATGGCACGTTTTTTCCGTCGCCGTAAGTTCTGTCGCTTCACTGCCGAAGGCACGAAGGAAATCGACTACAAAGATCTGGAAACGCTGAAGGCGTACGTTTCCGAAACCGGCAAGATTGTTCCGAGCCGCATCACGGGCACCAAGGCACGGTACCAGCGTCAGCTGTCTACCGCGGTCAAGCGCGCGCGGTTTCTGGCGCTGCTGCCCTACTCGGATTCCCACAAGTAAGGAATCCCTCAGGGTGATGGCCGCGAGCGGTCATCAGGAACCGGGAGGCCCCGATTGAAAGGCCTGGCCAATTTCATCATGCGCGGCCGCTTGCAGGCATTGCTGGTGGCCGTTGCCGGTTCCGGCAGCCTGTTGTTCTGCTGGATCAGTGCGGCTGCTATTGCGCTGGTCGCCCTGCGCCAGGGGCCGGGGCAAGGGCTGTGGCTGCTGTTGTGGGCCGTGTTGCCCGCCGGTGCCTTGATGCTGGTGTTTGGCGACAGCGGCCCGTTTGCCCTGTTGCTGGGTACAACTGCACTGGCGCTGGTGCTGCGGTCGACCGTGAGTCTGCCGTTGGCGCTGCTCGCCAGTGTGCCGGTAGGACTGCTGACCGGGCTCGGTATCAGCGTATTCGGCGGTGAGTTACTGGCGCAGATGTTGGCATTTTTTGACCAGTTTCTCGCCAGCCTGGAGCAGCAGATGGCGGCGGATAACGCCGCTGTTGCGCTGCCCCGGCCAACGGCCCTGCAGGTGGCCGGCATGCTGGGAGCGGCCAACGCCATGCTCAGCGTGTTGTGCCTGCTGTTGGCCCGCTGGTGGCAGGCAGCACTGTATAATCCGGGCGGTTTTGGCGGCGAGTTTCGCACGCTGTATTATCCGCCGGCGGTGAGTGCGCTGTTGGTAGTGGGTGCAGCGGCGCTGGTGGCCATGGGGCCTGAATTCCGCCCCTGGGCGGCGGTGTGCGCAGTGCCGCTGACGGCTGCCGGGCTTGCACTGGCCCACGCAGGAGTGGCGCAACGGGGCCGCGGCAGTGGTCTGCTCACGGCGCTGTATGTGGGCTGGCTGTTGGTGGACCTGGTGAAGCTGCTGGTGGTGCTGTTGGCGGTGGTGGACAGCTGGTGGGGATTCCGCCAGCGCTGGGCGCCTGTCGGGCAAGATGTTCGCCGGCGCGATGAAGAAGACGATCGCGACAACCGGGGTTGAGAATTTACACGTAAGGGGCCTGGCCCCCGAAAAGAGGAAGTCAAAATGGAAGTCATTCTGCTGGAAAACATCGGCAACCTGGGTGGCCTGGGCGACAAGGTTGACGTGAAAGCCGGCTACGGCCGCAACTACCTGGTACCGCAGGGCAAGGCTGTGCCTGCTACACGCAGCAACATTGCCGAGTTCGAAACCCGTCGTGCGGAACTGGAAGCGGCCGCGGCTGCAGCCCGGTCTGCCGCCGAGCAACGTGCCGAGGCGATCAACGCCCTGCAGCCGGTCACCATCGGCGCCAATGCGGGTGAAGAAGGCAAACTGTTCGGTTCCGTGGGTACCCGCGATATCGCCGAAGCGGTTACCGCTGCCGGCTGTGAAGTGGACAAGGCCGAAGTGCGCCTGCCAGAAGGTCCGCTGCGTGAACTGGGCGAGTTTGAAGTGGATATCCAGGTTCACGGTGACGTTACCGCGACCGTTGTGATTGCGGTTGTTGCCGAGTAAGCCTGCCGTGGCCCCGGCTCTGGCCGGGGTTTATCTCGCTGTAACGCTGCGCGTCCGGCACACTGTCGGACGCGCGGTTACCCTGCAAGCCAAAATCCGCTAATCTGTGTGGCCGTTCAGGCCGCAGCCAGCCCTCATGCCCGAGACCGACTATTCCGAGATGATCGCCCAACCACCGTTTGCCGGTGGCAGGAGCCACTTCGACCGGGACGTCGCGCGCATCAAGATGCAGCCCCACTCCATCGAGGCCGAACAGTCAGTGCTCGGTGGCTTGCTGTTGTCAGCCGATGGCTGGGACGCTGTTGCGGAAACCGTCACCGCGGACGATTTCTATCGCCCCGATCACCGCCTTATTTTTCGCCAGATCGCCCGTCTTGCCGAGGCCACCCAGCCGATTGACGTGATTACGGTAGCGGACCGGCTCACCGCCAATGGGGAGCTGGACGCCGCGGGCGGCCTCTCCTACCTCGCGGAGCTGGCCAGCAATACCCCGAGTGCCTCGAACATTCGGGCCTACGCGGAGGTGGTCAATGAGCGCGCCAGCCTGCGCAAGCTGATCGAGGCGGCGCAAACGATTGCCGAGAGCGGCTTCAGCCCAGAGGGGCGCAGCTCCAACGAGCTGATTGATGAGGCCGAGCGCCTGATCATGCAGATCTCGGAGCAGGGCCCCAAGGCCGGCGGCCCCCGTGATGTGAACCCGTTGCTGCAGTCGGCGCTGGCGCGCATCGAGGAGTTGTTCCACTCTGGTGGCGACATCACCGGCCTCGATACCGGTTTCATCGAGCTCAACCGTAAAACCTCGGGCTTGCAGCCCTCTGACCTGGTGATCGTTGCGGGCCGGCCGTCCATGGGCAAGACCAGTTTCGCCATGAACCTGGTAGAGAACGCGGTGCTCTCCCAGGCAAAGCCGGTGCTGGTTTTCAGTATGGAGATGCCCGCGGAACAGCTGATTATCCGTATGCTCTCCTCTATCGGGCGCATTGATCAAACGCGGATTCGCACCGGTAAGCTGGAGCAGGAAGATTGGCCCAAACTCAGCGGTGCGGTGTCCAAACTCAAGGACCTGCCGCTGTTCATCGATGATACGCCGGCGCTGACCCCTACCGAACTGCGCAGCCGCGCGCGGCGCATTGCCCGCGAGCACGGGCAGATCGGCATGATCATGGTGGACTATATCCAGCTGATGCAGGTGGCGGGTTCCTCCGAGGGCCGCACCGCCGAGATCTCGGAAATCTCGCGCAGCCTGAAGGCGATCGCCAAGGAGTTCGCCTGCCCCATGGTGGCACTCTCGCAGCTCAACCGTTCGCTGGAACAGCGTCCGAACAAACGCCCGGTGAACTCCGATCTGCGTGAGTCAGGCGCCATCGAGCAGGATGCGGACGTGATCATGTTCATCTACCGCGACGAGGTCTACAACGAGGATTCGCCCGATAAGGGTACCGCGGAAATCATCCTGGGCAAGCAGCGGAACGGCCCCATCGGCACCTGTCGGCTGGCGTTTATCGGCCAGTTCACCCGCTTTGAGAACCTCGCTCGCGGACACTACGACGAGGAATAGACGCCTTCACTAGCGGCCACCGCGCCGCCAGAGCGGTGGCGCCTCAGGCCTGTGGGGTGGCGCGCTCGATAATCGCCGCGCAGTCAACGCCGCGGGGCAGGGCGCCCACGTTGTGTTGGCCCTCGCCGCCCAGGCGGGAGTTGCAGAAGGCTTCCGCCAACCCGGTGGGTGCGTGTTGCAGCAACAGTGCGGCCTGCAGCGACCGCGCCATACGGTCCACCACATCCCGCGCGCGGTATTCGAAGTCCTCGGGAGCGGCCAGGTCCTGCTGCAGGCGCGTAATTTCGCGGTCCAGCGTGGCGTGGGCACCTCGCGCAGCGCCCAGTTCATCCAGGAAGACCTCCACTACACGCGGCGACTTCTGCATGGCGCGCAGGACGTCCAGGCACTGCACATTGCCGCTGCCTTCCCAGATGGCGTTCACCGGGGCCTCGCGATACAGCCGCGGCATCATGCTGTCCTCCATCACCCCGCTGCCGCCGATGCACTCCATGGCCTCGTAGGCGTGGTTGGGCGCGCGTTTGCATACCCAGTACTTGCCTACGGCAACGCCCAGGCGCATGAACAGCGCCTCGTGTTCATCGCCGGTATTGTCCAGAGCGCGCGCCATGCGCATGCCCAGGACCAGCGCGGCCTCGCTTTCAATGGCCAGGTCGGCCAGCACGTTCTGCATCAATGGCTGTGCGTTCAGCACGCGGCCAAAGGCCTCGCGGATACTGCAGTGGTGCAGTGCCTGAGAGGCGGCCATACGCATGCCGGCCGCGGAACCGATCATGCAGTCAAAGCGGGTCAGGCTGACCATTTCCACAATAGTGCGCACGCCGCGACCTTCCTCACCCAGCAGCCAGCCAAGTGCGCCGCGCAGCTCGACTTCACTGGAGGCGTTGGAGGCGTTGCTCAGCTTCTTTTTCAGGCGCAGCACCTGCAGCGGGTTCTTGCTGCCATCCGGACGCCAGCGGGGCACCAGAAAGCAGCTGGGGCCGGCCTCGGTTTGCGCCAGCACCAGGAACGCATCGCACATGGGGGCGGAGAGGAAGAACTTGTGTCCGACCAGTTCGTAGGCTTCCCCGGTGCCGCGAGCGCTCAGCGGGTGCGCACGCGTGCTGTTGCTGCGCACGTCGGATCCACCCTGCTTTTCCGTCATGCCCATGCCAATGGTGACACCCTGTTTCTCGGTGTCGGGCACGTTGCGCGGGTCGTAGATGCGCGCGGTGATCCTGGGTTCCCAGAGGGCTGCAATGGCGGGCGCTGTACGAATGGAAGGAATGCAGGCGAAGGTCATGGTAATGGGGCAGCCGTGCCCCGCCTCCACCTGGCCCTGCAGGTAGCTGTGGGCGGCGCGCGCCACATGTGCGCCCGACCGCGGGTCAGTCCAGGGCGACGAATGCAGGCCGTGCCGGACCGCGCTGTCCATGAGGGTGTGGTACGCGGGGTGATAGCTGACCAGGTCGACGCGATTGCCGAAGCGGTCGTGGGTATCGAATTCCGGCGTGTACTTGTTGGCGGCAAAGCCAAGTTGCAGGTAGTCCGCCTGGCCCACCGCATGGCCAAAGGCGACCAGGCTCTCGTCGGCCCAGTCTGCCCCTTCACGCACCACCGCGTCCTGCAGCGCCCGGTCCTGCGTGTAGAGGTTGTAGTTTTCCAGTTCACGGGAGACGTTTTCAACAACGTGCGTGTCGGCGAGGGCCGAGGCCCTCTCAGCGGTGGTTTGCTGGGCAGTCATGGGGGGCTCCGCTTCATGGCGTGTTCGGGCTCCCGTTATATCAGCCCGAGAGCGCCTCTGCCAGTCGCACGGCGCGATCTTCCAGCGCGCGTCGTGCCGGTGTGTCGCGCTGTGCGGCCAGCTGCGCTTGCGCCTGCTGGAGGAGCCTGCTGGCATCTGCCTTGCGCCCGGCCTGTTGCAGCAGGTCGACGGTGTCGAGTTTCCAGCGTGCACTGTCGCGCAGGGCGGTGCGCATGGCTTCCTGTCGGGCAATTGCCGCCGGCAGTCGGCCTGCGGCGACCTCCAGGCTGATGGCCTGGCGCTGTAGCTGCGGCACCATGCCGAGTTGTTCAAGGCCCTGGTCGAGCACGGCGAGGGCATCCTCCGGCCGGCCGGACGCCACCAGCATATTGGCGGCAGACACAAACAAGCCCGGGCTGGGCCGTGCCTGTAAGCGGAAATAGGTTTGCAGGTCTGCCAAGGCGCGCGCGTGGTCGCCGGCATCGCGGGCGATAAACGCCCTGTGTCGGAACCCTTCCGGGTCGCTGGGGAACGTCTGCAGGTGGCGATTGGCCAGCATCATGGCGGCGGCCAGATCACCCTTGCCGTAGAGCATGATGCTCTCGGCAAGATCCACGCGCTCAGGCGGACCGAGCTCGCGGGCCCGGGCAAAATCGTTTTCCGCCTCGGTGAAGTGACCGATCTCGCCGTAGAGGGAGCCCCGTTGCAAGTACAGCGCCTGACTGTCCGGCGCCTCGGTCAGCGCCTGATCGATGGCTTTGAGCTGATCTTCATGGCCGGGGTGAGCCAAAGAAGGTGTGACGCCCACTGGTGACAGGCACAAGAACAGGGATAATAGCAGTCGCGGCGACATGACATGAGTACTCGATTGAAGGGGCCACGGCGTGTCGCCGCGGCCCCTGCGGGGTCAGCGGGTGATGGTGAACTGGTCAAGCACCTCGCCGTCTACCGTAATGAACGAGTGTGTCAGCTCTGTGTCGGACGCATCGATCACGGCGGAACCGAGCACGGGCAGACCGCGACGCGGGGGCTCCTCGGTGTCAGCCGGTTGGTCGATGTGTGCGGGATGGCGCAGCCATTCATCCGCAGCGGTGAGGCTGCCGGCGTCCTCATCGGCTTTACCCGAATTGCCCACCACGCTGTAGATCACCCGGTCATCCACGCCCCCGCTGGTCGGGCTGATCTGGGCGTAGGGCATGTCGCCGCGGCCGGAAGCGGGCTGCGCCGGGTCACCATTGAGCAATTCGGCATGCTCTGCAGTCGAGAAGGTATCGGAGGTGCCGGTGTGGCTGGTGATGTAATAGCTGCGCTCGTAGGAGTGGGAGTGACCGTTGTAGACCAGGTCCACCCCGTGGGCATCGAAGATGGGCACGAACTGCTCACGCATGTCGCGTTGCGGGCGATCGAAACCGTTTACTTTCTCCACATCATCCGAGTCATGGTTGGCACCCTTGGAGTAGGGGGGGTGGTGGAAGATCACCACGGTCCAGTCGAGGTCGTTGCTGCTCAGGTCATCAATCAACCACTCGCGCATCGTTGCCATCTGTTCCGGGTCGCGCGCCGAGAGCTGTGAATCCAGGCTCACCACGTGCACATTGCCGTGGTCGAACGAGTAGTACTGTTCCGTGCCGCTGGCCACGCCACCCGCTTCGCCCTCGGCAGGCAGGGAGAAGATGTCGAGGTAGGGCATGCGTCCAGGCTCATCGTCGGCGGTCGCCTGGTACGAGTCGGGGTCTGCGCTGGTCCCCAGGCCCGGCAGGCCGAGCGTAGGTGAAAGGAAACCCAGTCCCATTTCGTGGTTACCTATCGTGGGCCATAGCGAAACGGACTTGAGCAGGTCGGGGTAGGTTTCGAATACGGCCTGCTGGTAATTGAAGTCGCTGCCCACGTTGTAGGCGTTGTCACCGAGCATCAGGAACAGGTCGACAGCCTTGCCGTCAGCCTCCACAAACGCTTCCAGACCGGCCAGTACCTCGGCGGCTTCTCCTTCGTGCCCTTCGCGTTCGTCGTCGCCGCCGGTGCCCGAATCACCAATCACCCAGAGGCGGGTTTTACCGCCGGCTGCAGCACTGCCGCGCTCAGGCGCCGTGGTGAATTGCTGGCCAGCCGGCGCCGAGGGGGCACCGCCCACGGAGTAGTAGTAGGTGGAGCCGGCCTCCAGCCCATCGATACGCACTTCCTTGTGATCGCCTTCAGTCTCCTCGGCCGTGAACCGCGTCGCCAGCAACTCGGCGCTACTGCCGATGCAGGCCGCGGTGGCGTCGCCGCGCCACTTGATGATCACGCTGCTACTGGTGAGCTGCTGCAAGAACAGGCGGGAGGATTCAACTTCGGTACCGTCGCAGGGGTTCGGTGGTGGCAGGACCTCCGCCACCTGATCGCTGCCATCACTGCAGCCGGCCAGGAATGCAGCCACAGCGGCCGCCATCATCGTGTTGCTGTATCGAATCATAACCGGGTATCCATTGTTATTGTGGGGCGTGCGTTGAGCGCGTGCAGTGGGAGAGGAGAAATTAACAGCAGGCCGCAGAATCGGCAATACACAGCTGCCATTGCGTTTTCACTGCTCAGAGTTGTGTCTCGCGGCGCAACCTTGCCAGCGCTGCGAGTTGCTGTTCGGTCGACAGGGGCTCGGCAGCGTGCTGTTCCAGGGCCGGCTCCTGCGGCACCGCCAGCGCTTCGCCGCGCAGCGCACGTGTGCACCAGGCCTGGTAGTGCTTGCGAAACACCGGCCAGGTGCTGCGCTCCGGGTTGTTGGCGAGGAAAAACCAGTCGCTGTCACGGCCCGCCAGGTACACCGCCGGGTGGCTCCATGGCTGTGCCGAGCGCGGGCTTTGCGCATCGCAGGCTTCACGGTAGGCGCTATAGGCATCGGGCAGCCCGAGGCTGGCAATGCTCTCCTGGCAGCACTCCAGCATGCGGTGCAGGGTTGGCAAGTACTCGCTGTTCTCGATGGCGTGGCGTGCGCCGCGCAGAATCTGCTCAACCGGGTAATCCGCCAGCGATTCCAGCCAGAGCTTCTTGATCTGCTTGAGCTGCTCGGCGTCGGGGTAAGCCGCGTAGTACTGGTTGTGGTAGTTCAGCCGGAACAGGGCGAAAACCTGATTGATCGCCTCGATGTGGCCATCGCTGGCGGGTCGGCGGCGGGCGTCAGTCGGCCCAGGAGGTGTCGTTGAGGTCGTCTGCGAGGCTTGAATCCCGCGTGCGACTCGTTCGAGGAGATCCTTGCTGTCCGTCATGGTTGTGCCCTGCCTGGTCAATGCGGTGCTGTTTGGCCCAATGGAACTTCACGTGCTGCAGGAATTTGCTGTTCCAGGATGTGTGTGCCTGGTTGCTGTCACGCCAGTAGATGATGAACTCCGGCAGCAGTTCGCGGGCAAAGTTTTCATCGATATGCGACAGGCGCAGAATATCAAAAACATCGTCGTCCGGCTGCCAGTCCTCGGCAATGCGCCGTGGCTCCGTACTGTGGCGCATGCTGGAGGTGTACTTGGCCCACTGGATGCGGATGTGCTGGATGAATTTCGAGTTCAGTTCCCGGGGCGCGTCGCCGCGCTCGCGCCAGTAGAGTATGAACTCCGGGGTCGCCTCGTCGATGAATTCGGGGTCGATGCCGCTGCGCAGCATGATATCCAGGGCGTCCCGGCTGGGTCGCCAGTGGTTGTCCAGGGGTGGGTTCTGCTCGGCCCGAAAAGCCTCTGCGCGGCTCTGTTGTTCTCGTCGCCAGCAGCTGATGACGTGCTGGCGAAACTTGTTCTCCCAGGCGTGGCTGGGTTCGCCGCGTTCGCGCCAGTAAAAGATGAAATCTTCCAGTTGGTCTAGCGCGAACTGGCGCGGTATGTTGTGGTTCAGGCCCAGTAACTGCAGCAAGTCTTCACTGGGGCCCCAGCTGCCGGGTAGTTGTGACGCGCTGCGTCGAGTTAGTGACGGGTCGGGGCCGACGTGTTGGGCTGAGCGGCCCGCCTGGCCGGGTGTGGCTGCGGGGATGCCGGTTGCCGCCTGAATGCCCGGTGCGTGGGCTTTCGGGGCGCTGGCCGGCCGTTGGCCGCCCCCCGGGACGCCGGCCGGCGGTTGGCCGCCCCCCGGGACGCCGGCCGGCGGTTGGCCGCCCCCCGGGACGCCGGCCGGCTCATTCATGGCGAAGAGGAGTTCAGGGTGGCTGTGTAGCGGGGGTGACTCCACCAGAATGACGCCCTTGTCCGCAAGGCTCTGGCAGATGCGGTAGAGGTCGGCGGGGCCCCAGAACGGCAGCTGCTGCAGCAGGAAATCACGCTCGACCCGCAGCCAGCGATAACCCCGGTGCAGCTGTGCGGCGCGGTGGGTGAACAGTGTTGCCAGCTGTTGCAGCAGAATCGCCTCCTCCAGCCCGATCGTTGCCGCCAGCCCGGGCGAGAACACCAGGGGCGGTTCGGGGATCAGGGAGGAATGTGGCATGGAAATTCCGGTAGTGTTGGGCAAGTGACCATCGAGTGCACTAGGATACCGACCTGACCCTGCGGCTGATAGCGGGGTGACTGATTTTTTCCGCGGCAACTGAGCAGGGCAGGGCATGGCGAAGAGCAAAACGGCGTTCGTGTGTAACGAGTGTGGCTCGGACTATGCGAAATGGCAGGGTCAGTGCAACGACTGCGGCGTCTGGAACTCACTGTCGGAGGTGCGTCTAGGTGGCCCGGCAGCGGCTGGTGCGGCCCGCAGTGGCAAGGCTCGGGGTGGATTTGCCGGCACCGTAAGCGAAGCACGCCTGCTGGGCGAAATTGACCTCGAGGAGCTGCCGCGCTTCAGCAGCGGTGCGGAAGAGTTCGACCGGGTGCTGGGGGGCGGGCTGGTGCCGGGGTCTGCGATTCTGGTCGGCGGCAATCCGGGCGCGGGCAAGAGCACCCTGCTACTGCAGACCATGTGCCACCTGGCGGCGAACATGGATGCCCTCTACATCACCGGCGAAGAATCCCTGCAGCAGGTGGCCATGCGCGCGCGTCGGCTGGGGCTGGCAACAGACCGCCTGCGGCTCATGGCCGAAACCAATGTCGAGGCCATTATCGCTGCCGCAGAGAACCACCGCCCGCGGGTGTTGGTGGTGGACTCGATTCAGGTTGTACACTCCGACGACTCGAGTTCCGCGCCGGGCAGTGTGTCCCAGGTGCGCGAATGCGCGGCGTTTCTCACCCGGTTTGCCAAACGCACCGGCACGGTGCTGTTCCTGGTGGGGCACGTTACCAAGGACGGTTCCCTGGCTGGCCCCAAAGTGCTGGAGCACATGATCGACTGCTCCATCCTGCTGGAGGGGGGGCACGACTCGCGCTTCCGCACCCTGCGTGGGCAAAAGAACCGCTTCGGCGCCGTCAACGAGCTGGGCGTATTCGCCATGACCGAGCAGGGCCTGCGGGAAGTGCGCAACCCTTCGGCCATTTTTCTCGACCGCAGCAGCGAGCCTGCCTCGGGCAGTGCGGTGATGGTGGTCTGGGAGGGTACCAGGCCGTTGCTGGTGGAAATCCAGGCGCTGGTAGACGACAGTGCCCTGGGCAACCCGCGCCGCGTGGCCGTGGGGCTGGAGCAGAACCGTCTCGCCATGCTGCTGGCAGTGCTGCACCGCCACGGCGGCCTGCAGGTGGGAGACCAGGACGTCTTTGCCAACGTGGTCGGCGGCGTGAAAGTGCTGGAGACCAGCGCCGACCTCGCGCTGTTGCTGGCGATTGTGTCCAGCTTCCGCGACCGGCAGCTGCCGCGGGATATGGTGATCTTTGGCGAGGTGGGCCTCTCCGGCGAGATCCGCCCCGTGCCCAGCGGCCAGGAGCGCTTGTCAGAGGCTGCCAAGCACGGCTTCCGCCGTGCCATTGTGCCGAAAGCGAATGCGCCGCGTGGCGACATTCGCGGTATGCAGGTCATTGCGGTGTCCCGCCTCGAGGAGGCGCTCGCGGCGGTGGAATAGACGCACCGCGAGCACGCGGGCGCCGCTAGTCGTCCTCGACGTCGCTTTCCTCGTCGAGCCTGCGCAGTTCGCCGTCCAGCACATCGGGGTTGCTCAGATGGGCGGCCAGTAGACCCCGCAGGGGGTCGATATTCTCCCGGTCCACGTGGTCGACCTTGAACCCCAGGCGCCCGTTTTCCACATGCTGAAGATAGGCATACAACTCCAGCGGCTCAGCGGCACCGGTGTCGATCAGTAGTGTAAAAGGTTCGTTGTACTGCGCGTCCCACACATCCGGCTGATCAGTGGCCGCGCCCCCCAGGGAAATGTCGATCAGGCGCTGATGCCAACTACTGCCGCCCTGCTGTACTTCCACGGGCAGGTCGATGGCGACGCGGGTGAAGGCTCGGCGTTCAATAGGGGTGTCAGTCATGCCAGGTCTCTTGCGTTTGCTGTTGGTGGAATCATAGCCCACACCGGGCCTACTTCAACTTGCGATACTTGACCCGGTGCGGTTGCGCGGCCGCCGCGCCCAGACGGGCCTTGCGATCCTCCTCGTATTCCGTGAAGTTGCCCTCGTGGAATACCACATTGCCATCGTCCTCGTAGGCCAGGATATGCGTGGCAATCCGGTCCAGGAACCAGCGGTCGTGCGAGATCACCAGCGCGCTGCCCGGGAACGTGAGCAGCGCCTCCTCCAGCGCGCGCAGGGTTTCCACATCAAGGTCGTTGGTCGGTTCGTCCAGCAACAGCACGTTGGCGCCCTGCTTGAGCAGGTTGGCCAGGTGCAGGCGATTGCGCTCGCCGCCGGAAAGATCCTTGACGAACTTCTGCTGGTCCGAGCCCTTGAAGTTGAAGCGCCCCAGGTAAGAGCGCGAATTCACCTCGTAGTTGCCGATGCGGATCACATCCTGACCGCCCGATACCTGCTCCCACACTGTTTTGCTGCCGTCCAGGTCATCGCGCGACTGGTCGACATAGCCCAGCTGGACAGTCTCCCCCACCTTCACCTCGCCGCCGTCCGGCTGCTCCTCGCCCATCAGAATCCGGAACAGGGTCGACTTGCCCATGCCGTTGGCGCCGATGATGCCGACGATGCTGCCCTTGGGTACAGTGAAGCTGATATTGTCGAACAACAGCCGCTCACCGTAGGTTTTCTTCAGGTTCGTGACTTCCACGACGTTGTCGCCCAGGCGCGGCCCCGGCGGAATGTAGATTTCATTGGTCTCGTTGCGCGCCTGGAACTCCTGCGATTGCAGCTCCTCATAACGCTGCAGGCGCGCTTTGCTTTTCGCCTGGCGACCTTTGGGGTTGCTACGCACCCACTCCAGTTCCGCCTTGATCGCCTTCTGATGCGAGGCTTCCTGCCGCTTCTCCTGCTCCAGGCGCGCCTCCTTCGTCTCCAGCCAATCCGAGTAATTGCCCTCGTAGGGGATGCCGCGGCCGCGGTCCAGTTCCAGAATCCAGCCGGCGGCGTTGTCGAGGAAATAGCGGTCGTGCGTAATCGCCACCACCGTGCCCGGGAAGTCGTGCAGGAACTTCTCCAGCCAGGCCACGCTCTCGGCATCCAGGTGGTTGGTCGGCTCGTCCAGCAGCAACATGTCAGGTGCCGACAACAGCAGGCGACACAGCGCCACCCGGCGGCGCTCACCACCAGACAGCGTGGTGACATCCGCGTCCCACGGTGGCAGGCGCAGAGCATCTGCCGCCACTTCCAGCTTGTGGTCCAGATTGTGGGCATCGGTCGCCTGGATAATGTCCTCGAGCCGCGCCTGCTCCTTGGCCAGTGCGTCAAAATCCGCGTCCGGCTCCGCGTAGGCGGCATACACCTTGTCCAGCCCGGCCAGCGCGTCCACCGCCTCCTGCAGACCCTCCTCCACATTGCCGCGCACGTCTTTTTCCGGATTGAGCTGCGGCTCCTGCGGCAGGTAGCCGATCTTGATACCCGGCTGCGGGCGCGCCTCGCCCAGAATGTCCGTATCGATGCCCGCCATGATGCGCAGCAGCGTCGACTTGCCGGAGCCGTTCAACCCGAGCACACCGATCTTGGCACCGGGGAAGAAGGAGAGCGAAATGTCTTCGAGGATTTTCTTTTTCGGCGGCACTACCTTGCCGACGCGGTTCATGGTGTAGACGTACTGAGCCATCTGTATGCGTTGCCTTTGGTGATCGAAAATGTGGGCGGATTCTAGCAGGAATCGGGGTTGGGTTCAGTGCCCTGCCGTTCGGTTGCAGCTCCGTTCGGGTGTCGGCG